>Ga0335075_10000474_pt1 | contig 71856 bp, 63 predicted proteins | sample Lox_Sample_24_FD_206723 | JGI IMG/M metagenome (GOLD analysis project Ga0335075, IMG submission 206723) | Soil microbial communities from Loxahatchee National Wildlife Refuge, Florida, United States - Lox_Sample_2.4 | ecosystem: Environmental > Terrestrial > Soil > Wetlands | place: USA... | reverse complement strand
CAGCGCGGTCACCAGGCCACCGGGCGACAGTTCCCAGCCACTCTCACCGTGCTGGACCGGGAGCCTGTTGGCCACCGCCACCACCGGCCTGTCCGACTTGCCTCGCGCCGCCGCTGATTCGCTCACCGGCCTAACCGTATCGCGAGGCCCGGTTACCAGCCGCCTGGCCTGCCACCCGGCCACCCTGGCCGGGATTGCGATCGATCAGGTGAAGCCGACGTTGAGGACGAAGCCAGCGGCATCAGCCAGCCGGTCAACCGCGGCCCGCCTGCGCCGCGCCCGGCGAGGCAGGACATCGGGTCAGCTGGCGTCGAATTCACCGATCAGCTCGCCGATTAGCCGGATGCTGCGCATGACGCTGTCATGGGAAAGGCCGGCGACCTGGTGGAACGTCATAAGCCGGTCAATGCCGAGGTCGGCGTAAATTTGCAGCTTCGCCCGGCAGGTTTCTGGCGACCCGACGATCAGCGAGCTCTGCCCATAAAGCGCGTCGAATAGCTCGTCGTCGGGAACGGGGTCGCCTTGCAGAATGCGGCCGATGGCAATTTGGGCGTCGTTCGGGCTCGTGGTCACGGTGGCCTGATCGCGCAGGAACTGGCCGGTGAGGCCGCCGCCTGCCGGGTCTTCAAGCAACTTGCTCTCGTGGGCGATCCGTTCCGCGAATTGCCCGGCGGCCTCGAAGTACGTCAGCGCCCGCACGGTGTACCAGGCTGCGGCGGCGGCGGCTCCGTCGCGCATGGCCTGCTCGTCGGTGTCCGCGCAGTGCACGAAGGTGAAGAAGCCGACCTGGTTGTTGACGAACGCGCCCACCGGCTTGCCGCACTGCGCGGCGGCGTCGCGGTAGAGCCGGATGAGCCGCTCCACCACGTCGAGCGACTCCCACAAGGTGGTGCCAAGCACGCCGACTCCGCGCCGCCCCGCGTCCTCGATGGACGAGGGGCTTGCCGCGGCCTGCCACAGCGGAGGATGCGGCCGCTGGTAGGGCTTGGGCAGCACGGGAACGTCCTTGAGCTGGTGGAACCGCCCTTCGTAGCTGACCCGGGCGTTCATCCACAGCTTCGGAACCAGCTCGAACGCCTCCTGGGTCCGCGCCGGGACCTCAGCGGGATCCACGCCGAACAACCGCCACTCGGGCGCGGTGGAGCGGGTCAGTCCCACCTCAAGACGGCCGCCGGACAGGTGATCAAGCGTCGCCGCGCGCTCGGCGACCCGCACCGGGTGGTTGATCGCCCCGGGCGCGAGCACCGCGGCGTGACCCAGCCGGATGCGTCGCGTCTGCTGCGATATAGCCGCCAGCATGATCTCAGGGGCAGACGAGAGGCTGAACTCCTCCGCGCCATGGTGCTCAACCTGCCACCAGCAGCCATAGCCAAGTTCGTCGGCCAGTTTAGCCTGCTCAATTGCCTGCGTGAAACGCACGTGCTCGTGGTTGTCGATCCACGGCCGCGGGTCCTGAATCTCATTGAATAGATCGATTTTCATTTTCGCCGGTCCTCTGGCGTCGCGGGCTTGCCCTGCGATCAACATCGCAATCGCGATCCGGCCTGTCAACCCCCGATGGCCGCCTTAGCATCACGCCGCCGGTCAGGACATCACCCCAGGGAGTGATCTTTGGCCTGAATTTCGCCATTGGGCACGCAACAAGATGACGCAGAAATCCGTTCTCTAGGGTGATGCGCCCACGTCGCCCGACGGCCAGGCTGAAAAGGTCGGCGCACCGATGGGAGGTCCTGCCTGTGCGTGAGCGGCCGTCCCGTCCCGTCCGCCGCGAGGCCCGCGGGCTGGCGGTCACCGGCCTGCTGGTGGCCGTGTTCATCGGCGGGCTGGTGGCGCTGGCCGCGTTCATGCCGGTCGGGCACGGGCTGCGGCCGAGGGGCGGCGGCTGGTTCGTTCCCGCCGTCGTCGGCGGCGCGTTCACCAAGCATCCGCTGCTGATCGCCGTGCCCTGGGCGGCCTGCTTCGTCGCCGGCCTGGTGGACTGGCGCCGCCCGTGGCGAGTGGAGCACCTGGACCTGCTCGCGCTGGCCGGCTTCTTCCCTGTGGCCATGCTGCTCAGCGACGACGCTCCCGCCGCCGGCCTGTGGCTGGCCGCCGGCTGCCTGGTCTGGCTCGGGACCCGGCTGGCCGGAGCGGCCCTGGGGGCGTGGCCGATGCCCGAGTTGCGCCCCTGCGTCAGGTCCGGTCGCCTGGGCCTGGCCATAGCGATCCTGCTCGCCGTCCGGCTGGCCAGCCTCACGGTGGGCAACGTCTCTGACGTCGGGCAGGCCAGCCTGCTCGGCGCCTGGCGCCTGCTGCACGGCCTGCCGCTGTACGGTGCGGTGTCGTGGCAGGGTCCTGGCGGGCTGCACGTCTACCGCCCGGACTCCTACGGCCCGTTCGCTTACTACGCCTACATCCCATTCGCGCTGGTCTTTTCCGCTCTGTCTGCCGCGGCCTCTCGCCTGGCAACCCTGTTCCCCACGGCCACCGCCTTCGTGGCCGTGCCCGCGATGGCCGGGACGCTGCTGTCGGCGGCGTGCTTCGACGCGCTGACCATCGCCGGCCTTTACCGGCTCGGCCGGCGGCTCGGCGGGCAGCCCGGCGGGCGGTCGCTGGGGCAGGCGTTCGTGTTCGCCTACCTGCTTTACCCGTTTCCCGACCTGTCCCTCAGCGCGCAGGCCAACGACGGGCTGATCGCCGCCCTGTGCGTCTGGGCCATCGTGGTGGCGGCCGAGCGACCGGCCGCCCGCGGGGTGCTCGTGGCCGCGGCCACGCTGACCAAGTTCGTTCCCGCGCTGCTCGCACTGCAGTTCCCTGGCCCGCGGCGAGGCCGCGTGCGCTACCTGCTCGCCCTCGTCGCCGCGCTCGTCATCATGCTCGCCTGGCCGCTGGTCACCTCGGGGCCGGCCGCGTTCCTCGACTCGACGCTCGGCTACCAGTTGCTGCAGCGCGGCGGTGGTGTCCAGTTCAGCATCTGGACCTACCTGCCCCAGGCGGCGACCGTGGCCAGGCCGGCCCTCGCCGCCGTGCTCGTGCTGCTTGCCCTCGCACCCCTGTTGCGCGACCCGCGCGACCCGGCTGATCCGCGCGACCCGCGCAGGGACGCCGCGCTCGGCACCGCATTGCTCATCGGCGGCCAGCTATTGCTCGGCTACTGGTTCTACAGCTACCTCACCTGGTGCTACCCCCTGATCGTCATCGCGATCGTCGGGCCGCCTGGTCCTGGCGGGGCCGGGATGACCGCCGTCAGCGGCGGCGTGAGCGCGCGAGCATCTCCCTGATGGCCCGGATCGTCAGCAGGGCGAGCACCAGTCCGGTCGTCGTCCGGCTCCGAGCCGAGGCCGGTCCGGGCGCGGGCGCGGTCCCCGACGCCTGTCCGGCCTGTCCGGGCAGGCCGGCCTGGCCGACATGGGCGGCCAGTCGCAGGTCGGCATCGCTGTCCGCCTCGGTGAGCATCCGCCGCTGGTGCAGGTAGTAGAGCAGGGCGAACCCGGGCGCCACGAGCAGCAGGGCGAGCCCGGTGACGATGAGCTCCGCCACCAGGGACGCGGTGGGCGCGCTGCCCACGGCCAGCGTCAGCGAGGCCGGGAACAGGAAGGGGTACTGGGCCAGTCCCCAGCCGCACACCACGGCGGCCACCGCGATCGCGGCCGTCGCCCGCAGGAACAGGGCGTGGTACCAGCGCAGCCAGAGCAGGCCAAGCACGGCGACGCCCCCGGCGATCGACACCGCCACCAGCGGCAGGGCGATCCCGGTCAGCCGGTTGAAGACGTAGGGCGCGCTGGCCGACATTTCCGCGAACGTGGCGCCGGCCAGCGGGCCGGTGACGAGCCCGGCCGCGGTGGCGCGGCGGGAGAAGTAGCGCGTCAGGTCCTGGTGCCCCCGCTGCTGTGCCTCGATGACAAGGAACACCGCGCTGATGTAGCCGCAGGCGGCGACGAACAGGAACCCGGTGAGGATGGCGGTGGCAGAGGTCCAGGCGGCCAGGACGTTGCCGGCCGGGTGCACGGGCACCCGCCCAGTGGCGACCGCCCCGACGATGGTGCCCATGAAGAACGGGGTGATCAGCGAGGCGGCGGCGAAGGCCGCCCCAGTCAGCTGCCGCAGCTCAAGCCGCTGCGCGGTGTGCCGGAAGGCGAACCCTGCCCCGCGCAGCATGATTCCGAGCAGCGACAGGCTGAGCGGCACGAACAGCGCGGTCATGATGGCGGCGAACGCGGGCGGGAACGACGTCCACAGCAGCACCAGGATGAAGATCAGCCACACGTGGTTGGCTTCCCAGACCGGGGTGATGGACTCGTCGATCAGCTCCCGGGGGGCCGCGCCACGCTCGGCCCCGCCGGCCAGCAAGTCCCAGATCCCGCCGCCGAAGTCCGCCCCGCCGAACAGCGCGTACGCGGCGATGACGACGAACAGGATCGCCCCGACCGCGATCGCCTCAGGCGACGGGCTCACTGACTGTCCGGCCCGGTGGTCGCCTGGCCCGTGGCGGCTGATGCCGCCGTGCCCGCGGTGGACGCGGTGCCCATGGCCGCTGGCGTCCCCGTCCCGGTCGCCGGGGCGGTCCCGGTCGTCGCGGCCCATGCGGGCGAGGGTCCGTAGGGCACCTGCTCGGCGTCCTCTTCTGCCGCGGGCTGCTGGCGCCACCGTCGCGACATGATCAGCGGGATGCCGATGGAGACCACCGTCAGGACTGCGTACAGGGACAGGATGACCCCTAGCGTGACCGGGACGCCGGCCGCCGGGGTAACCGCGTCGCGGACCAGCAGGACGCGGTAGACGATCCAGGGCTGGCGGCCAACCTCGGTGACGACCCAGCCCGCCTCCATCGCCGTTACCGCGGCGACCCCGCTGACGGCCGAGGGCACCAGGAACCACGGCGTCAGCAGCAGCCGGCGGTGAAACCACCACCACCAGCCCTGCCACGCGGCCAGCGCGAACAGGAACAGGCCCATGCCGATCATCACGTTGAAGCTCAGGTGGATGAGCGTGACCAGCGGCGGCCGTTGCGCCGCGGGCACGCTGTCCCAGCCGATGACCTTGGTGTGGGGCGAGAACCCGACGAGGATCGAGTCGAACGCCGGGATGGCGGCGCCGAAGTAGACGTGGCCGTTGATGAAGATCCCGCCCAGCCACTCGGGGGCGTCGCGCGTGGTCCGGGGCACGTACTCCATGGCGGCGAACTTGACCGGCTGATTGGTCGCGACGAACCGGGCGATGACGTCGCCCATCATCACCTGCAGCGGGGCCGCGATCCCGGCCACGGTGAACGGGATGGCGAAGCCCAGCCGGTGGTAACGGTCCCTGCGGCCGCGCAGCAGTCCCACCGCGTAGACGCCAGCGACCAGGAATCCGGTCACCATGTACGCGGCGAGCAGCATGTGCGTCGTCTCGTACGGGGTCGCGGCGTTGAAGAACACCGACACCGGCGAGACGCTGGTGATCTTGCCGTCCCGCAGCGTGAACCCAGCGGGCGAGTTCATCCACGAGTTGGCCGCGACCACCGACAGGGCGCCCAGGATCCCGCCCACCACGATCGGCATCCCGCTCCACCAGTGCACCCAGGGCGGCAGTCGCCGCCAGCCGTACAGGTACACCCCGACGAAGATCGCCTCAAGGAAGAAGAAGATTCCCTCGATCGAGAACGGGACGCCGATCGCCGCGCCGAACCGGCCCATCAGGCCCGGCCACAGCAGCCCCATCTCGTAGGACATGACGGTGCCCGAGACCGCGCCGACCGCCACAAGCACCGCCATGACCTTCGACCAGCGACGGGCCAGCAGCAGCGCCGCGGCGTCGCCCCGCCTGATGCCGATCCACTCCGCGATCATCGTGACGGCCGCGAACGCGATGCCGAAGCACGCCAGGATGATGTGGAACCCCAGCGACGACCCCATCTGCGACCGGGCCGGCACCGGATCCACGGCCAGAACATGCGCCAAAGCCCCCATCGCGCCCCCCGTCCGCCGCATGCGCACCACGGCCACCAGGCCGTCACGCTGTGTATACCGTTGTCTTGCTCGGGGTACACGCGAGAAGAACCCAAGCTTCCCTTCCAGAGGTGCGGCAGGCATGGTGAGCATCATCAGGAACGTCGGATCGGTAGCCCTGGTCATCCTGCTCGGGCTGGTCATCGGCGTGCTCGGGCTGGTCGCCGCCGACCTTTACGCCGTGGGGCTGTTCATCCTCTTCCTCGGCGGCATCGGCGTCGCCGTCCTGGCCGGGGAGTTCCTGCTCTGGTATTTCGGCCCCCGGCGACCGCGCGCCTAGCGGCTTTCCTTCGGCTCACCGCGACCCCACCCCGGCCGCCTTGCCGCGCTGCCACCCCGGCCGCCTTGCCGCGACCCCACCCCGGCCGTCTGCGGCATCCGGCCAGCGCGTTTTGTCGTAGGATTTTCCTGTTGGGTACCGTGCCGTCGGCTGCTGGCACTCAACGAAGAACTGCAGCTTCTGGTAGGCGGCCCTTGCCTGCGCGCTGGACCGGTGCTGGGCCAGCTCCGGCCACTCGACGTCGATGACGATCCTGGCGTACTGCTTCGCCAGGCCCTGAAGCTCGGTGTGCTGGCGCCGCCGGGACGGAACCATCCTTTCCAGGACGAAGACAAAGGCGCCGGCCAGCAATGACAGGCCGACGACGGCTACAATCCCCCCGATCAGCATGACTCTCGCCACACTCCCGCAAATCGGACGCCGACAGATCGATCGTCATGCGCGCCGTCAAATTATAAGGGCAGCCCGTTCTGGCCTTGACTGCCTTCATTGGCGACCCCGTCATGGCTCCGCCATGTCGGGGTCTGCCGGCCAGCGCCGCCGGGTGGGAATGCTGCCGTTAGCTGGTCGTCGTGGCCGAATCCGCGCGGTCGGCAAGCTTCCTGACCTCATCGGCGATCGTCCCCCACAGCGGCGCGGGCAGGTCATGCCCAACGCCGGGAAGGATCACCAGGCGGGCGCCCTCGATCGCCTTGGCGGTGGCACGGGCCGCGCTGACCCGGAGGATGGGATCGCGGTCGCCGTGCAGGACGAGGACGGGCTTGCGCAACTCCCGCAGCTTCGGGCCGTGCCAGGGGGCGCCGCCCTGCCTGCTCTGCGCCTTGGTGTCGCGCGGGCCGCTGTCAACCTCTCGCTCGATCCACTCCCGCGCGGCCTGCTCGTCGAACGGGTAGGCCGGGGAGGCCACCGCGCGCGCGACCATGAGGGAAAGCTGGATATCGCCTTCCCTGCCCTCGGGGAACTTGGTCCGCGCGAGCCTGGCCAGCAGGCCGAACCGTACGTACCTTCCCGCGCCAAGGCCAGACACGTCACTGGGCAGGCCCGCCGCCGAGACCACGCTGAGCACCCGATCCGGATGCCTCAAGGCGATGCGCTGGGCGATGATGCCGCCGAGCGAGGCGCCGAAGATGTGCGCCCGCTCCCATCCGAGCGCGTCAAGGACCGCGATCGCATCGTCGGTCATGTCCTCGGAACTGTAGGCGCCGCGCTTGCGGGCGACCGCGAGGAACGGGTTGCTGCCGCCAGCATCAGGCATCCGGGTCGACTGCCCGGCATCGCGCTGGTCATAGCGGGCGACCTTGAACCCCCGGCCGGCGAGCTCCTGGCACAGGCCAGCCGGCCACCAGAACCTCGAGACGGCCATGCCCATGACCATGAGCAGCGGCTCGCCCTCCGATCCGGCCAGGGTGTCGTAGGCGATGTCCACCGGGCCGTTGTGCGCGTACCGCGTTGGCGTCCACAAGCCGGCCCACGGGCCAGCCTCTCCGGCAGTTGTCGTCATGGTCGGCTCCTCACCGAGAAACTGCGATCATTGTTCGCTGTATCTCAGCCTAGCTTACTGAGTACAGTGTTCGCAATGATGGAGAACCGGAGCATCTGGACCCGCCCGCAGCGGCAGTCCCGCGGGCCGGCCCCCGAGCACAGCCGGGCGGAGATCGCGTCCGTCGGCGTGGCGCTGGCGGACACGGCCGGCCTGGGCGCGGTGACCATGCGCTCCGTCGCGGCCGCGATCGGGACGGGACCCGCGTCGCTCTACCGCTATGTCGCCAACCGGGCTGAGCTCCTTGAGCTCATGGCGGATCAGGCCCGGGGAGAGCTCGCCTATGACGGGACGGGCGCAGGTGGCCCGGGCGAGCCCGCCGCCCGCCTGCTCGCGATCGCCCGCGAGGGGCACGCTCTGTACCTGCGGCACCCGTGGCTTCTTGACGTCCCGGCCGTCCCGATCCCGGGGCCGAACGCGATCGCGTTCATCGAGAACTGCCTTGCGGCCCTGTCGGGCGTGGACCTGTCCGGGCCGGCCAAGCTCGACACAATCGGGCTCTTCTCCGGTGCGGTCAGGCTAACCGCGCAGACCGAGATCGAGCAGCGGCGGGCCGGCCGGGACGCCGCCCAGTGGCAGCGTGAGCTGGCCGCCTACCTGGCCGGGATCGTGGCGGACGGCCAGACACCGCACCTTGCGGCCGCCCTCACGGAAGCGGCGTCCACCGACTCCGCCGGCCAGCAAGACGACCTGTTCGAGCGCGCGATGAGGAGGATCGTGGCGGGCCTGCTTCCCCCAGTTACCGGGCCTGAAGGGATTCAGGCGGTATCTGGCGGCCTGCTGCCGTAGCCGCCAAGGACTGGTTCCAGCATGCTAAAGATCCCTTCCGCCTCGGCGGCCAGCACCGCGCAGATCGCCTCCCTGGGCTGGCCGGCCAGGCTGCGGCGGCTCGCCTCGGCGTACAGCACCCGGTGCACCGCCGCTAGCTGGGCCGCGATCATCCGCTGCAACGGGGTATCGGTCCCGGTCTCGGCGGCCATCGCGTCACCGAGGGCCTGCTCGCGGTTCGCCATCATCTCAAGCGCGCGGCCCACGAGCACGGGGCTGCTGTTCACCGTGGCCGCGAACTCCGGAGTCGACAGGCCAAGCGTGACGTCGGCGCGGGCGGCCCGGTCGAGGTAGTCCTGCCGGATGGCCGCCAGCCAGCCCTGGCCAGCGGCGCGCTGCCTGATCACGTCGGCTAGCTGCCGCTCGATGCGCTCGGCCCGGTCGAAGAACAGGTCCTCCTTGCGCGGGAAGTAGTTCGTGACGGTCATCTTGGCCACGCCGGCCGCCTCCGCGACCTGAGAGATCGTGACCTGCTCGAAGCCGTGGGAGACGAAGAGCATGGTCGCGATGTCAGAGATGTGCTGACGGGTCTCGCGCTTGCGCTGCTCCCGTAGTCCCGCGGTCATGAGGCCAGCCTAGCGGCAAACTTAGCACGGACACAATTTTTTGTTTGACATAAATATAGGTTGGACCTAAATTTGCCTCATGAGCACGACCCAGATGAGCACGACCCAGATGACGGCCGCACCCCAGACGGCCGCCCGCCCCATGAGCTCGCTACGGACGCTGGCCATTGACCTGGCCATCCCGCTCGGTGGCTACTTCCTGCTGCGCGACGGCCTGGGCGCGAGCCTGTGGCTTTCGCTGGCGGTCAGTAGCATCGGCCCGGCGGTCCGGTCGGCCTGGAGCCTGATCGCCGGCCGGCCGAACCTGCTGGCCTGGCTGATGCTCGCCGTGAACATCGCCGGGATCGCGGTCAGCTTCGTGACCGGGGACCCGCGGCTCATGATCGCCAAGGACTCGGTCATCAGCAGCGTGATCGCGTTCGCGATCTTGGGGTCGGTCGCAGTCGGGCGTCCGCTGCTCACCGTCGGCCTGAAGGCCTACCTCACCAGGGACACCTCCGAGCGCGTCGCCGCCTGGGACCGGCTGGCGCGGCATTCGCGGCGCTTTCGCCGGAAGGAGCTGCTGTTCAGCGGCATCTGGGGTACGGCGCTGCTGGCGGAGTGCGTCGCCCGGCTGATCGGCGCTTACACGCTGCCGGTGGCGACGATGGCCTGGCTCGGGACGGTCTTCACGCTCGGTGCGATCGGCCTGGCCATGATGATCGGCGGCGTGGCCGCGGTCCCGATGGATGACATGATCAAGCGGGAAATGTCGGCTGACACGGCGGCGGGCTGACCAGGAAGCGCCCGTGGAGCCACGACGACGGAGAGGGACTGCCCCAGTGCGCGGCAAGGGAATTAACTACGACACTGGTTTCTACACCGACCCGCGGGGCAGCAGGCCGCAGTTCTCGCCGGACATCGTCGCGGCGGAGATGCGAGTCATCGCCCGCGAGCTTGGCTGCACCGCCGTCCGGATCTCCGGCGGCAGGCCGGACCGCCTCTCGGTGGCGGCCGAGGCCGCCGCGGCCGCGGGCCTGGAGGTCTGGTTCTCGCCGTTCCCCATCGACCTGACCGTCGGCCAGATGGCGCCGCTCCTGGCCGAGTGCGCCGACCGGGCCGAGCACCTGCGCCGGACGGGTGCTCGGGTGGTGCTGGTGACCGGCTGCGAGCTGAGCCTGTTCGCGGTCGGATTCCTGCCCGGTGCCAGCTTCGTCGACCGGATCACCGGCTTGCAGGCTCCGGGGCCGGCCCTGTACGAGGCGTTCGGGTCCCTGACCGCCCGGCTGAACGCGTTCCTGGCCGAGACGCTCGAGGCGGCGCGCGGCCGGTTCTCCGGCCCGGTCAGCTACGCCTCCGGCCTGTGGGAGCAGGTCGACTGGACCCGATTCGACATCGTCGCCAGCGATGCCTACCGGGACGAGGGCAACGCGGCGACGTTCCGCGACGAGGTCAGGAAGCTGTCCCGCCACGGCAAGCCGGTGGCGGTCACCGAGTTCGGCTGCTGTCCGTACGCAGGCGCCGCGGCCAAGGGCGGCACCGGCTGGGCCATCGTTGATTTCAGCGCCGACCCGCTGCGGCTGGACGGTGACTACGTCCGCGACGAGGGCGAGCAGGTCCGCTACCTGCAAGAGGTCAGCCGGGTGTTCCGCGAGGAGGGCGTGGACCTCGCCTTCTGGTACACGTTCGCCGGTTACTACCTCCAGCGCAGCGCCGACCCGCGGCTGGATGTCGACCTGGCGAGCTACGGCGTCGTGTCGATGGAGCCGGGCGAGCCGGGCAGCGGCCGCCGCAGCCTGGGATGGACCCCGCGGCTGGTGTTCGACGCCCTGGCCAGCGCCTGACGCGGACGCCGGCCTAGGCAGAGGTCAGGCCGGCGTCCACGGCTGGGATGGCTAGCTCTCCGGCGACGGTGAGCCGGTGACGGCGTGCCCGGTGACTTCCTCCTCGAGGTCATCGCGCAGGTGGGCGTCGATCTCCTTGCCGCCGTGCGCGACGAGGAAGAGGATGACGCCGACGACGGCCACGACGAACATGACCAGCAGCGTGATCCAGTCGATGTTGAAGTACTCGCGCGGGCTGGACAAGCCGGTGGGGGCAACCACGTTGATCAGCATCGCCAGCAGGTAGACCCCGGCGACGATCGTCACCGGCCAGGCCCACTTGCCCAGCTTGAACTTGCCCGCGGGAATCCAGCCACGGAGCCGCGCGATGATGACCCCGGCCACCGTCAGCAGGAACGACAGGTAGATGCCTGAGACGCCGAACGAGACCAGGGAGACCAGCACGTTGGTATGCGCCGGGTAGGTGATGAAGCCGATCTTGATGTTGTGCGAAGGATTGGGGAACACCAGCAAGATGAACAGCGCGGTCACCACCGCCCCCACGAGCAGCGCGTTCACCGGGGTCTTGAACCGAGGGTGCACCTTGGAGATCCAGGCCGCTCGTGGCAGCGCGCCGTCCCTGGCGTAGGAGAACATCAGCCGGCTGCCCGCGCCCTGGACCGAGGTCCCGCAGGAGAAGAACGCGAAGATGATCAGCAGCAGCAGGAAGTCCTGTAGCCCGCTCGGCAGCTGGCCAAGGATGGCAGCGATCCCGCCGCCCTTGGTGACGACCGTGTTCAGCGGGTTCGAGGCCGGCATGGCCAGCAGCAGCGCGGCGGTCAGGATGAACGAGGCGACCCCGCCCCAGATCAGCGCGTGCCGCATGGCCCGCGGCACCTGCCGCCCGGCGTCCTTCGTCTCCTCCGAGATGTCGCCGGCCGACTCGAACCCGTAAAAGATGTACACCGGGGCCAGAACGGCGATCACCATTGCCCCAAGGTAGCTGCCGCCGAAGTTGAGGCCCAGCGGGTTGTGCGCGACGTGCTGCACGTCCTGCGTGCTGAACAGGTAGCTGAACCCGTGGTGGAAGCCGTGGATCCACAAGATCAGCGCGATGCCGATCGTGCCGAGGATCTCCACGTACACCCCGAACTGGGCAACCCGGCCCATCACCTTGGCCCCGGTGATGTTCAGGATCGACTGGATGACCAGCAAGATGATCGTGATGACCAGGATGACCACGTGGTTCGTCGGGTCGAGGCTCCACCCGAACCAGCTGCCAAGCAGCGCGGTCACGTAGCTGACGACGCCGGTGTCGACGCTCGCCACCGTCACCAGCAGCGCGATGCCGTAGAACCAGCCGACGAACCAGCCGTACCGGCGCCCCACGTTGTACTTGCTGTACTGATAGAGCGCGCCTGCGATCGGGTAGTGGCTGGCGAGCTCGCCGAAGACCAGGGCGACAAACAGCATGCCCGCGACCGGCAGCCAGGTGAGCCAGACGTACGCCGGGCCACCCGAGCCGAGGCCCAGAACGAATAGCGAATAGATGCCGACCATGGGCGACAGGTACGTGAACGCGACCGAGAAGTTCGCGAACAGCCCGAGCACACGGTTCAGTTGCGGGTGATAGCCCAGGCTTCGCAGCCTGGCGTCGTCCTCATCGTCGACGACGGGACCCGCCGTCTGTGGCGTGGTCTCTCCCATCAGTCCTCCGTAAGATCCAGCTCAGTGCGCCGACTGCGTGCTCCGCACTCGCGGCGCGATTGGTAGGGATATAAAATCTGGATTTATATGTTTACGTCAAGGTTCAATCATGAACCCGGAGGATCACTGTGAGCTCAAGGTCCGTCGGCCTGACGACGGCGGCCGCGCGGGCCGTCCTGTCGCTGCGGACCAGGGCCAGCGGTGTGGCCGCGGGCGCGGTCAGTGGCCTCGCGGGCCAGGTGGCGCAGCGGCTGCGCGAGGCGATACAGCTCGGCATCCTGCTCGACGGAGAGCGGCTGCCCCCGGAGCCGAAGCTGGCCGAGCAGCTTGGCGTCTCGACCGTCACCCTGCGCGAGGCGCTCGCGGTGCTCAGGGAGCAGGGCCTGGTCACCACCAGGCGCGGGCGCGGTGGGGGGACGTTCGTTACCGCGGCGGACGCCGACGGGGTCCTCGGGCGCCGGCTGCGCGAGCTGAGCGTCGCCCAGCTGCGGGACCTTGGCGACCATCGCGCTGCGATCTCGGCGATGACGGCGCGGCTGGCGGCCCAGCGTGCCCTTCCCGCCGAGCTGGCCGACCTGGAGGGCCAGCTCGACCGGCTGCGCACGGCCCGCGGCGCCAGCGACCAGCGCCGGGCCGCGCAGCAGTTCGCCGTGGCGGTCGCCGCCGCGGCGCAGTCCCCGCGCCTGCTGGCCGAGGAGATCCGGCTGTCGGCGGAGGTAGGGGACCTGCTGTGGCTGCAGGCGAGCGAGGAAGTGCACCAGGCGGCCGTGGCCACGCGGGCACGGCTGCTGGCCGCGATCCAGGCCCGCGACGCCGTTGCCGCGGCCGATGTCGCCCATCAGCAGGTGGTGGCCGAGACGGCCCGGCTGGCCGAGTTGCGGCTGAATGCCTACCTGCGGGCACCGGCTGAGGCGGGCCCGGCCGGGCGGCAGGCCCCCGGCCTGGCCGCGCGGCCGGTCGCGGGCGATCTCGGCCTGCACGAGCTGGGGGAGTCGCTCGAGCAGCTGTCCGGTGCGCTCGAAGGCCTGGGTAGCAAGCTCGCCGACCTGGTGGCGGCATCGGTATCACTCCAGCGAGACGATCTGGGCAAGCTCCGCCCCGCGATCTTCGACCTGCTGGCCGGCCACCGAGACCTTGCCTCTGGCGCGGGCGTGATCACGGCGTCCGGGCTGCTGGCGGACGCGCCGCTTTGGCTGGAATGGTGGTGGCTCACCCCGGCGGGCAGCACGCAGCAGCTGCGGGTCAACCTCGACCCGGCCGCGCCCGACTTCTTCGACTACACCACCGCCGCCTGGTACACGGCGGCCGAGCGGCTGGGAACCGCGCAGGCGACGGGGCCCTACGTTGACTATTTCTGCACGGGCGAGTACACGATCACGCTGTCGGTGCCGGTCCGCCTGGGCGACCGCTTCCTCGGCGTGGCCGCCGCCGACGTGCTGGTGTCGCACCTGGAGGGCCAGGTGCTTCCCGCCTTGCTTGCGACCGGCCGCCCGGTCGCGCTGACCAGCCCGGAGGGCCGCGTGATCGCCGCGACGACCACGAGCCTCATGCCCGGCGCGCGCGGTCCGGCGCCGGAAGTGACGGTCACGCCCTCACCGCTGGGCCGATGGCGGCTAGCCGAGACCGGCCAGTTCGGATGACCACAAGGAGACTGCGGTGGCGGCACCCCGCCGGGACGGGGCGTTGACGCGGCTCGCGTAGCTGGACTCGGTCGACGGCCCCGTGCCCAGATACCATTTCCCGCCGGTCTCGAAGCATGCCTGCAGCAAGTACTCGCTGTTGCCGAAGGTAGCACTGGTCGTCTGCGTCCACAGCATGGTGAAGCTGCTGCCCCCGGAGAAGATCGCGGCCGGGTCGGTGTTCGTGACGCACTCGGGAGTATTGCCCGGTGAGCAGATCTTGCCGGTGAAGCCGACCAGCCCACGCGTTCCGTCGGTCGCCACGTAGCCAATCTTGATTGACACGACATACGGCCGCTGATCGCGCGGGGTGTGGCTGAGCGCTGCCTCGCACTGTGCCCCTTGCCCGTACAGGTAGCCACAGGCCGCCGCGGGGTCGTCGGAGGACAGCGCGGCCAGGGCGCCGACCACCACGGCACCCGGTGAGCCGTGGCCGGGTGCGGCCTGCTCGGGCCCGGTCACGGTCACGCTCGGGCCGAGCGCGGATATCCACGCGGGCGGGGGAGTCGTCCAGAGCACGCCGGTCAGCCTCAGGACCCCGATGACGACGACCGCCGCGACGGTGGCCACTAGCCCGCCCCGCCACGACCGGCCCCAGTTCCTTATCGCGGGCCACTGGCGGCGGGCCCGGCCCGCGATCGCCAGCACGACCCCGGGGACCGGGATGCTCGGCATCGGGAGGGGATCGATCGCGACCTCGTCATCCGAGCTTGGATTGTCCATGCCTGCGATTCCTTCCGCTACGCAACCAGCGTAGCGAGGCGATTGCCTGGTCCGTCCGCCTGCCAGATTCCGTAACCTTCCTGATTACGGGAATCGAAAATTTCGAAACCCGGCCGGGAAACTTTCATCATCGAAAGCACTAAGTCCCAGGCCGACTGGCCATGCGATTCCTTATCTTGCCCGGAGGTCTTTTCGGTAGTGCAATGAAATGGAAAGCGTCCGGAAACTTTCGGACATCCGAAAGCTTTCGGATGCCGAAACGTTTCGAAACGAAAGGGCCAGACATGAAACTATGGCTGCGCACGCTGCTGGCTACCGGGACAGCGGTGCTCGCGGCGGCGGGCTTCCTTACCGCGTCCGTGTTCCTGGGCGTGACCCAGGCGAAGGCCGCCTCGCTCGTGCAGGTGACGAACTTCGGCAACGACCCGTCCAACAACCTGATGTACATCTACGTGCCGAGCGACGTCCGGCCCAATCCGCCCATCCTCATGGCGCTGCACCAGTGCACCGGCACCGGGCCCGGCTTCTACTCGAGTACCGCGTTCGCCTCGCTTGCCGACCAGTACGGCTTCATCGTCATCTACCCGGACGCGAACCGCAGCGGCCAGTGCTGGGACGTCTCCTCCAGCCAGGCGCTGACCAGGAACGGCGGCAGCGACCCTGTCGGGCTCATGTCGATGATCACCTACACCGAGCAGCACTACGGCGGCAACCCGAACCAGGTCTACATCACCGGGGCGTCGTCCGGCGCCATGATGGCCAACGTCATGCTGGCTGACTACCCGGACGTGTTCAAGGCCGGCGTCGCGTTCATGGGCGTGCCCTACCACTGCTTCTACACCGGCACCGTCGACGGCTGGAACTCGGCCTGCGCCGACGGCCAGGTCACCATGACCGGTCCGCAGTGGGGCGACCTGGTGCGCAGCGACGCCGATCCCGGTTACAGCGGCGCGCGCCCGCGCATGGAGGTATGGCACGGCACCGCGGACACGACGCTGAACTACAACAACTTCGGCCAGGAGATCCTGCAGTGGACGAACGTGCTCGGCGTGAGCTCCACCCCGACCACGACAAGCACGCCACAGTCGGGCTGGACGCAGACCACCTATGGCGGCAGCGGCACCATGCCCCCGGTCGAGGGGATCAGCATCGCGGGCGCGGGCCACGTGCTGCCCATCGAGGGCGAGGGCATGGAGGCCGACGCGATCGCGTTCATGGGCCTGAACGCCACTACGACGACCGGCAACACCGTCACAGTGACCAGCCCGGGCAGCCAGGCGTCCACCGCGGGCACCGCGGCGTCTGTCCAGGTCCACGCGTCGGACTCCGCCTCGGGCCAGACGCTGGCCTACTCGGCCAGCGGGCTGCCCCCGGGTGAGTCGATCAGCTCCTCCTCCGGCCGGATCAGCGGCACGCCGACGACCGCGGGGACCTACTCGGTCACAGTGACCGCCAGGGACACCACGGGCGCGTCGGGATTCGCCACGTTCAGCTGGACGGTGAGCTCGTCCTCCTCCGGCGGGGGTGGCGGCGGCTGCACGGTGACGTACCAGACGACGAGCCAGTGGACCGGCGGCTTCACCGCCAGCGTCACGATCGCCAACTCGGGCGCGACCGCGATCAGCGGCTGGACGCTGCAGTTCACCTTCCCCGGTGACCAGAAGATCACCAGCTCCTGGAACACCGGCTCCAACGGCCAGAGCGGCGAGGCGGTGACGCTCACCAACGCCAGCTACAACGGTGCCATCGCCGCCGGAGGCAACACCTCGATCGGCTTCCAGGGCACCTGGACCAGCAGCGACGCCGCACCCACCGCCTTCACCCTGAACGGGGCCGCCTGCACTGCCTGAGCCACACTGCCTGAACCGTGCACCCGCACCCGAACGGGACCGGCCGATGGCCCAGTTGCTAGCGTCGTGTGCGGCGGCTGGGCCTTCGGCGACCGGGAATGAGGGTGCGAGGGAATGGAAATTCGTGAGCTTCGGGCCTTCATCGCGGTGGCCGAGGAGGGCAGCCAGTCGGCGGCGGCCCGCCGGCTTCACCTGAGCCAGTCGGCGCTGTCCCAGACCATCGGGTCCCTGGAACGCCAGCTCGGCGTGCAGCTGCTCGCCCGCAGCAGCACTGGGGTGACGGTCACCGAGGTCGGCGGGATCTTGCTGCGAGAGGGCCGCGACCTTGTCGCCCACCATGACCGGGTGGTCGCGGCGGTCGCGGGCGGTGACACCAGCGCGAGCACCTTGCGGCTGGGGGTCCCGCTTGAGTTCCCTGGCGACCTGCTGCCGCGAGCGATCGGCGAGATGAGCGCCGAGTATCCGCTCACCCGGGTGGACGTCAGCCACTCCTCGACCGCCGCGCAGTTCGCCGCCCTCGCGGCGGGGCAGCTCGATGTCGCGCTCGTCAGGGAATGCCCGGCTGATCCACGTTTTGACGGGGTCCTCGCGGTCGAGGAGGCCCTGGGGGTGGTCCTGGGAACCGAGGCCGCGGCCCGGCTGGCCGAGGCCATGGGCATCCGCCTGCACCAGCTAGCCGGGCTGGACTGGCTCGGCTTCCCCCGCGCGGAATCCCCCTCCTGGTACGACCAGGTCACCGCAACCTTGCGGGCGCACGGGATCTCGCTCGATGACCAGCCACCGTCACGGGACTACTCGCTGCTGGCCGAGGTCAAGATCGCCTCAGCCAGCGCGGGGCGTGCCTTCGCCCTGGCGCCGCCCAGCTGGGCGCATCCGCTGCCCGAGGCAGTGACCTGGCAGCCGCTGATCGGCAACCCCATCGTCCGCCGCACCTGGGCGGTCTGGCCCGCCAGCGCCCGCCGCCGTGACCTGGCCGCGCTGGTCGCCGCGCTCGACATCACGACCCGATCACTGCGGTCCGGCCAATAACTTCCGGCTCGGCGGGTACAGCGCTAGAGGCGGGCACCGCGCGTTGACGAGCCGGGATGGCCTTCCACGGGGGACATGAGGAGAGCAGCTGACGATGAGCGCACCTGCAGCCGACAAGGCGTACGACGTGATCGTGATGGGGACCGGCCCGATCGGGCAGACCGTCTCCGAGCGTGCCCGGGCGGCCGGGCTCCGCGTGGCGGCGGTCGAGCATGAGCTGGTCGGGGGCGTCTGCTCGTACTGGGCCTGCGTTCCAAGCAAGGCGATGCTGCGGCCGGTCGTGGCGACCGCCGATGCCCGCAGGGCCAACGGCGCGCGCCAGGCGGTCACCGGCCCGGTCGATCCGAAGGGCGTCTTCGCCCGCCGTGGCTACTGGACGAGCGACTGGAAAGACGACGGCCAGGTCGACTACATGAAGGGCATCGGGGCCGACCTGATCCGCGGGCACGGCCGGCTGGCGGGCCCATGCCAGGTGGCGGTGGACAAGCCCGGCGGGGGAACGGTCACCCTGACCGCCCGCCACGCGGTGGCGATCTGCACCGGCAGCCGTCCCAGTCTCCCCCCGCTGCCCGGCCTGGAGGAGGCGCGCCCGTGGACCAACCGGGAGGCCACCCAATCCCACACCGTGCCCGGCCGGCTGGCCATCGTCGGCGGCGGCGGGGTCGGGGTCGAGATGGCCACCGCCTGGAATGGCCTCGGCTCCAAGGTCACCCTGCTAGCCGGAGGGCATGGGGTGCTGCCCCGGATGGAGCCGTTCGTCGGCGAGATGATCGCCCGCGCCTACACCGAGGCCGGGATCGACGTGCGGATGGGAGCCACCGTCACCGGCCTGCGGCGGCCCGGCGGCAGCGGTCCCGTCACCCTGACGCTGAAGGACGGCAGCGAACTTGAGGCGGATGAGGTGCTCTTCGCCACCGGTCGCAAGCCGCTGACCGACGACATCGGGCTTGAGACGGTCGGCCTTGAGCCCGGCTCGTGGCTCGAGGTAGACGATAGCTGCGCGGTCCGGTCGATCGGCGAGCGGTGGCTGTACGCCCTCGGCGACGTCAACCACCATGCCCTGCTCACCCACCAGGGCAAGTACCAGGCGCGCATCGCCGGCGCGGTGATCGCGGCCCGGGCCGCCGGGCAGTCGGTGGACACCACGCCGTGGGGGCCGCACGCGGTCACCGCCGACCATCAGGCCGTGCCGCAGGTCTTCTTCAGCGATCCGCAGGCCGGGGCGGTGGGCCTGACCGCCGAGCAGGCCCAGAAGGCCGGGCGCCGGGTCCGCGTGGTCGACGTTGACATGGGCCAGAAGGTCGACGGGGCAGGGCTGTACGCCGATGGCTACTCTGGCCGGGCCCGCATGATCGTCGACGAGGACGGCGGCTGCGTCATCGGCGTGACCATGGTCGGCCCCGGCGTCGAGGAACTGCTGCACTCCGCCACCGTCGCGGTCGCCGGCCAGGTGCCGATCGACCGCCTCTGGCACGTCGTGCCCTGCTTCCCCTCCATCAGCGAGGTCTGGCTCCGCCTGCTCGAGGCCTACCGCGGCTGAGGCGGGTTTCTGGCCTGGCGTAGCCGCCAGGCCAGAAACCCGCCGAGGCCAGCTCCGACGACGATCGCGACGGTGTGGCCGACCGCGGCCACCTCAAGGGTGCTCAGGCCACTGAAGATGCCCCCGACGGTAATCATCGGCACGAGGCTGAGTCCGGCGAGGACCCGCACGAGCCAGGGGCCGTAAAGCACCGCCACCGCGAGGGCGGACACCACCACGTACGACGGCCCGACGTCGATAAGGCGACGGTCCGCCTCGGGCAGCAGGCCCGCGGAAATCCGGTACGCGACTACTCCCTCGCTGATGAGACTCCCTAAAATATGCCCGGCCGCGCAGACCAGGGCCGTTCGCCAGCTGCCAAGGACCTTGCTGGCACCGAGCAGGGCCACGGCGATCAGGACGGGCCAGGCGATCGCGGACCCGGACGGGATGAACGCGGATGCGACCAGGCACCCGATCGGGTCGTGGGTGAGGTTGACGACGCTGGTGCTGGCCCACGGTTGCAGTGCCGCGCGGCTACTGCGGGGCAGGCAGACGTAAACGATGTTGATTACGACGAATATCGCCAGGTAGGCCCACGCGAACCCGTACCTGGCCAGGCCCCGCCCCGGAGTAGTGGTGATCACAACGGTGAAGATACTCCTGAGCGCGCCGGTTAAGCCGAAGGCTGGTGCGTGGTCGTGACCAGGTCGGCGAACGCCTGGGTGACCGGGGCCAGCGGCCGGCCGGCCGGGACGATGAACGCGACCGTGAAGGTAGCGGCGGGCTGCAACGGCACGCCGGCCAGGCCGGCGTCCGTGATCATCGACTCGGGAAGGATGCAGAGCCCGAGCCCGGCCCGGACGAGCGCCGCGTGGATCGAGCCATCGGGCACCTCGATGCCGATCGACCGCTCGACGCCCGCCCGGGCGAACACCTGGTCCGCGATCGTTCGGGTGCCCCAGCCCAGCGTGAAGTCGACGAACGGCTCCTCAGTGAGCTCGCTGACCGAGACGGCGGCGCGGCGGGCCAGCGGGTGATCGGGCAGGCAGCCGACCAGGACGGGCTCGGAGCCGAGCGTGGTCGTCGTTAGCCCGGACAGGTCAGGACCGCTGACCGAGACGAAGGCCGCGTCCAGGGCGCCGCGCCGGACATCGGAGATCAGCCCGGCCGAGCCGCTGGGCGAGGTCCTGGGCTGGAACTCCACCAGCGGCCGCTCGCGGTGGAACCGCGTGATCAGCGAGCCGACGTCGACCGTGTTTATCATCTGCATCACGCCGAGCCGCAGCGTCCCGCGCAGGCCTGCCTGCGCGCCTAGGACCGCCGCCTGGGCACTGGCGGCGGCATCGAGGGTGCGGCGAGCCTCGGGCAGCAGGATGCGACCGGTGTCGGTCAGCCTGACCTCGCGGGTGGTGCGCTCGAACAACTGGGCGCCAAGCTCGCGCTCGAGCGAGCGGATGGAGACCGACAGGGCCGACTGGACCAGGTTCAGGCGCCGCGCCGCCCGGGTGAAGTTCCGCTCCTCGGCGACGGCGACGAAGTGCTCAAGGTGGCGCAGTTCCATATTAATTCCTGATTCGCATGAGTGTCATCAGAATCTTTCGTTGGACATGATAGATCAGTGCACCCATCCTGGTAGGGAGGCCTGTTACGGACAGGTGCTGAGTTGAGCAAGTGATGGATGAGGCGACATGACCGCTCGGACGGAACAGACGGCAGCGCTATCGGGGGTTCCGGCGCCCGGCCCGGCCCGGCCCGCCAGGCACCAGCGCCGCCATTCGCTGGCGTTCTGGCTGGTGGCCGCCGCGTTCTGCGTCAACCTCGCGTTCTCGGCGGTCCCAACGCCGCTTTACGTCATCTACCAGCAGCGCGACCACTTCTCCACGCTGATGATCACCGTGGTGTACGCCGTCTACGCGATCGGCGTGGTCGGCAGCCTGTTCCTCGGCGGGCACGTCTCTGACTGGGTGGGGCGGCGCCGGGTGCTCGTGCCCGCGCTGGCCGTCAACGTCGCGAGCGCGGTGCTGTTCATCGTCTTTCCCAGCCTGGCGGGCCTGATCGTCGCCCGGGTGGTCTCTGGCGTGTCAATCGGGCTCACCACCGGGACCGCGACCGCCTACCTGGCCGAGTTGCACCTGGGGGCAGGCGGGTCGCCGACAGGCCGGCGTCCGCAGGTCGTGGCGACGGCGTCCAACCTCGGCGGGATCGGGCTAGGGCCGCTAGGCGCCGGGTTGCTGGCGCAGTTCGCGCCGTCACCGCTGGTGATTCCCTACCTGATCTTCGGCGGCCTGCTCGTGGTGCTTGCGCTGGCGATCGCCTTCGCCCCCGAGACGACGACCCGGCCGGACCCGCGGCCGGCCTGGCGGCCGCAGCGGGTCGCGATACCCGCCCGCGCCCGCGGCACCTTCTTCGCCGCGACCGGGGCGGCGGCGGCTGCCTTCGCGGTCTACGGCGTCTTCAACTCCCTCATGCCCGGCTTCCTGGCCGGCACCATGCACGAGACGTCGTACGCGGTGGCGGGCGCCGTCGCGTTCTCGGCCTTCGCCGCCGGGACGATCGCCCAGATCGCGCTGGGTACCGCCAGCATCGCGACCACGCTGAAGGTGTCGCTGCCGGTGCTGTTCGCGGGCCTGGCCCTGTTCACGATCGGGATGTGGCTGCCCAGCCTGCCAGTGTTCGTGGCCGGCGGGATCGTCACCGGCGCAGGCGGCGGCCTGGTCTTCCGCGGCTCGCTGGTGGCCGCGGCCAGCACCGCCCCGCCCGAGTCTCGCGCCGAGGTGCTCGCGGGGTTCTTCCTCGGGGCGTACGTCGGGCTGTCGTTGCCGGTGATCGCGCTTGGCGTCGCCACCAAGTACGTGGCGGCCCGAGAGGTCATGCTGGTGTTCGTGGTGCTCGCCGCCATCGCGATCACGGCGGGCGCGCGCAGCGTCCTGCGTCACAGCGCCGCGCGGTAGTGCGGGCGCGGGCGGGAGCCCGGCTGACCCCGGGCGCACTACGGGCGCGCCGGGGCCAGGGACTGCCTAGCGCCGCGGGCCGGCGGTGGAGCCTGCGGCAACGGCCTGCTCCACCGCCGCCTTGACCATCGCGGCGTAGACCCTCGTACCCGCGGGGTAGTGCGGGTGGATCTCATCGGGCCACAGCAGGCTGGTTCGGTCGCTGATCGTCTTGTTCCAGTTCGCCAGGACCACGTTCGGGTAGGCGCGGGCCGCGGCGGCGAGCGCGCTGTTGGTCGACTGCTCATACGACAGCGGCACGAACGTGTTCACCAGGACCACCTCGCGCTTGGGCCCGACGATCCCCATGAGCTGGTGGACCTGGTCGGTGGTCACCCCGCCGTTGGTCCCGAGCGCGACGACTACCACCGGGCGCAGCTGGCCGCTCGCGGCTAGCCGCCTCAGGATGTCCAGGCCCACGAACGCGTGGCGGCTGACCGCCGCGTCGACGTAGATGCCGGGAAACGCCTGCTGCAGTGACATCGACGACGCCAGCATGACCGAGTCGCCGATCGCGGTGATGTCCTTGCCTGAGACCACCGGGGTGGCCTTCGCCCGATTCGCGGTGATCGCCCCGGCCGGAGCCCGCGCATCCTGGGAACGACCCTTGGCGTCGGCCTTCGCGCCCTGCGAGATCTGCTGCTGCAGGCCCTTGGGCGCGGTGGGCGGGCTTAGCATCGAGCAGGCGGTGCCGATGGCGACCACGATCGCGCCCAGTATCAGGGGCCTTATCGCCCTTTGCGTTCTCGACATGATTGAGTTCCCCCCGAATCGCGAGACTGATCAGGTCGCACGCGTGTTGTCCGGTTTCTTTCCGGGCTGGGCAAGTGGGAAACGCCGACCCTATGCCTCATCAGGAACGCACGGGGGACAATGCGGACTTCCGGCCGTTAACCGGTTTTATTCTCGGCGGCCCTCGCTCCAGATGGACAGGATGTCCAGGATGGCCCGGTTGCACGGCGTGGGCACGTTCAGCCTGGCTCCGCGCTCGACCACGTCACCGCTGAGCCAGCCGACTTCGAGGCGGTTGCCCTGCTCCAGGTCGCGGAGCATCGATGACGTCATGCTGGCAGGCAGCCGGTCGATGAACGCGACCCGCTCGTCGGCGTAGTCGGCGGCCAGCGGTGCCCCCTGGGCGCGGGCGACCTGCACCGCCTCCTCCATGACGTCGTGCAGGAAGGCGCGCGAGCGGGGATGGCTGCGGATCGGGCCGATCGGCGAGCGCGCCACCGTGGTGATGCCGGAGAGCCCGACGAGGAAGACAAACTTTTCCCATATCGCCTGCTCGATCCGGTCGCTGACCTCGGCGTCGATGCCGCATTCCGTGCAGGCGTCGCGAAATTGCTGAACGCGCGGTGAGATCGTGCCGTCGTACTCACCGAACAGGAGTTTCTGCAGCGTTCCTGAATGGTGGATCAGCCCGGGCTCGGCAATGGTGGCGGCGATGTAGCAGGCACCGCCGATGACATGCTCGGCCCCGAGGGTGTGGCGCAGGATATCGTCCTTTATCACGCCATTCTGGAAGGAGACCACCGCGGTCTCGTCGCCCAGCAGTGGCTTGACGGCTTCCGCCGCCGCCGCCGTGTCCCACAGCTTCACGGTGAACAGGACGAGGTCGACGGGGCCGATCGCCGCCGGGTCGTCGGTGACGTCAACCCGCGGCAGGTGCAGGTCGCCAAGCGGGCTTTGCAGGCGCAGTCCATAGGTGCTCAGGGCCTCGAGCTGCTGCCCGCGGGCCACGAACGCCACCTCGTGGCCGGCCTGGGCGAGCCGGCCGCCGAAGTAGCCGCCCACGGCGCCGGTAGCCATCACGGCGATCCGCATGAAAGCCTCCCCTTGCTTTACTGTCCGCCCGCGGCGAGAGGGTTGCCCACCCTGGAGATCTTGCCCCCGGGGCCGCCGTCCACCCCCAGCGGGCGCGCTCGCCTCGCCGGGCTAACCGGCGCTCGCCCGGCGTGCCGCGCTCGGCCGCGAGGCGGGCGAGCTCCACCCGAGACCGGATGCCGAGCTTGGCGAATACGTGCTTGAGGTGTGAGTTCACGGTGAACGGTGACAGGTAGAGCCGCTCGGCGACCTCGCGGTTGGTGGCCCCCCGGGCCACCAGGCTGACCACCGTGAACTCGGACTCGGTGAGCTCGGGCCACTCGGGAGCTGACCGGGGGCCGCTGGCCGGCGGGCGCACCCCGCGGGCGCGCAGCAGGCTGCGGACCCGGGCGGCGTCTCGCTCGGCCCCGGCGGCGGCGTAGGACGCGAGCGCCGCTTCCAGGAGGTCCACCGCGCTGGCCGCGTGCTCCTCGGGCAGCAGCCGTCCAGCGTCCTGCAAGATCGCCGCCCGCACCAGCGGCCGCGGATCGGCCGCGCATAGCTCCACCGCCCGCAGCGCCAGGCCCGGGTCGCTGTCAAGGACCGCGCGGGCGTGCACGGCGGCGCACTCGAGGAAGGGGAAATCCGGCTGCCTGGCGGCGAAGTCCTCCAGCCGCACCACGACCGACTTCGCGTCGGCCGACCTGCCCGCCTTGAGCAGGATGCGGGTGAGGGCGGCGGAGTCGGCAAACGACTGCGGGCTGGTGGTCGACAGCGTGCCCAGGGCGAGCGGGTCAAGTTCCTGCACGCCGGCCAGGCCGCGAAGCGGGCCCGCGCCCTCGGCGTCAGCGACCAGGGCCATCAGCCAGGCCCCCAGGCGCTGGCTGGAAGGGGACTCGCGCGCCTGGACGAGCCAGCCCGCCGACCGGCGGGCCTGCGTAAGGCCGCCAGGATCCCCGGTATGCAGGGCCACCCGGCCCAGCACGTACAGCCCGACATGGTTGATGTAGCCGTAGCTCCCGTCGCCGATCTCGTCCGCCTGCTCGATCGTCGCCTCGGCCTCGGCGCGGGCGTCCGCAAGCTGGCCTGCGCTGTAGAGCGCCCGGAACCGCAGCATGGACCAGACCCGGATATTGGCCGATATGCCCGCCTGCTGCGCGGCCCGCATCCCGGCGTCGATCAGCGCGAACGCCTCGTCGATCTGGGCGACGGCGATGCACATCAGCGCCTTCCAGGCGTCGGGTAGCCACAGTCGCGCCGTCGCACCCGCGACGGTGTGCAGGCGGGCGGCCGACTGTCCGGCAAGGTCGATCGCCTGCCGCCAGCTCCCGCGCGCGAGCGCCTGGGCGGCCCGCGGGAGCAGGGTGACCACCTCGTTGGCCGGGTCGCCGCTGACCAGGGCCAGCTCGGTCGCGTCCGCGGCGGCCTTCTCCGCGGCGGCTGCGTCACCGAACATGTCGAGTCCCATCGAGAGGAAGGACAGCAGCTGAACCCGTATCGCAGCGGGGAGGCCGGGCAGCTTCAGCGCCCGCTGGCACTGCTCGATCACGTCGGCTGGCGCGTACTGCATCGACAGGTGGGCGAGGCTCAGCCTGGCCTCGGCCTCAGCTTCGGGGGTGGCGAGATCGGACGAGCCGGCCGCCATGAGCCTGAGCGCCTCGGCGGCCTTGCCCGCGTACACCAGGTAGGCCAGCGTCTCCGTGGTCACCTGGCCCCGGGCGGGGTCGCCAGGGGGCGTCAGGTCCAGCGCCCGGCGGCTGAGCCGACTGGCCACGGTCGGGCATACCCGCCCGGTCTCCACGGCGGCCCGGCGCAAGATCGCGGTCGCCTCGGCGTCTCCCGGCTGGGCGACATCCACGACCAGGTCGGCCACGTCAGCCGGTGGCGCGCCGTGAGCCAGCATGATGTCGATCGCCCGTCGGCGCAGGCTCGACCTCAGCGTCCTGGGCAGGCTCGCGTCCACCGCCTCACGGACCAGGTCGTGCCGGAAGGCGACCCGGTCGGCGTCCTCGGTCACCAGCCCGGTGGCCAGCGCCTCGCGCAGCGCCGGGAGGATCGCGGCCGGACCGGCGCCGGTGAGTCCCGCGAGCTCATCCGCCGAGAAGCTCCGGCCAAGCACGCACGCCATCTGCAGGGCGTCCCTCGCGCCGGCCGATAGCCGCCCCAGCTGGTCGTGCACCGAGTCGACGAACCGCAGCGGCAGCCGGGCCCCGGTGAGCCTGGCGGTCCCTTCATCGACCCGGGCCAGGTTCTCCTCGCCCAGGCCGCGCAGCAGCTCGGTCAGCAGGAACGGATGCCCGCCCGCGCCCGCGAGGACCTCAAGCAGCGCGGGATCCGGCGCGCCGCCGAGCACGTCTTGCGCGATGGCGGTGACCGCGGCGCCGTCGAGGGGATCGAGCGTGATCTTCAGCGCGCCGGAGGCCTCCATGCGGCCAAGCAGCGAGCGCGCCGTGGCGGGCAGCTCACCGGGCCGGGCCGTGAGCAGCCACAAGATCCGGTGCGTCGCCAGTTGCCTCGGCAGCGCGGCGAGCGCGGCGAAAGTGGCCTCATCGGCCCACTGCACGTCGTCGATCGCGATCACCAGCGGCGCCCGGAGGGCAGCGCGCTCCAGCGACTCCTGCACCTCGCGCAGCAGCCAGAATCGCTGGTCAGGAGACCGGCTAAGATCACGGACCACGGCCTGGTCCAGCGGCGCGTCCGGCCCAGCCGCCAGCGCGTCGAACAGCGGGCCAAACGGGATCGCCCGGACGGCGGCGTCGCCCGCACCGCGAAACACCCTGATCCCAAGCTCGCCAGCCGTCGCGAGCGCGGCGTTGAGCAGGACGGACTTGCCCATGCCCGCCTGCCCGGCCACGAGCACGATCCCGCCGTAGCCCGCCCGCACGGCATCGAGCTGCTCGCGCAGTGCCGCTAGCTGAGCCCGCCTGCCCCTCAGGCGGAAGGGCACCCGAGCCGGGCCACCCGGGCGGACATCCATCGTGACTCCTGCGGGTAGGGGCCGGGTTGAAGCCCGCGGCCGGCCGGGTCGGCCGACCGCATCCCTCAATGCTAGGCGTGGCCGGATCGCGCTGTGCCGCCGGCGGGGCGAACACATGACTCATTCGAGTGATGCGTCCGGGAATGCCGGTCGGGCAGGCTGGCCGCGTGACCGGATCGCTGAAGGACCAGACCGTGCTGATCATCGGGCGTGGAAGCGGCCTCGCCCGGGCCGTAGCCCTCGCCGCGCGGGAGGAGGGGGCACTCGTCATCGCCGCGGGCCGCAACCAGGAAGCGCTTGCCGCCGCCTACGACGGGGAGCCAGGCATCAGCACCGAGACGGTTGACCTCACCGACGAAGCCAGCATCGAAGCGCTCGGCCAGCGACTCGGCCCCCTGGACCACGTGGTGTCCACGGCGTCCGCGCGCGCCCGTGGCCGCCTCGCCGACCTGGACTCCGGTGCCATCCGGCTGTCGTTCGACACCAAGGTGATCGGCCCGCTCATGCTGGCCAAGCACCTGGCGCCGCGGATGAGCAAGAGCGGCTCTCTTGTCCTGTTCTCCGGGGTCGCCGCGGCCAAGATCGCGATCGGCACGATGGGGGTGGCGATCACCAACGCCGCCGCCGACACGCTGGCCCGCTCGCTCGCACTTGAACTGGCCCCGATCCGGGTCAACGCCATCTCACCTGGCGTTATCGACACCGGTGCCTGGGACGCCTTCGGCGAGCAGGGCAAGGCGGACTACTTCGCCGACATCAGCGCCCGCAACCCGGCCGGGCGCATCGGCACCCCCGATGACATCGCGCAGGCTGTTATCTTCGCCCTGACGAATACGTTCCTGACCGGCCAGACACTGCACGTCGACGGCGGCGAGCCGCTGACCTGACCCCGCGTGCAGGAAGGGAAGCGTCCAGGGAGGACACGCACATGGCAGTGGCATGGGATCACGTCAGCCGGGCTGAAGTGCTTGGGGCTATCGCGGAGTACGACCGGCTCGCGCCGGAGAGGTTCTTCTCGGCCCACGGCTTCGGCCCGACGACGACCTACGATCTCGTCTGGCAAGAACGCCGTTACCCGCCTAAGGCCATCTTGGGCACCGCTTATGAGCTCGCCACCGGCCAGCGGCTTGCCTCCGGCGACTTTGAGGGGGGCAAGACTGGCGCGGTCCGGGTGCTTGAAAGGCTCGGGTTCACCATCGAGCCGCGCCACCCGGCCAGCTGAGGCGGCAGGTCAGCGGGCCGCGGCATTTTAGAGCGGCGCCGCGATGGGGACGACCACCTCAGCCCTTGCTGTCGCAGGAAAGGAGCAGGCCGGGTGGAGTACCTCGTCGACATGACCACCCACGTCCCCGAAGGCACGCCCAGTGAAGTGGTCGACGACGTTCGCGGACGCGAGGCCGCGCATACCCGCGAGCTCGCGGCCCAGGGGCACGTGCTCCGCCTCTGGCGCCCGCCGCTGGCGCCGGGCCAGTGGCGGACGATCGGGCTGTTCGCGGCGGACGACGCCGCCGGCCTTGAGCGAGTACTCGCCTCGATGCCGCTGCGGGTCTGGCGCACCGACGAGGCCACCGAGCTTTCCCCGCATCAGAACGATCCGGCCCTAGGCCCGACGGCCATGCGATCCCGGCAAGATGGGGAGCCCATGACGGAGTTCCTCGTCCACTTCACCTCGGCCGTCCCCGAGCAGACCGACCCCGCGGATGTCGCGGAAGCCACCGCCAACGAGGTCGACCGGGTCAGGGAGCTGGCCAAGGAGGGCCACCTCGACCGGCTGTGGGGGATGCCGAGCGAGCAGCGCCCGGCGCCGGTCCTCGGCCTGTTCATCGCGGCCGACGAGGGCCAGCTGCAGGCGATCCTCCAGTCGCTGCCGCTGTACCCGTACGCGAAGATCCAGACCACGCGACTGACATCGCATCCGAGTGACCCCGCGGGCACGGGGGGCGGGGGAGCGTCGCGATGACAGGAGCGCACCAGCAGGTCGCCATCATCACCGGCGGCTCCCAGGGGATCGGCGCCGGCCTGGTGGATGGCTACCGCAAGCGGGGCTGGGCGGTCGTGGTCAACGACCTGTCGATCCAGCCCGCCACCGAGGACGCAATGGTCACCGTGGCGGGCGACATCTCCAAGCCCGCCACGGCCGACCTCCTCATGAGCACGGCGATCGAGCACTTCGGTCGCGTCGACACCCTGGTCAACAACGCCGGCGTGTTCATCTCCAAGCCGTTCACCGACTACACCGCCCACGACTACGAGCTGATCACCAGCGTCAACCTGGCCGGCTTCTTCTGGCTGACCCAGCGGGCCATCGCCAGCATGCTGGAGCGCGGCCACGGGCACGTGGTCAATATTTCCGCCATGGTCGCCGAGCGCCCGGACTCCCGCAGCCCCTCGGTCCTGGCCGCCCTGACCAAGGGCGGGCTGGCCGCCGCGGCCAAGTCGCTGGCCATCGAGTACGCCTCCCGCGGCATCCGGGTGAACGCGGTCGCGCCTGGCGTCATCAAGGCGCCCTCGCAGCCCTCGGACAGCTACCGTGACCGGTTGCCGCCGCTCGGCCGGCTCGGGCAGGTCAGCGACATCGTCGACGGCATCCTCTACCTGGAATCGGCGCCGTTCATCACCGGCGAGGTCCTGTTCATCGACGGCGGCCAGAACGCCGGCCGCTTAGGCCTCAGGGCGTCAGCTCACTTCGCCGTCGCCAGCTGCGGGTACAGGGCCGACAGGGGCTGCGACAGCTGCTGCTTTACCTGGCGGCTCGTGTCGTCGGCGAGGACCTCCTCATCGCCCGCCTCGAGGCCGTCGTAGATCGCGGCGACGATGTCGCGTGGGTCCTCCTTCTCCACGTCGAGCCGGGCGATCAGCGGGGTGTCGGTGAAGCCGAGGTGCGCGCCGACGACCTGGGTGCCCTGGTCGGCGAGCTCGAGCCGCAGCGTGTTGGTCATCGACCACAGGGCGGCCTTGGTCGAGGAGTAGGCGCCCGGCCTGGCCAGCCAGCTCAGCGCCGAGTGGATGTCGACCAGTGCGCCGCCGCCGTTTCGCGCCAGCACCGGAGCGAAGGCCTGGGCGACGGCGAGCGGGCCGAACACGTTGGTCTCGTACAGCGCGCGCACCTCCTCAAGCGGCGCGGCGAGCAGGCTCGGCGCGGCTGTCGCCCCGGCGTTGTTGATAACGATGGTCGTGTCGGCCGCGGCCAGCGCGGCGGCCGCGATCGACGTGGCGTCGGTGACGTCAAGGCCGAGCGGCAGCACGCGGTCCTCGTCCCAGGCGCGGGGGTTGCGGGCGGTGGCGTAGACGCGGCGGGCGCCCCGGGCCAGGGCCTGGCGGACGAACTCCGTTCCCAGGCCCCCGTTCGCTCCGGTGACAAGGACGATCGATTCTGCCAGCTGTGCCATGGGCTTCCCCTTTCAGGCGGACCACGCCCCGGTCGGCCCGCTGTGGCAGGACCTGGTGGAGCAAGTGGGTATGGTCTTCAAACTTACCGACAGGGGCCGATGCTATCCGAGGTCAGTTGGAGAACGCAACTAACCTGCCCCGGGCTTGCGCCAGCCATCGGGGCTAGCGACGATCAGGGGCGGAGGGGAAGGCCGGCTGCCGTGTAGATGTCATCGATCAGGGGACATGGTGACGACCGAGTCCGACGGCGGGGTGAGGTTGGCTGGCTCGCCGGGCCGCGGTGACCTCCGGTTCCCCCATCGCGAGCGGGCGCAAGGCGTGCACGGCGTAGCAGCCGGCGTCCATGAGGGCGCCGCCGGCCAGGCCGAAGTCGTAGCGGATATCGGAGAACCGGGGGAGCGGGAAGCACATGGCCGCCTCGACCCGCCTGATGCGGCCGAGCCGTGTCGCGCGGCGAAGGCCTCGGCCCGCCCGCGGTCCCGTGCCGCGACGGCGGCGACCTCAACCCCGGCCACGACGCGGGCCGGCTTCATCAGCGCGGCAGGCGCGATGCGGGCGGCACCAAGCACGCCGATTCGCACAGGCGGAACCCTCCAGCGGCCGGGCGGCAACGAGCAATCAGCAAGGCACCGCAACGGCCGCCCGGCGTCAGCGCTCGGCGAAGGCCTTGCCGCCCTTCATCTTCTCGGTCAGCCTGGACTCGGCTATCTGCACTGTGACCACGTCGGCCGAGACGCCGAGGTTACCCACCAGGGCCTTGGTGATGTCCAGCATCATGTTCTTCTGCTCGTCCGTCCGGCCCTCGGCCATGAAGACGTGTACTTCCGGCATGCGATAGTCCTCCATCGGGCCCCCGCGCCCGGCCGGAAGGCCAGTTGCTTTTCCGGAACGTCGTTCCGTATAGTGAAGCGGAAGCGTGTTCCGGTTAATCCAGGGCCGCGGCGGCCCGCAGGCGCGGCCACAGCCCGATCGCACCCTCAGGAGATTCCCATGCACTACCGCACCCTCGGCCGGACCGGCATCAAGGTCAGCGCCTACGCGCTCGGCGCGATGATGTTCGGTGCCGTCGGCAATCGCGACCACGACGACTCGATCCGCATCATCCACAAGGCACTGGACGCCGGGATCAACTTCATCGACACCGCCGACCGGTACTCGGCCGGCGAGTCCGAGCAGATCGTGGGGGAGGCGCTCAAGGGGCGCCGCGACGACGTCGTCCTCGCGACCAAGGTGAATAGCCCCATGGGTGATGACCCCAACCGGCAGGGCAACTCAAGGCGCTGGATCATGGCCGAGGTCGAGAGCTCGCTGCGGCGCCTGCAGACCGACTACATCGACCTGTACCAGGTCCACCGGCCGGACCCGGACACCGACATCGAGGAGACCCTCTCGGCGCTGTCGGACCTGATCCACAGCGGCAAGGTCCGCGCGATTGGCTCGTCCACCATGCCGGCCTCGGACATCGTCGAGGCCCAGTGGGTCGCCGAGCGGCGTGGCCTTGAGCGGTTCCGCACCGAGCAGCCGCCGTACTCGATCCTCGACCGCGGCATCGAGGCCGAGGTGCTCCCCGTCGCCCGGCGGTACGGCATGGGCACGCTGGCCTATAGCCCGCTCGCCGGGGGCATGCTCACCGGCCGCATCCGCAAGGGCCAGCAGACCGACCTCCGGCGCGCCACCATGTTCAGGCACTTCACCGACGAGGGGCGGCTTGACGCCGTCGAGCGGCTCATCCCGCTGGCCGGGCAGGCAGGGCTGCCGATGACGCACCTGGCGATGGCGTTCGCGATCGCCCATCCCGGCGTGACCAGCGCGCTCATCGGGCCCCGCACCCGCGAGCAGCTCGATGACCTGCTCGCGGGGGTGAACGTCGCGCTCAGCGACGAGATCCTCGACCGGATCGACGAGATCGTCCCGCCGGGCACGAACGCCGGCCCGCTCGACATGGCCTACAGGCCCCCGGCGGTGCAGCACGCGGACCTGCGCCGCCGTCCCGCCGGCGAGCGCGCCGCCGCCTGAGTCAGGCCGGGTCAGGTCAGGTAGAGCACCGCGTAGGACGCCAGCCAGTGCTCGACCATGTAGTCGGAGCCGCTGGCGTGCGCCAGCTCGGGGTGAGCATGCCGGGCCGCGGCGTCGAGCATCACCGGCACCCTCGGGTCGTCGGCGGGCAGCAGTTCCGCCAGGCGACGCCAGCACCAGGCCCGGGACAGGTTCAGGCCATGCAGGTGGGCGATCTGGCCGTCGCTGTCGTCGCTGACGAAGGCCGGGGTGAAAAGGCTGGCCGGACTGCCCGCCGCGATTTCCGGGAGGAAGGCGTCCAGCCAGGGCCGGGCACGCTCCTGCGGCCAGAGCGCGGTCACCAGCTCGGCCTCGACCAGCGCGGGCGACAGGAAGTCGGCCGCGTCCGGTCCAGCTCGTGGGCGAGGGTGAGCGCCCAGCCCCAGCCGTACGGGCGGACCGGCCGCTGGCCGCGGCGGAAGGTGACCGCCTCTTGACCGCGACCCCGGCCAGCACCCCGGCGTGCTCGAGGAGGAGGTCATGGCGCCGGCTGGCTGCGTCCTGACGGCTCATCTTGCTCCCTTTAGCTGTCCGCCTTGCGGCGGGGCCTGCGGCGGCTCGCCACGGCGGCGAGGGTGGCAGAAAGCGACTCGGAGACCTTGTCCGGATGCCGCTGGGCCACGCCGATGAAGATCACGTCGACGATCACCAGCTGCGCCATGCGGCTGGACATCGCGCCGTAGCGGAACCGGGTCTCCCTTGAGGCGGTGGTGAGCACGGCGTCCGCGACCTGGGTGAGCGGCGACTCGGGGAAGTTGGTCACCGCCACCGTCAGCGCGCCGCTGCGCGACGCCGTCTCGAGCGCCGAGATCGCCTCCTCGGTCTCGCCCGAGTGGGAGAACGCGATCGCGACGGCGTCAGCCGGGAGGACGGCAGCGCTGGTGATGGCCAGGTGGGCGTCGGTCCAGGCGTTGGCCTGGTAGCCGATGCGCCGCAGCTTCTGCTGCAGGTCCAGCGCGGCCAGGCCGCTGCTCGCCGACCCGTAGAGGTCGATCACGGGTGCGGCGATGATCGCGTCGACGACCCGCTCGACCTGGCTCAGGTCGAGGGTGGCCGCGGTCTCCTCGACCGCGCGGGCCTCCTGGAAGGCGAGCTTGCGTACCACCTCCGCGGTCGAGTCGGCCGGGTCGATGTCGCCGTCGGAGACGCCGAACTCGACCCGGCGGCCGCTCTCGTTGGCGGCCGCGCGCGCGAGGGCCAGGCAGAAGCTCTTGTAGCCGTCGAAGCCGATGTTGCGGCAGAACCTGGCCACGGTGGCCGTGGAGATCCCGTTACGGGTGGCGAGCTCGGTGATGCTCAGGCTCGAGATGACCCCCGGATTCGCGAGGGCGGCCCGGGCGATCCGCTGCTCGCTCGGCCGCAGGCTGGGCAGCGACTGCCGCAGCCGCACCAGGACGTCCTCGGTCATAGGGCCAGGTCCTCTTTTCTGGAAGGTAACCACGCTAGCCCCTCCTTCCGTGAGGATCCACGTCAAGCCGGAACAACTGGCGATCAGGGCCGGTCCCGTGGCCGCCGCCTAGTGCGCCAGGCCGATCGGCGAGCGTGAAAATTCTTGACGTAGGCTGACCGGCATGCCTCTGCTGCGGGTCGCGGGCCCTGACGACGCCGACGAGCTCGCCGCGGTCTTCCTGGACTGCTGGAAGGTCAGCTACGCCCAGGTGATGCCGATCGCGCTGGTGCAGGGCATGACCTCGGGCCAGGCGCGGGCGATGTGGGCCGACGCGCTGAGGCGGCCGGGCCAGACGATTGTCGTCGCCACCCGGGAGGAGCCGCCGCACGCCATTGTCGGCTTCGTCGGCTTCCTGGTCGAGCAAGACGGGGCCGGCTACGTCAGCTCGCTCTACGTCTCCCCGCGCCTTCAGGGCGGCGGCGTGGGAAGGCTCCTGCTGAGCGAGGCCGAGCGGCAACTGCGGGACTCCGGCGCCCGCACGGCGCGGCTGTGGGTGTTCGAGGACAACGCGCCGTCGCTGGCGTTCTACGTCAGGCAGGGCTGGGCGCCCGACGGGCGGCGGGAGACACTGCCGCAGTGGGGACAGCCGCAGCTCGGCCTGGCCAAGCAGCTGGCCGGCTGACCCGGCGCCCCGGCCCGGCTGCCGCGGCCTGACGGTAGCCGAGCCGTCGGTGACGCCGTGCCCGCCGGGCCGCCGGCGCGGCGACTTGCGTGGCCGCGCCCGGGCCTGTCTGGTCATCAGGCCAGGTCCCTTTTCTCGCGGCTAGCCATGCTCGCGACTCCCTCCAGGACGTTTCGTCTCAGGTCTGGACAACTAGGGACCAGACGTGTAAAAAATATACATCTAGGAAACATACAATGAAATTAGTTGACCAACATGGCCTCTACCAGGGACTTGACGCCGCCAGCCGGTGCCGGCGGGTCAGGGAGATCACTTGGAGGATCGATGAAGAAGCCGAACCGCCGCGGGGCGGCCGCACTCGCGGCAGGCTCCGCGGTCGCCGCCCTGCTCATCGCGGGATGCTCAACCGGCGCGTCCCAGTCCAGCTCGGCCGCATCCAGCGGCAGCGGGACCCTGGTGTTCGGCATCACTGCCGACGCCACCCAGCTGGTCCCGTGGACGGCAACCGCGGAGCAGTCCGTCGAGGTCCTTCAGCAGCTGTACAGCCCGCTGCTCAACACGGACTCGAATGGAAACCTGATCCCGGGCCTCTCGTCGCTGCCCACGGTCAGCGACAACGGCTACACCTACACCTTCACGCTGAAGAGCGGCGTTAAGTTCGCCGACGGCAAGCCGCTGACCTCGGCCGACGTCAAGTACACGTTCGACACGATCATGAAGCCGTCCTCGGCGGCGAGCTCGGCCTCGTACTTCGCCAATGTCGCCAGCGTGTCCGCGCCCAGCGCCAGCACCGTAGTGGTGCACATGAAGACCCCCGACGCTTCCTTCCCCTCGGGCCTGAGCACCATCCAGACCGGCATCGTGCCCAACGGGGCCACGGCCGCGACCCTCCAGTCCAAGCCGGATGGCTCCGGCCCTTACCAGCTCGTCAGCCACGTCTCCAACGAGTCGCTCACGCTCAGCCGCAACGCCGACTACTTCGCGGGCAAGCCGGGCGCGGCGACGCTGAAGTTCCAGATCATCCCGAACGACCAGTCGATGGTCTCGGCGCTGCGGACCGGTGCCGTGGACGCCGCGATCTTCAGCGACCAGGTCACCGCCAAGACCGCCACCTCAAGCTCGGTGACGATCGACAAGGTTGGCTCGCTGCAGTACCACGTGCTCCAGCTGCGGGCGGCCTCACCGGTGCTCTCCAACGTGAACACGCGGCTGGCCATCCAGTGCGCCGTCTCCGCCCAGGGCGTGGTCGACTCGGCAGCGCTGGGCGCGGGCCAGGTCACCGGCCCCATCACCTCGCCCCAGTACAAGTCGAACCCGGCTGACCAGCCGTGCCCGACGCAGAACCTCACCAAGGCCAAGCAGTACCTGGCCAAGGCGGGACAGCCCAACGGGTTCACGCTGAACCTGATCACCTCCCAGGGCCTGTACGCCAGTGCCGTGGACGAGGCCCAGGCCATTCAGTCGCAGCTCGGCCAGATCGGCATCAAGGTCAACGTGCAGACGCTGTCGGCCAGCGCCTACGTGTCGGACTGGCTGTCGGGCAACTTCGAGGCCGCGATCGCGGAGAACGCGGGCAACATCGACCCGAACACGATGTATGCCCGCTACTTCACCTCGACCGGCAGCTTCAACAAGGTCGCGGGCTATAGCTCACCGACGCTCAACTCGCTGTTCGCCCAGGGCATCGCGACCACCAACGTCGCCCAGCGGCAGAAGATCTACCAGGAGATCTCCGCGCAGCTCGTCGACAACGCCGCATGGGTCTGGCTGTACACGCCAGAAGAGTTCATCGCGGTCAACACCTCGGTGCACGGCTTCCAGGCCCGCACCGACGCCGACCTGTCCATGCTGTGGAAGGCATCGATTTCCTGACCGTCCCGCTGGGGCAGGAGCGCGTGATCCTGCCCCAGCATGACAAGAATCGATAGACCCATGAGTTACCTCAGCGCGTTCGCCCGCCATCCCCTCACCAGGCGGGTCGCCGAGGCGATCGCGACCTTGCTCGGCGTGACCATCCTGACGTTCCTGTTGCTCCGGGTGGTACCGGGCAACCAGATCACCGCCCAGTACGGAACGGCCGCGGGGAACCTCACGACCGCGCAGATCCACTCGCTCGAGGCCTACTATGGCCTTAACAAGCCGGCGGTCGTCCAGTACTTCGACTGGCTCGGCGGCCTGTTCACCGGCAATCTTGGCATCGACGTCACGACCAGGCAGAGCGTCGCGTCGATGACCGGGCAGGCCCTGCCCAACACGATCGAGCTGGCTGTCCTCTCGATCATCGTCGGCCTGATCCTCGGGGTGCCCGGCGGGCTGTTCGCCGCGAGCAGGCCGGGAAGGCTGCGCGACAACTCTACCCAGCTCGTCAGCCTCCTCGCCCTTTCCGTCCCGTCGTTCCTGCTGGCCACCGCCGTTTCCACCTGGCTGGCCAACTCGTTCAACTGGGACCCGAACGGGCAGGGCTACGCCACCCTGGCCGCCAATCCAGGCCTGAACCTGGAACAGATGCTGCTGCCCGCGCTCGTGCTTGGGATCAGCATCGCCCCGCCCGTGCTCCAGACCACGCGGGTCTCGGTGCTGACCATCCGGGCCGAGGACTACGTGCGCACCGCCCGGGCCAAGGGCGTTCCCGCGCGGCGGCTGCAGCTGCGGCACATCCTGCGCAACGCGCTCATCCCCGTGGTGACGATGAGCGGCCTGCAGTTCGGCTTCCTCCTCGGCGGAGCGATCGTCGCTGAGCAGATCTTCTCCATCCCCGGTATCGGCCGTCAGGTCCTGCTCGGCCTCGGACAGAAGGAGTACGCGGTCGTGCAGAGCACCGTGCTGGTCATCGCGGCGATGTTCGTCCTGGTGAACCTGGCCACCGACCTGATCTACCGCGTCGTCGACCCGAAGGTGCGTGTCCGATGACCGCCGCCACCGAGATGAGCAACGTCCCGGAGGTGACGATCGACGCAAGTCACCGTCGCCGTCCCTGGCTGGGCGCGTTCCGCACTCCTTCTGGCCTCATCGGCCTGGTCCTGATGCTCGTGGTCGTGGCCCTTGCGCTGGTCTCCGTGTTCGGGCTCACTCCGTACAGCGAGTCAGCGCAGAACGTCAGCCTTTCCCTGCACGGACCTAACGGCGCGCACTGGTTCGGCACCGACCAGTTCGGCCGGGACATCTTCTCCCGGGTGTGCGGGGGGCTGGCTAACTCGCTGCGTATCGCGATCGTCTCGGTGGCGGCGTCGGGGATCGTGGGCGTGGTCCTCGGCGTCCTCGCGGGCTACTACCAGGGAGTGGTCGACCGGGTCGTCGGGGTCATCACCAACGTCCTGTTCGCCTTCCCCTCGCTGCTGCTCGCCCTCTCGCTCGCCGCGACCCTGCAGAGCAGCTGGTGGACCGTGAGCATCGCGATCGCCGTCGTGTTCATGCCGATCTTCGCCCGGGTCGCCCGCGGGCCCGTGCTCACCCTGCGCACCGCCGACTACGTGCTCGCCTCCACCGCGATCGGCCGCAGCAGGCTGTCAACCCTGGTCGAGCACATTCTGCCGAACATGGCCCCCATCCTGGTCGTCCAGGTCACGCTCTCGCTGTCCTGGGCGATCTTGACGGAGGCGGCACTGAGCTTCCTCGGCTTCGGCGCACCGCCTCCCGCACCATCCCTCGGCGGGATGGTCTTCGACGCGCAATCGCTGGCCAGCGTCGCCCCGTGGATGCTGATCTTCCCTGGCGTTGCCCTTGTCGTCGCCGTAGTCGGGCTGAACCTGCTGGGCGACAGCCTGCGCGCCGCACTCGACCCCAAGACAGGAGGCCGCTGATGAGCACGGACTCACCCGGCACCGACCTCGACGAGATGATGACCGAGGCGGTGGCCGACCGTGACCTCGCGCTGGACGAGCTCACCGTGGCCGAGCTGGTCACGCTCATGAACGACCGCGACGCGACGATCCCGGCGGCGGTCCGCGCGGCCCTTCCGGCCATCACCGCCGCGATCGAGGCCACCTCCGCGCGGGTACGCCAGGGCGGCCGCCTCATCTACGTCGGCGCGGGCACGTCCGGCCGGCTCGGCATCCTCGACGCCTCGGAGATCCCACCGACCTTCGGTACCGACGGGGACGTTGTGCTCGGCCTGATCGCCGGCGGCCCGACCGCGATCACCAGCGCGGTCGAGTTCGCGGAGGACAGCCGCCAGGCCGGCGCCGCCGACCTGGCGGGCCTGGCTCCCGGGCCGCTGGACACGGTCGTCGGGATCGCCTCAAGCGGCACCACGCCCTACGTGATCGGCGCGCTACGGCTGGCCGCCGAGCAGGGCGCGCTGACCGTGGGCCTGTCCTGCAACGTCGGCACCCCGCTGTCGGCGGCGGCAGAGCACGCCATCGAGATCCCCGTCGGTCCCGAGATCGTCACCGGCTCCACCCGGCTCGGCGCGGGCACGGCGACCAAGATGGTGCTGAACATGTTCTCCACGATCAGCATGGTTCAGCTGGGCAAGACCTACCGCACGCTCATGGTGGACGTGAAGGCGACCAACGCCAAGCTCATGCGGCGGGCCATCCGCATCGTCACGCTCGCCACCGGAGCGGATGAGGACACCGCCCGCGCGGCCCTGGACGAGACCGGCTGGCATGCCAAGCTCGCCATCGCGGTGATCGCCACCGGCCTGAGCGTCCCCGACGCCCATGCCGCCCTAGAGGCAGCCGACGGGGTGCTGCGCAAAGTCATCGAGCCAACCACCCACTCCGGAGGGCATTAATGCGCGTTCTAGGCATGATCTCGGGCACGTCCCACGATGGCATCGACCTCGCCGCCGTCGACTTCGCAGTGGACTGCGGCGTGCTGAGCGCCCGCATCGAGTACTCGGCCTCGGTCCCCTACGACCCGCGGCTGCGCAGCCAGATCATCGCCGCGCTGCCACCGGCGCGGCCCGGCTTCGAGGTCGCCTGCGAGCTGGACACCACCATCGGGCAGGCCTTCGCGGCCGCCGCCGCCGACGCGGTCGCGGCGCTTGGCCCGGCCCGGCCCGACCTGATCTGCTCGCACGGGCAGACCGTGTACCACTGGGTCACCGACGGGCACGCCCGCGGCACCCTGCAACTCGGGCAGCCGGCCTGGATCGCCGAGGCGACCGGGCTGCCGGTGGTCTCCGATGTGCGCGCGGCCGACGTGGCCGCGGGGGGCGAGGGCGCACCGCTCGTGCCGGTACTCGACCGGTTGCTGCTTGAGCCGTACCGCGCGGCCGGCGTTCGTGCCGGGGCGCTGAACCTGGGCGGGATCTCCAACGTCACGGTCTGCGCGCCGGACGCCGAGCCGGTCGCCTGGGACATCGGCGCGGCCAACGCCCTCATTGACGCCGTGGTCACCGCGGAGCCCTCGATACCTGACTCCTTCGACCGCGACGGTGCCCTGGCGGCGTCGGGCACGGTGATCCCGGCGCTGCTGGCCGAGCTGCTGGCCGAGCCGTACTACCGGCTGGCCCCGCCCAAGAGCTCGGGCAAGGAGCTGTTCCACCTCAGCTACGTCCGCGAGGCCGTGGCCCGGGCCGGGATCAGTCCCGACCTGCCCGACCTGGTGGCCACGCTGACCGAGCTGACCGCCGTGACCGTGGCCGATGCGATCGCCGCGGCCGGCGTCAAGGTGCTTGTCGCCGCAGGCGGAGGAGTGCGTAACCCGGTCATGATGGGCCGCATCGTGCAGCTGCTGCCCGGGGTCGAGGTGCTCACCACCGACCGGCTCGGCGTGCCGTCCGACGTCAAGGAGGCCGTCGCCTTCGCCCTGATCGGCTGGGCCACCACGCATGGCCTGCCGGGCAACGTGCCCAGCTGCACCGGCGCGTCGGGACCGCGGGTGCTCGGGCGCGTCTCCCCCGGCCCGGACGGCGCCCGGCCGGCCACCGGCCGCCTCGCCGCCTGGCCCGCCGCGCTGAGCGTCACCGGCCCGGTCACCGATGCCCGGTGACAGTGACAGTGACGGTGATGGTGACGCCATGAGCGTGATGACCGACGCGGTCGGCCGGCTGCTGGCCCTCGGCGCCGACGGAAGCCACCCGGCCAGCGCGATCGCGGGCGTGCATACCGCCGGGGGCACGACGATCGCCGCGGCCGGGTGGGCGGAGCTTCCCGCGCCTGGCCGGCCCGGCCAGCCCATGAGCACGGAGGTGCTCCTCGACCTCGCGTCGGTCACCAAGGTGGCGGCCACCACGACGCTGATCATGCGCCTGGTCGCCGACGGGCAGCTGGACCTGCGGGCGCGGGCCCGGCAGTTCCTGCCGTCCTTCACCGGTGCGGGCAAGGACGACATCACCCTCGAGCAGCTGCTCACGCACACCGCCGGCCTGCCGCCATGGTGGCCGCTGTACTTCGAGGCCGCCGACCGCGACGGCGCGCTCGCCGCCGCGCAGGCGCTGCCGCTTGACCGGCCTGCTGGCACCGCGTGGCGCTACTCCGACCTCGGCCTCATCCTGGCCGGCCGCATCGTCGAGCAGGTGACCACGCTCAGCCTGGCGGACGCGTTCCGGCAGCTGGTCGCGCAGCCGCTCGGCCTGTCCGCCCGTTACGGTCCGGTGCCCGCGGGCCAGGCTGCGGCCAGCGCGGACAGCGATGCCTACGAGCTCGGCATGATCGCTACCGGCCGCCCGTACCCGGTGCCCTTCACCCCGGGCCAGTTTCCCGGCTGGCGGAACCGGCCGCTACGCGGTGAGGTCAACGACGGCAACGCCGCGCACGCGCTCGGCGGCGTCGCGGGCCACGCCGGCCTGTTCGCCAGCGTCGGCGACCTGCTGCGCCTCGGCGCCGCGCTGCGCGGCGGCGACTTCGTGCCGCCGCCGGTCCTGGCCCGCTTCGCCACCGCCACCGCGGTTCATCCCGAGCAGGCGGTGGGCTTTCGCCGGGCCGCCATCCAGGCCGGCGGCCGGGCCCGCACCCTGCTCTGGCACGGCGGCTTTACCGGCACCTACTTCGCCTTCGCGGTCACCGACGAGCTCGTGGTCGGTGGCGGCGCGATGCGCCTTTACGGCACCCTCGGGGCCATTGACCCCGAAGGAAGGCACCCCGATGCCAGCCGTCTTGCGACGGGCACCGACATACAGTCCGTTCTGCTCAATTCGGCCGCAATGGCCTTCGAGCAGGCACTTATCCCTGCCATCCCTGCGGAGGAACGATGACCGAGACCTCCCACGCTCGCCCAGGCGAGCCGGTCCTGACCATCCGCGACCTGAGCGTTGCCTTCACCACCACCCGCGGCGCGGTGGAGGCGGTCAAGCATGTCAGCCTCGAGATAGCGGCGGGCGAGACCGTCGCCATCGTCGGCGAGTCCGGGTCGGGCAAGTCCACCCTGGCCGCCTCGGTGAACCGGCTGCTGCCCGACAACGGCCGGATCACCAGCGGCACCATCACTCTTGGCGGCCTCGACATCACGGCCGCGAGCGAGAAGGCCATGACCGCCATCCGCGGCAACCGGATCGGCATGGTCCCCCAGGACCCGATGACGAACCTGAACCCGGTGATGCGGATCGGCGCTCAGATCGTCGAGGCGCTTGAGGTCCACGGCCGCGCCCGCGGGCAGGCCGCCAGGGATGAGGCGATCCGGCTGCTCGATCAGGCCGGCATCGCCGATGCGGCGGCACGGTTCCGCCAGTACCCGCACGAGTTCTCCGGCGGCATGCGCCAGCGAGTGCTGATCGCCATGGCCCTGGCCTGCCGTCCGGAGGTGCTGCTGGCCGACGAGCCCACCTCGGCGCTTGACGTGACGGTCCAGCGGCTGGTCCTTGACCAGATGGGCCAGCTCGCCTCCGACGTGGGCGCGGCCGTGCTGCTGATCACGCACGACCTTGGCCTGGCGGCCGAGCGGGCCGACCGCGTCGTGGTGATGTACCGCGGCGAGCTCGTCGAGTCCGGCCCGGCGGCCGAGCTTGTCGCCAGCCCGCGGCACGAGTACACCCACCGCCTGCTGGCCGCCGCGCCTGGCATCTCCAGCGCCAAGGCCGCGCCCGCCCGCGCGGCCGATGACGCTGCCGCCGCGACCGGCACGGCGCCTGAGGTGCTGCTTGAGGTCGCCGGCGCGGTCAAGAAGTACCGCATCCGTGGCCGCTCCGAGCCGCTGATGGCCGTCGATGGCGTTGACCTCGCCGTCCCGCGCGGCCAGACCGTCGCGATCGTGGGCGAGTCGGGCTCGGGCAAGTCCACCACTGCCCGGCTGGCGCTGCGCCTGGAGCAGGCGGACGGCGGGACGATCCGCTACCGTGGCGCGGACGTGTCGGGGCTGCGGGGCAGGGAACTGCTGGCCTTCCGGCGGTCCGTGCAGCCGGTCTTCCAGAACCCCTACGCCTCCCTCGATCCGCGCTACACCATCGAGCAGGTGGTGGGAGAGCCGCTGCGGGTGCACAAGATCGGCGACGTCGCCAGCCGTCGGCAGGCCGTCACCGAGCTGCTGGACAAGGTCGCCCTTCCCGTCTCCTTCGCCGACCGGCATCCGCATGAGCTTTCCGGAGGCCAGCGCCAGCGGGTGGCCATCGCCCGCGCCCTGGCGCTCAACCCGGAGCTCGTGGTCATGGACGAGGCCGTCAGCGCCCTCGACGTGCTGGTGCAGCACCAGATCCTCGAGCTGATGCGCTCGCTGCAGGACGAGCTCGGCCTTTCCTACCTGTTCATCAGCCACGACCTGGCCGTGGTCCGCCAGGTGTCGCACCTGGTGTACGTGATGCACTCGGGTCGGATCGTCGAGAGCGGCGACCCGGACACCATCTTCCGCGCGCCCCGCGAGGAATACACCAGGCAGCTCATCGCCGCCATCCCCGGCCAGAACCTCACGCTCGCCTAGCAGCGGGAAACGCCATGATGCCCCTGTCAGTTCTCGATGCCGATCTCGCCGACCGCATTGCCCGGCTCGCCCCGGGAAGCCTCAGGGCGCGCGCCACTGACCGGCTCGCCTTCGCCCACGACGCCTCGCACTACCGGATGATCCCGGCCGGCGTGGTCACCGTCATGAGCACCGCCCACCTGGCCGCCCTCATCCGGCTGTCGCGCGAGGTGGGCGTGCCGGTCAGCTTCCGCTCCGGTGGCACGAGCCTGTCCGGGCAGGCCTCGACGGAGGCGCTGGTGCTCGACACTCGGCGAAACTTCCGTGGCATCGAGGCCCTCGACGAGGGCCGGCGGGTGCGGGTCCAGCCCGGCGCGACCGTCCGCCAGGTCAACGCGCGGCTGGCCAGGCTCGGGCGCAGGCTCGGGCCCGACCCGGCCAGCGAGGCCGCCTGCACGATGGGCGGCGTGATCGCCGACAACTCAAGCGGGATGTCGTGCGGCACGGAATTCAACGTCTACAACACGATCGAGTCGGCCGTCCTCGTGCTGCCGAGCGGCACGGTCCTCGACACCGGCGCGCCCGACGCCGACTTGCAACTGCGCGAGCGCGAGCCCGGGCTGTGGGCCGGCCTGGCCGCCCTGCGGGACCGGGTGCGGAGCGACCCGGACGCGGTCCGGGCGATCCGCCGCCAGTACGCCATCAAGAACACCATGGGCTACGGGCTGAACGCCTTCACCGACTATGAGCGTCCGGTGGACATCCTGCTGCACCTCGTCGTCGGCAGCGAGGGCACGCTCGCCTTCGTCGCCGAGGCGGTGCTGCGCACCGTGCCGGTCAAGCCGCACGTGGCCACGGGCATGCTCTACTTCTCCTCGCTGCGGGACGCCGCCGGCGCGCTGCCCGGGCTGGTCGCCTCCGGGCTAGCGGCCGTCGAGCTGCTTGACGCGGCCGCGCTGCGCGTCGCCCAGCGCGACCCGGGCGCGGACGGGGAACTGCTGGCACTGACGGTCCGTGACCACGCGGCCCTCCTGGTCGAGTACCAGGAGGAAACGCCGGAGGCGCTCGTGGCCCGGCGCGCCGGGTGGGACCGGGTCACCGCCGGACTGCCGCTGGCCACGCCGGCCCGGCTCAGCGACGACCCGCGCCAGCGTTCCGCCCTGTGGCACATCCGCAAGGGCCTGTACGCCGCCGTCGCGGAGAGCCGCCCTTCCGGCACCACCGCCCTGCTTGAGGACATCGCCGTCCCCGTCGAGGAGCTGCGGGCCGCCTGCGAAGGGCTGATCGGCCTGTTCGCCGCGCACGGCTACCCCGGAAGCGTGATCTTCGGCCACGCCAGGGACGGCAACATTCACTTCATGCTGGCCGAGCGCTTCGACGACCCGCGCTCACGCGAGCGGTACGCCGCCTTCACCGAGGACATGGTCGACCTCGTGCTCGGGCACGGTGGCACCCTGAAGGCCGAGCACGGCACCGGGCGGATTATGGCCCCCTACGTCAGGCGCCAGTTCGGCGACGCGCTTTACGAGGTCATGGTCGAGGTCAAGCGGCTGCTTGACCCGGCGATGCTGCTCAATCCTGGCGTGCTGCTCAACGAGGACCCCATGGCGCCGCTGGCGCACCTGAAGGTCACCGCCACGGTGGAGGAAGAGGTCGACCGGTGCGTGGAATGCGGGTACTGCGAGCCTGCCTGCCCGAGCAAGGACCTCACGATCACCCCCCGCCAGCGGATCGTGCTGCGCCGCGAGCGTGAGCGCGCCCGGCTGGCCGGGGACCTGAACCTGGTGCGTGAGCTCGACCGCGAGTACGGCTACGACGGCGTCGACAGCTGCGCCGCCGACGGCATGTGCCAGGCCGCCTGCCCGGTCAGCATCAACACAGGCGACCTGGTGAAGCGGCTGCGGGCCGAGCGTGGCGGCCCGGTGGCGGCCGCGGGCTGGGCCGGGGCGGCCAGGCACTGGGGCACCGCCACCAGGGCCGGCGCGATCGCGCTGAGCACCGCCAAGGCGATGCCGGCGCCGGTGGCGGGCATGGCGAGCCGGGCCGCCCGGTCCGTCCTCGGCCGGGACAGCGTGCCCCGCTATGACGCCGGCCTGCCCGGGGGCGGCGTGCCGCGGCGCCCCCGGGCGGCCAGCGAACCGGTCGCCGTGTACGTGCCGTCCTGCATTGGGACGCTGTTCGGCCCGGCCGAAGGCTCACCGGGGGTACGGGAGGCGTTCCTGGCCCTGTGCGAGCGAGCGGGAGTGGCGGTGGTCATTCCCGACGGGATCGGCGCGATGTGCTGCGGCACCCCGTGGACCTCCAAGGGCCTCCCGGCCGGCCACCAGGCCATGGCGGGAAAGGCCCTCCCGGCGCTGTCGCGGGCCAGCGATGGCGGCCGGCTCCCCGTGGTCTGCGACGGCACCTCCTGCACGGAAGGCTTCGGCGCGATGGCCGCAGGCAGTGCGCTTGACGTGATCGACGCCGTCGACTTCGCCGAGCGGGTCCTCCTGCCTGGTCTTACGGTCACCAGGAAGCTGGAGTCTGTGGCGCTGCACCCCACCTGCTCTTCCGAGCATCTCGGCGTGAGCGAGCCAATGCGGCGCATCGCCGAGGCCATCAGCGGTGCGGCGGTGATCCCCGACGACTGGGGCTGCTGCGCCTTCGCCGGCGACCGCGGCATGCTGCACCCGGAGCTCACGGCCTCCGCCACCCGGGCCGAGGCCGCCGCCCTGGCGGGCCGGGACTTCACCGCGTACGCCTCGGTCAACCGCACCTGTGAGATAGGCATGACCCGCGCCACCGGCAAGCCCTACCGCCACATCCTCGAGCTGCTGGAGCAGGCCACCCGTCCCTGACCGCCCCGGGCCCGCTCTGCCGCTGTCCCCGCGACAGCGCTGCGTCATTGTCGCTGTAATCTCATGTCCTAAATTTTCCTTCGCGATACAATTGCTGAAAATTATGTACATAGCGCAGCTGGCGACGTCGGAGAGCTCTGTCGGCGCCACGGGCAAACCGGAGGACCACGATGCCGCGAATTCACAGCGTGACCGTTCACCGGCGCTCCGTTCCCCTCGTGCGCCCGTTCGTGACCGCGGTGCGCGTCGCGAACCAGGTCGACGCCGTGCTTGTCGAGGTCCGTGATGGCGATGGGCGCAGCGGCTGGGGGGAGGCGCCGACCAGCTGGCGGGTAACCGGGGAGAGCGTGGCGAGCGTGACCGCCGCGGTGCAGGGGCCGCTCAGCGCGGCCGTGATCGGACTGCCCGCCGACGACCCGGCGCAGGCGAGTGCGGCACTCCAGCGGGCGGTGATGGGGAACTCGTCGGCGCGGATGGCGGTGGAGTGCGCCCTGTACGACCTGGCCGCGCGGGTGGCCGGCCTCCCGCTGTTCCGGTACCTGGGCGGACGGGACAAGTCGCTGCGGACAGACATGACGCTGTCCGCGGCCGTGACCGTGACCGAGGCCAGGGAGCTGGTCAGGGCCGCAGTCGAGCAGGTTGCGGCCGGGTTCTCGACGCTCAAGGTCAAGACGGGCGCCGGCGGCGACGACACGGCCATACTCGCCGCCGTGCGGCGGGAGGTTGGCCCGCGGGTCACGCTGCGGGCCGACGCGAACCAGGGCTGGACGCCGCAGCAGGCGGTCGCCGTCATCAGCGCGTGGGAAGACGCCGGGGTCGACGTTGAGCTGGTGGAGCAGCCGGTCCACCGGGACGACCTTGAGGGCCTGGCCTTCGTCACCGCGCGGGTGGCCACCCCGGTGCTCGCCGACGAGGCCGTCTGGACCCGGCGGGAGTTGCGCCAGGTCCTCACCAGCCATGCGGCCAGCCTGGTGAACATCAAGCTGGCCAAGACGGGCGGGCTGCATGAGGCGCTTGAACTGGCCCGGCTGGCCGCTGAGCACGGTGTCGGCGTCTTCGTCGGCTGCATGTCGGAGACTCACGTGGGCATCGCCGCCGCCGCCGCGCTCGCCTCCGCCCTGGCCGGCTCAGCCCCAGTCGGCTCCGCCCTGGCCGGCTCAGTCGGCCAGGCCCGCACGAGCCTGGCGCGGGACCTGGCCGGGCCGGGCGGGGCGAGCGTCCCACAGGACCTGGACGCCGGGCTCTGGCTGACGGCCAGCCCGGTCAACGGGGGGATCGCCTACGACGGGGAGTCGATCACGTTGCCTGAGGCCGCGGGCACCGGCATCTGCGGCCTAGCCTGCTAGCCGTCGTCCCGCGCCCCACACCGACCGCACCTCGACGGTGTCCTCGCTCAACAGCACCGCGTCGGCCGCGTAGCCAGGCGCAAGCCGTCCAAGCTGGCGGTCAAGCCCGAGCACCCTCGCCGGGATCCAGGTGAGGGCCGTGACCGCCGCGCGAAGGCTCATCCCGCACTGTCGCATCGCCACCCGCAGCGCATGGTCGAGCGTCAGGGTCGAGCCGGCGATCGTCCCCGGGGCGCCATCGGCACCCGGCAGCCGGGCCACCCCGTCCACGACGGTGACGTCGAGCGAGCCGAGCTTGTAGGTGCCGTCGCCCGCGCCCGCGGCGGCCATCGCGTCGGTGATGAGCGCGACCCGGCCGTCCGCGGCCTCAAGCAGTAGCCGGGCGACGTCCGGGTGCACATGCACCGCGTCCAGGATCAGCTCCGCGGTCACCCGCTCGTCCCTGATGGCGGCCACGACGGGCCCGGGCTGCCTGTGCCCGATTCCGGGCATGGCGTTGAAGGCGTGCGTGAGCAGGCGGGCGCCGCGGTCGAAGGCATCCCGAGCCTGCCCCTCGTCCGCCTCCGTGTGCCCTACCGCGACGACCACCCCCGCGGCGGTCAGTGCGGCGATGGCGTCGAGCGCTCCTGGCAGTTCGGGGGCGATCGTGATCTGCCGCAGCGTCCCGCGCGCGGCCGCCATGAGTCGCTCGGTGGCGGCGGGTGACGGGCTGATGAGGAAGTCGGGGTTGTGCGCGCCCCGGCGACCCGGCGCGAGGAACGGGCCCTCGAGGTGAGAGCCGAGCAAGAGCGGATCACGCCGCGCGAGGTCGGCGATCCCCGCAAGCGATCGCTCAAGCGCGGCCAGCGGGTTCGCGACCAGGCTCAGCACCGAGCGGGTTGTCCCGTGCGCGCGATGCACCGCCAGGGCGGCCTCGATCGCAGCAGCGCCGTCGTCGAAGCTGAAGCCGCCGCCGCCGTGACCGTGCAGGTCGATGAAGCCCGGCGTCAGCACGGCGCCCGCGGCGTCAACCACCTCGGCCCCCGTGCAGGCGTGGGCCGTCCAGTCGGCCCCGGTGCCTGTGGCGGCGATCCGGTCGCCGTCGAAGGCCGCCCAGAAGCCGTTGGCCTCGCCGTCCACGTCGCACTTGCCCGCCCCGTGCACGATCACGCTGACCCCGGAGGCACTCTCCGCCACGCTCACGTCCTTATGAACCGCCGCCGCCACTTGTCCCGGTGCATCATACGCTGACCGCATCCGCCACCCGAGATCACCGCCCCGCGAGATCACCGCCGCACGGGGACCGGGCGCACCGCGAGATTACTGGGACCGGCGGCCCGAAGAGGATCAGCGGTCCGTCCCGGTGCGCAAGAGGTCGGCGATCCGCCCAGCTTCGGGAGACTCCAGGCGCTCGTAAATTTCCAGGGCGACGCGCAGCGACTCCGCCCCCTCGTCGGGCCGACCGGCCATGCGCTGCGCGCGGCCGGTCCCGGCCCACGCGCGGGCCAGCTCGCGCGGCACCTGCTTCTCGGTGGCGATCTCGCTGGCCATCCGGTGGTATCGCTCCGCATCGAGCGGATCGCCCGCGGCGATCGCGAGCTCGCCGAGGCTGTTGAGCACCTCAAGCCGGCCGACTTCAGTGCCCTCGCCGCCGTAGTCGGCATACAGGCGCAACGCCTGGTCAAGGCTGATCCGCGCCGCCCCGAAGTCTCCCAGGGCCATCTCCACCTGGCCGATCTGGTTACGGACCCCGGCCTCGTCATACTTGTCCGCGGCCTCCAGGTAGGCGGCAAGGGCCAGGTCGAGCTGGACCCTGGCCGCGGCGAACCGGCCGGCGAGCCTTAGTGCCACGCCGAGGAAGTACCGGGCGCCGGCCACGTTCCAGTTGTCGCCGAGCCCCTGGAAGATCCCCATCGCCTCGGTGATGCCAGCGATGGCGTCGTCGAACTCGCCGCGGTCCGCCTGGATGATGCCGAGATAGCACAGCGCGTTGGCCTGCCCGACGGGGTCGTCGAGCTCGGCGCACATGTCCCGCGCCGCCGACAGCGAGGCCAGCGCCCCGCCGGTGTCGCCCTGCTCGTACTGGACCACGCCCAGGCGGCCGAGCACCTCGAACTCCGAGCGCTTGTCGCCGAGCCTGCGGAAGAGCTCGAGCGCGGCCGACCACACGGAGAGGGTCTGCGGATAGTCGCCGATGGCCAGGTGGCCGGCCCCGAGCTTGCGCAGCACCCGAGCCTGCCCGACCTTGTCGTCCACCTGCTCGTACAGGGACTGCGCCTCGCGCAGGTCGCGGATCTCCGCCATTGGGTCGCCCAGCTGGTGCCAGATCCCGCCCAGGCTCAGCAGCGCCCGCGCGCGGGCGGCCCAGTCGACGTCACCGCCGGGCGAGGCACCGGCCTCCAGGCCGCCAGCGGGGGTGCCTGCCGCCCGCAGGGCCAGCTGGTGCAGGTCACGGGCCTGGTTCCAGTGCCCGTGCCTGACCAGGTACTCATCCAGGTAGGCCGGGATCAGCTTGGCGTACTCCCGGTAGCCGTGCGCGTAGGCGTACTCGGCTGCCGCGTGCAGCCGGTCGCGGTTGTCGTCCAGCCAGCCGAAGGCGTCGTCCCGGTCCCGCAGTCCCGGCGCGTGGTGCGGCCGGGGGATGGGCTCGCCCGGGATTCCGGTAGGCACAATCCCCGTGAGCAACTGGTCGGCTACGCTCGCCATGTACAGGTAGTAGTCAAGCAGCCTGCGCTCGGCGGCCTTCCTGTCTACTGGCTGGTCGTGCGCCGCCCGGGTCCGCGCGAACTCGCGGACCAGGTCGTGGAAGCGGTACCTGTTGCTGGCGGGCTCGCTGATCAGGTGGTAGCCATACAGCTCCTCGAGCTGCTCAAGGACAGCCCCGGGGGCACTGCCGGCCAGCGCCGCCACCGTGTCCGCGTCAAGCTCGGGCCCGGGATGGAGCGCGAGCAGCCGGAACAGCCGTTGCAGGCCGTCGGGGAGGTTGCGGTAGGACAGGTCGAACCAGTCGGCAACCCGGGCGGTCTTGGTCGGGCGCACGTTCAGCGCGCCGATCCGGTCGTGCAAGTCGATCAGGTTGGAAGCGGGCCAGTGCCGGTGCTTGCGCAGCTGAGCGGCCATCGGGGCGATGACGATGGGGAGCCCGCCGAACTTTCCCACGACGTCGGTGACCTCACGGCTGCGCGGGCTCAGGCCAGGACGCCCGGCCACCCGGGTGAACAGCAACGCGGCATCCGGCTCCGTCATCTCCTCAACGAAGACCTCGATAACGTCATGCAGGCCAAGCAGGTCGTTGCGGGTGGTGATGAGCACCAGGTTGCCGGCGCTGCCCGGCAGCAGCGGGCCGACCTGGTCGGCGTCCCAGGCGTCGTCGAGGAGCAGCAGCACCTTGTGCTCGGCCGTCCAGTGCCGCCAGGTTCGCGCCAGGTCGTCAGGCTCGCTGGGGATCTTCTCGCTCGGCACCCCGGCCGCCATGAGCAGTGCGCTCAGCGCGTCCTTGGGCTGTACCGGGCGGCGGTACTCGACCGAGTGACCGTACAGGTCGATGCTGAACTGCCCGCCCGGATAGTCGGCCGCGACCTCGTGCGCGACGTGCACCGCGAGCGCCGTCTTCCCCACGCCGGGCATGCCATGGATGACGCAGATCTGCGGCACGCCGCCGCTGTCGGGAGCACTCGCCGCGGCCGCCTTGAGCGCGCGCAGTTCCTGGTTCCTGCCGGTGAAGCTGGGCACGTCACGGGGCAGGGTCCTGGCGGCCGACGCGATGGCCGCCTGGGCCGGGTCGCCGCCGGTCGCGAGCGTGATGAAGTCCCCGCGCTCAATCCCGGTGAGGCCTAGCTCAACCGCGAGCTTGCGGGCACGCTCTGGTGGCGGGAGCGACCTGCCCTTCTCCCAGGACCGGATGGTCCTGGCGTCCCGGTCGACCAGGCTGCCCAGTTCGTCCTGGGTCAGGCCGGCCCGTTCGCGGAGCTGCTTGAGCCTCTCGCCGAACTCCATCAATGTCCCACCAAGGCATGCCGCGGCTTACTTGACCTCGCACCCCCGGGTCACAGGGTACCGGGGATTTTCTTCCGGTATTCCCGGTTGGGACTTCCGGTGGATTCCGGGCCGCAGGCACCATCCTGGCTGCTGAGGGCCTGTCCAGGGTCCTCAAGCGACGGGCCGCCCGGCGCGGGAGCACTCAATGAGGGGGGCGCTCCCGGGTCGGCTCGCCGTGCCTTGCCGTCCCCGGGCCCGTTTGTCGCTCACCCGGGTCGCCGACGACATCTCCCGCGTCCTGGCCAGGAAGAGCTTCCACGACCGCATCACGCAAAAGCTGGCCGCAGGCACTGACTGAACCGCCAGGTAGCTCGCGCCGTTCGTGAACCTTTCCATCGCCGGCTGCAATAGAGGGGCGATGGATGACGACGAGCTGATCACGCGCCTGGCGGGCGGTGACGACATGGCACTGCGCGAGCTGTTCAGCCGGCACGCGTCGATGCTGGCCGGCCGGCTGCGCGCCGTGCTGCCGCCGTCCGACGTCGAGGACGTGCTGCAGGAGACGTTCCTCGCGGCGTGGAAGGGCGCCAGGTCCTACCGCCCCGAGGCGAGGGCAGGCGGCTGGCTGTGGGGGATAGCCCGCCGGCAGGCGGCGCTTGTCCTGCGCCGCAGGGGCCCCGCCACCGCACCCCTTCCCGACCTCCTGCAGGCGGGCACCGAAGGCCTTCCCGGTTATCCCCAGCAGAACGACTTCGCCCAATCCCTCACCACCGCCTCCCAGCTGGCATCGGCCGTCGGCACCCTGAAGCCGGCCGATCGCGAGGTGTGGCAGCTGATGTACGTGGAAGACCGGCCGATCGCCGAGGTGGCGAGGCTGACCGGCGTCCCTGAAGGCACGGTGAAGAGTCGCGCGCACCGTGCGCGCCGCCTCCTGCGCGCCGCACTGGAGGGACCAGGCACAGCCCTTGGAGGAGGGGGAACTCGATGAACGACGACGCTGACCACCCGGGCGGCATTGACCTGGGGCGGGTCTGGACCGGCATCGCGGCCGAGGTCTGGCGGCGGGACCCCGGCCCGGTGGAGCGGCTGGCGGTGCGGCTGCTGCGCTCGCCCGGCCTGGCCCGCGCCCTGCTCACCACCCCGTCGCTGCTACTGCCCTGGCTGATGTCGACCGTCGTCATCTTCAGCGTCGGCGCGGTGATCAGCCTCGGCGGCGGCGAGCCACTGGTCTGGGTGCTGGCTCCCGGCATCGCCGCGGTCGCCATCGCCTATGCCTACGGACCTGGCTTCGACCCAGCCTGGGAGCTGGCAAGCAGCATGCCGGTCAGCGACCGGATGGTGCTGCTCGTCCGCGCGGTCACCGTGTTCGCCGTCAACGCGGCCATCGGCCTTGCGGTCAGCGGCCTGTCCTACCTGCTGACCGCCCCGGCGACACCCGGCACTGGCCTGGGCCACGCGGCCGGGCGTGACACCGCGGCTATGACCGCGGCGATCACCTTCGGCTGGCTGATCCCGATGGCCGCGGTGTGCTTGCTGACCCTCGCGGCCGCGGTCATCACCCGGTCGGCCGGCGTCGGCGCGCTCACCGGTGTGCTCGCCTGGAGCGCCAGCGTGCTCGCCAGCCGGCTGTCGACCGGCGCGTTCAGTGCCGCCGTCACCGACTCAAGGACCTACCTCCCCTACCTGGCCGTCGCCGCCTGCGCGATGGCCGCCATCGGGTACTCAACGCGGCCCCAGCGAAGGACGTCACAGTGAATATTGAGCTAACCAGCGTGAGCCGGTCGTTCGGCAAGAATAGGGCAGTCGATGGCGTGAGCCTCGAGGCCGGGACGGGCGTGCTCGGCCTACTCGGCCCGAACGGCGCGGGCAAGACGTCCCTGCTGCGCATGCTGGCCACCGTGCTCCCGCCGTCGTCCGGCCAGATCCGGCTGCTCGGCGGTGACCCCGGCCGCACCGCCGACCGGCGCGATATCCGCCGCCGCCTCGGCTACCTGCCGCAGAACCTCGGCTACTACCCGGCGTTCACCGTGGTGGAGTTCATCGAGTACTTCGCGCTGCTCAAGGAGGTCCCCTCGGCCCGCGTGCCGCGCGCGGTGGCCGCGGCGGTCGAGCGGGTTGACCTGGGGGCCAAGGCCAAGTCCAGGCTGCGCACGCTGTCCGGCGGCATGCTGCGCCGGGTCGGCATCGCCCAGGCCATCGTCAATGACCCGGACCTGCTGCTGTTCGACGAGCCGACCGCCGGGCTCGACCCCGAGCAGCGGGTCGCCTTCCGCGCGCTGCTGCGGTCCCTCGGCGAGACGTCCACCCTGGTCGTGTCGACCCACCTGGTCGAGGACGTGGGCGCGGCCTGCTCAGAGGTAGCCCTGATGGACAACGGCCACATCGTCTTCCGTGGCACCCCGGACGACCTGGTCAGCCGGGGCGAGGGCCACCAGGTCGGCGACGCCCCGCTCGAGCGCGGCTACAGCGCCGTCCTGCAGGCCGCGCGGAACGGCTCGGTGGCAGCATGAGCACCGCCACCGTCTCGCAGTCGGCGCCCGCGCCCGCGTCGGCGCCCAGGACTCATCCGTTGCTGCTGGCGACGCGGATCCTGCGCATGGAGATCAGGCACAGCGCGTTCGTCTGGTGCCTGCCGCTGCTCGTCGTCCTGTTCATCTACGACCCGTACAAAACGGCCGTCAACTATCCCGCACTGTGGCCCCTGCGTTCCACCGTGGTGCTGAACAAGTTCTGGCCGGACATGGTGGTCTTCTCCGCTGGGTTCTCGGCCTGGGCCGGGACCAGGGAGGGCCGCCGCGACACCAGCGACCTGCTCGGGACCACTGCCCGCCCGGCCTGGACCAGGCAGCTGTGCGCGCTGGGCGGCACGGCGTTCTGGGTGGTAGCGACGTTCCTGGCTGGCGTCGCGGCCATCTACGTGCAGGCCTCGCTGCAGGCGACCTGGGGCGGCCCGGCGATCTCGCCGATCGTCGTCGGGGTGGCCGGGCTAGTCATGGTCTGCGCGGTCGCGTTCACCCTGGGCGCGCTGTTCCCCGGCCGGTTCACCGCCCCGATCGTGGCGGTCGCCCTGATGGTCGTCACGCTGGCCGCGTTCCGGCAGGCGGTGGGCTCGACCGGCGGCCCGATCCCCGTCCTGTCGCCCGACGGCTCCGTGCCCGGCAACGACTACGGCCTGTTCTTCCGCACCACGATCGGCGTCCCCATCGTGCAGGTGATGGTCTTCGGCGGGGTCGCGCTTGTGGCTGTCGGCCTGCTCGGGCTGTCTTCCCGCACCGGTGGCACCGGCTGGCGTGGCGCCCTGTCGGCCGTGGCCGTCGGCGGGACGCGGCTGCGCGCCGCCGCCCTGGCGTTCTTCGCGGCCGGAATCGTCGCGGTGGTGGTCGGCGGCGGGCTGGCCGCTTCGGCTACCGGCTCGCCTGCGGACGGTTACGAGATCCCCTCGATCGACAAGGGCCTGATCAGCGAGTCGATCCCGTACACCCCCGTGTGCTCTGCGGCTGACGGCTTCCAGGTGTGCCTGCACCCGGCCTATCGCGCCTACCTGCCGCAGGTCAGCTCTGCGCTGGACGCCTCGGTCGCCGAGCTCGCCGGCCTGCCGGGTGCGCCGACCCGGGCCGTGGAGGTGCCGCAATCGGCACTGCCGCCAGCCCTCTTCGAGGGCAACGGGGATGGGATGGTCACGAATGGCGTCTACGAGTTCACCATGAACAACGCCATCGCCCTGCAACCCGACGAGGGCAGACTTCAGGACGGCTTCCAGCAGGACATCGTGCACGCGGTCATCGTCGGTTCGGCCGGCAAGGCCGCGCCGGCCACAGGGGCGAACGGCCCGAGGATCAACGGCGTCGAGCAGAATAACGGCACGCTGGCCCAGCAGGCCGTCGTGGACGGACTGCTGCGGGCGCTTGGGTCGGCCCCCTATCCGATTGCCGCGGTGGACAACGGCCCGGCTGCGCGGCAGTTCGATCAGCAGCAGGCCGAGGTGACGGTCGCCGCCGCGAAGTTCGCGGCGCTGCCCGCCGCGAGTAGGCACGCCTGGCTGGTCGCGAACCTGGCGGCACTGAAGGCCGGCACGATCACCCTGGCCCAGCTCCCATGAGCGGTGCCCCCCGCGCGGCTACAGACCAAGCCGCGCTCGGCCACGCGCCGCTTTCGCGTGCCGCCTTCCTTCGTCGTCCCTCGTCCCTCGTCGCTCCTTCGTCCAGGCGTCACTGCGGCGCGCGGCTCGCCTGGCTACACGCGCGAAGCAGGCGCGTCGTTGCGGCACTGATCGGGCTGCTGGCCTGCGGCGTGGTGCTGTCCCTTGGGCTGAACTTCCACTGGTTCAGTGCTGCCGACGCCGCCGTCGAGGTCCCGATGCTGCTTGAGGCGGGGGCCGCCGCGATCATCGTGGTGACGACCCACAGCCCATTCGGCGAGCCGGAGCAGGCGACCGGCCGCTGGCTGCCGGTCCTTCGGCTGGGCGTGGCCCTCGCGCTGTGCGGGGTCGCCATCGGGCTGATGGCGGCCGGAGCGGCGATCGGGTACGACCCGAAGTCCGGCGTCGGGCTCAGCGACGGCATGCTACCCGTGGCCAGGAACATCCTCGGCTTCACCGGCGTCGGCCTGTTGCTCTCGCTGGTCACCGGCGGCCTGGCCGCCTGGATCGGCCCACTGGCCTACCAGGCGGTCTGCCAGTTCGCCCTGATCGCCCACTACACCGAGCCGTACACCTGGGCATCGCGTCCCCCGGCCGATCGCGGTGGCTGGATCGCCGCCCTGGTCGTCTTCGCGATCGGCCTCGCCGCGTTCACGATCCGCGGGCCGCGCACCCGTCCGTCGGGCGAGTAAATGGCTTGAGCAGCCAGGCCCGGACACCCGGTCGCAGCGGGCATGCACCCGCTGACGCCCTACCTGGCCGGCCAGCCCCATCCGCTCGGCCGGCGCCTGGCCGGCCTCCAGCGCTGCCTGCGCACGACCGACATCGAGGAGGTGGGGGATGAGTGGCACCTGACCGCCTTCCAGATGCTCGGCTCGTGGTCGCTGGGCGACTACGACGGGCCACGGAGCCTGCGCTGGGGCCTGGAACTGCTGTGTGACGGCTTCGGGCTGACGCGGGACATGCTGTGCGCGACCGTGTTCGGCGGCGATGAGCAGGTAGGCCCGGACACCGATCGTGACGGGCGTGCTGGCGGGGGAGGAGCGCAAGTTCCGCGACCTGGTCTCCAGGGGCCGTTCGCTGCTGCCCCGCCTGTACCCGTCAGGCCAGCTGACCGAGGACGACTACACGTTCCTGCGGGACACCCACGGCCTCCCCAGGGAACTGGTCACCGACCTGCTAGCCGGGGTCATTCCACCACGAGGTGGGAGTCTTGGAGGTGGGCGGCGTCCTGGCCGGGCGGGGCACCGAACTGGCGGCGGTACTCACGGGTGAACTGGGACGCGCTGGTGTAGCCGACGGCGTGCCCGGCCCCCGCGACGTCGCGCGGGTTGGCCAGCAGCCTGATCCGGGCCTGCTGCAAGCGGATTAGCTTCTGGTACTGCACCGGGCTCATCGCGGTGGCCGCACGGAAGTGCCGGTTGAGTGAGGAGACGCTCAGCCCCACCTCGGCCGCCAGGTCCTCGGCCCGGATCACCTCGTGGTAGTGATCCTTGATCCAGGCGATCGCGCGGGCGGCGAGGGTGATCCCGCTATCGGCCAGGCCCACCTGCCGGACCAGCCCGCCCTGCGGCCCGGTCAGCAGCCGCCAGTGGATCTCCCGCCGCACCGCCGGGGCAAGCACCCGCGCGTCGTCCGGAGAGCTGGCCAGCTTCAGCAGCCGCACGAACGCGTCGATCAGGTCAGCGGGCGCGTCGCTGACCGAGATCGCCGGGCCTCCCGCCACCTCGCCGGCCGGCAGCCGCGACTCGAGCAGCAGCTGGGCTATCGTCGGCGGATCGAGCCGCAGGCTGCAGGCAATGAACGGGCTGGCCTCGCTCGCGGCGCAGACGTTCGAGGTGAGCGGGAGGTCGACCGTGATGACGAGGAACTGCCCCGCCCCGTAGTCGAAGGCCTGGTCGCCGAGCGTGGACCGCTTGGCCCCCTGCGCGACCAGGGACACGGTGGGTTCCGCCACGTAGCCCAGCGGGAAGGTAGTACGCGTCGTCGAGAAGACCATCATCCCGCCAACCTGCCGTGGCCGGGGGTAGCCGGCCGCCAGCCCGGCGATGCGGTCCCTTAGCTCAGCCAGGTCGGACATGTCTCCAGTCAACCACGGGACACCACCACCAGGCGACCAGCGGCCCAGCCGTGCGCGGATCGTGCAAGGACTGCGGCGGATCGGGCTAGGCTGCGCCTGCGCCGAGCGGTGCAATGGCAGTGATCGCGAAAACCACGTACACGGGGAGTCCCATGTCACTGACCTCTTACGTGACGCTTGGCCGCAGCGGCCTGCGCGTCAGCCCCTTCACCCTCGGCACGATGACCTTCGGCGAGGACCTCGGCTGGGGCAGCAGCCCCGAGGAGTCGTCCCGGATCCTGGCGGCGTACCTGGACCGCGGCGGCAACTCGATCGACACAGCCAACGTCTACACCAACGGCCATTCCGAGGTGATCATCGGCGATTACCTGACCAGCCATCAGGGGCTGCGTGACCGGATCGTGCTCGGCACGAAGTTCTTCTGGAACCTCCACGCCGGGGACCCCAACGGCGGTGGCCCTGGCCGCAAGGCCGTCATCCAGCAGCTGGAGAACTCGCTGCGCCGCCTGCGGACCGACTATGTCGACATCTACTGGCTGCACAACTTCGACCCGGTGACGCCGGCCGAGGAGACCCTGCGAGTCCTGGATGATCTTGTCACCGCGGGCAAGGTACGTTATGTCGGCTTCTCTGACACGCCGGCCTGGGCCACAGCGGAGGCGGCCACCATTGCCCGCTTCCGCGGCTGGGCGCCGATCATCGCGCTGCAGCTGGAGTACTCCCTGCTTGAGCGCACCTCCGAGGGCGAGCTCATCCCGATGGCCCAGGCGATGGGCATGGGGGTGCTGCCGTGGAGCCCGCTGAAGTCCGGCTTCCTGTCGGGCAAGTACTCTAGCTCGACGACCGGAAAGGTAGACACCACCCGCGGAGCGCTGGTGGGCACGCCGGGCCAGGACGATTACCAGGTGATCGACACGGTCAACGACATAGCGGCCGAGATCGGTGCCAGCCCGGCGGCCGTCGCGCTGGCCTGGGTCCAGGGCCGCCCGGGTATTACCTCCACCCTCATCGGCGCCCGCCGGATGGACCAGTTCGAGGCCAACCTCAGCGCACTCGAGGTGACCCTCAGCCCCGAGCACGAGGCCCGCCTGACCGAGGTATCGCTGCCCCGGCTTAACTTCCCCGCGGCCAACAACGCGTCCCTGGCCCGCCTCGCCCAGAACGCCGGCACGACCGTGGACGGGGTCGAGACCCCGTTGCCGCCCCGGCTCGTCTCCGGCGAGCGCGTGTACTGACGGTCAGCGGAGGACCGCGGGCGTGACAGCGTAGTCGGCCCGCACCGCTGGCCAGGTCACGCCGAAATATCGGTGACCGGCGCGGGGTTACACCTGCGGTGGACCGGCCCGCAGCCAGCGGGCGGCACCATCGGTAAAGGAGCTGACATGGCAGGCAACTACCGCAAGGACCCCGACGCTATCTCCCGGCTAACCCGGGAGCAGTACAGGATCACCCAGAAGAACGGCACGGAGCCGGCGTTCAACAACGAGTACTGGGACAACAAGGAGCCAGGCATCTACGTTGACGTCGTGTCGGGCGAGCCGCTGTTCGCGTCGGTCAGCAAGTACGACAGCCATTCTGGCTGGCCGAGCTTCACGGTGCCGATCGAGCCGGGCAACGTTGTCGAGCGCAGGGAGTCCACCTTCGGGATCTTCGGGATGGGCAGGACCGAGGTCCGCTCGGCCCAGGGCGATAGCCACCTGGGGCACGTGTTCCCCGACGGCCCCGCCGAGGCGGGCGGCCTGCGGTACTGCATAAACTCGGCCGCGCTGCGGTTCGTCCCGCTCGATGACCTGGAGCGTGAGGGTTACGGCGCCTACCGGGCGCTGTTCGAGGCACCTGACACTGGGAGTGCATCATGACAACCGAGAAGGCCATCCTGGCCGGCGGCTGCTTCTGGGGCATGCAGGACCTCATTCGCAAGCTCCCCGGCGTCGTGAGCACCCGGGTCGGCTACACCGGTGGCGACGTGCCCAACGCGACCTACCGCAACCACCACGGTCACGCCGAGGCCATCGAGATCAACTTCGACCCGGACAAGATCTCCTACCGGGACCTGCTTGAGTTCTTCTTCCAGGTACACGACCCGACCACGCTGAACCGGCAGGGAAACGACATCGGCACCAGCTACCGGTCGGCCATCTTCTACCTTGGCGACGGTCAGCGGCAGGCGGCCGAGGACACGATCGCCGACGTCGATGCCTCCGGCCTCTGGCCGGGCAAGGTGGTCACCGAGGTGACGCCGGCCGGACCGTTCTGGGAAGCCGAGCCCGAGCACCAGGACTACCTGGAGCGCTACCCCGACGGGTACACGTGCCACTTCGTGCGCCCGGGCTGGAAGCTGCCACGGCGCGCGGGCACGACCGCGTCCTGACCTGAGCTAGTCGCGCTAGCGACGGGGCCGCGAACCTCCGGGCTCGCGGCCCCGCAGCTTACGCCCGGAGCCCAGGTCCGCTCCTGCGTCAGCTCAACAGCACGGTGATGCCGTTGAAGTCAGGCGCGTAGGCGGAGGCGTCGGAGAATCCCACCGTGTTCTGCCCGGCCGCAAGCGGCAGGTACGCGGTCACCGTGCCCGGCGTGCTGAAGCTACCGGTGGGGGTGAACACGATCGTCTGGACGACCACGCCGTTGACGGTGATAGTGGCCGAGCGCCCCGTGTCGCCGCTGGACCCATCGCAGTACTCGATCTGCACGGGGTAGACGCCGGCCGAGGTCGCACTGACGCTGCCGAACGTCAGCGTGCCGCCCTCGCCGACGTAGCCGGCCTTCTCGCCGCCGGTACAGGCCCCGCAGGACTGGACGACCGCGCCGCCCGCCAGCGTGCCCGCGGACGCCGCCAGGTAGTCCGTGCTGGCGGTGGTGGCGGCCGACGGGACCACGATCGCCTCGAAGTCGGGGGCGTAGGCCGAGGCGTCGGAGAACTCGACCGTGTTCGCGCCCGACCGCAGCGGCAGCGAGACCGTCACCGTCCCGGGGTTGGCGAAGCTGCCGGTTGGCGTGAACGTCAGCGTCTGGACGACCGTCCCGTTGACGGTGATCGTCGCCGACCGGCCGGTCGTCCCGCTGGTCCCGTCGAGGTAGTCGACCGGCACCGCGTAGGTCCCGGCCGAGGGCGCGGTCACGCCGGTGAACGTGAGCGTCCCGCCCTCGCCGACGTAGCCGGCCTTCTCGCCGCCGAGGCAGGAGTTGCAGCTCGCGGTCCTGGCCCCGCCGGCCAGCGTGGCGGCCGACGCCAGGTACGTCGTGGCGCCCGCCGTCCCCGTTACAGGAACGAGCTTGAGCAACTGCACCGCGCCCGGCCCGAGTGTCACGCTGTAGGTCCCGCTCAGGGTGCCGGCTGAGGCGCCGGTCCACAGGTTGGTGGCCGTCGCGCTGCCGCGTATCCCGGCGGCGGCGAGCGAGACCGTCACGGTCTGGCTGGCGCTGCCGCTGTAGTTGAACAGCCCGAGGACGACGTCGCCGTTCTGCTCGGTCTTGGCGAATGCCTGCTGGTTCACGTTGCTGACGATGCGGCGGGCGTCGACGCCATCTTGATCCACGGCGATGACCGACGAGTTCTTCAGGTAGCCGAGCTCGGTGGCGTTCAGGCTCGTCAGGTCGATCCCGAGCAGCAGCGGCGAGGCCGCCATCGACCAGAGGCTGAGTTGCGACTGTGCCTCGGCGTCGGTGATGCCATCGTCGGCAGGCCCGTTGCCGACCTCGATCGAGTCGTAGTCGTTGAACGCGCCCGGTCCGCCGTCGGGCTGCCACTGCGCGACCTGCGCGAACCGGGACTGGACGTTGCCCCAGTCGGTCAGCGGGTAGCTACCTGAACCGCAGTAGCACTCGATGTCCCCGCCAGTGCGCCAGCCGTTGGAGTACTGCGCCCAGGTGGCCGCGTTGGCGATGTCCAGGCTGTTGGAAAGCTCAAGGTGGATCGGCCTGCCGGTCTGCTCGAGCGCCGCCGACCAGGCCTCCACGTCGCCGGTGTCAGAATCGCCGACCCCGTCCAGCTTGACGTAGTCGACGCCCCAGGAGGCGAGCTCGTCGGCCCATGAGTTGATGAACGCCTGCGCACCCGGCGCGCTGTAGTTGATGCCGGTCATGCCCCCGCAGTTGTAGTTGCTCTCCCCTGCGGACGTGGCAATCTGGGCGGCGGTGTCGCCGGTGCCCTCGATCGGCGTGTTCTCGGCCACGGCCTGGTCGGATATGCCCGGAGTCACGTAGAGGCCGAACTTTAGCCCGAGCGAGTGGACGTAGTCCGCCACCACCGCGATGCCATTCTCGCCGCTCGAGCTGGGCGGGAACTCGGTCGCGTTCGTCACCCACCGGCCGTAGGAGTCGACGTCGGGCCCCTGGCTGCCAGGGCAGTCGTACCAGAAGTCGTCCACGTTCACATAGTCGTACCCGGCCGCCGCGAGGCCGCTGCTGACCAGCGCGGCCGCCTGTGCCTCCATGCCCGCGGCTGTCGGATCGTGCCGGACGAAGCTCCAGCTGCTCCAGCCCATGGCGGGCGTCGTGCCCACGCCATTGGACTCGGCCCGGGCCGCGGGCGCCGCGGTCATCACGGCCGCGGTGAGCAGGCCGCCAACTAGGACCATGACGGCGGCTAGCCGCCAGCACAGGGATGTGATCATGACGGTGCCTCTTCGGCGCTCCGGCTTCCCGGTTCCAGACGGGGAGCGTGTAACCAAAAGTGGACATCCGTGCAGATCTGCTGTCAATACGCGCGTGCCCTGATGGCACCCGCTGGCTGGTGGACCAGGTGGGGGTCAGTCCGCTGTCTTGGCCCCTTCCGCTTGGGCCGGAGGCTCTGCGGTGAGCGCCAAGAGCAGGCTATTGAGCCGCTGAACGAACAGGGTCGGATCCTCGATCCTGGCGCCGAGGGTGAGCACCGCCTGGTTGAACAGGACCTGTGCCCATTCGGCGACGTGCTCGCCGTCCCGCGCGCGGTTGAGACGCTCGATGAGCGGGTGCCTCGGGTTGAGCTCGAGCACCGCCTGGCGGGGCAGGCCGGTCCCGCGCAGCCGCTGGATGAGGTTCACGTCGAACTCGGGCTCGTTGCTGACGATGCAGGCCGGCGAGGTGGTGAGCCGGGTGGACAGGCGCACGTCCCAGGCCTGGCCGGCCAGGCAGGCCTTCAGCTGGCTGAGCAGCTCGGCGTACTCGGCGTCGGCCTGCTCCTTGGCCTGCTTTTCCTCCGCGTCCGTCAGGGCGCCGAGGTCGCCGCTGCCCTGGGCGACCGACTGCAGCTTCTTGCCGTCGAACTCGCGCAGGCTGGACACGACGAAGTTGTCCACGCCCTCGGTCAGCAGCAGGACTTCCACGCCCTTGGTGCCGAAGGCCTCCAGGTGCGGGCTGGACTTGGCCGCCGCGAGCGAGGGCGCCAGCAGGTAGTAGATGTGCTCCTGGCCTTCTCTCATCCGCCCGGCATAGCTGGCCAGCGTGGTGTCGGGCTCGTCGGTCGCGGACTTGGTGGAGGTGAACCGCAGCAGGCCCGCGATCTCTTCCTTGTTGGAGTAGTCCTCGACGATCCCTTCCTTCAGGGTGGTGCCGAGCTCTTTCCAGAAGGTGGCGTACTTCTCCGGCTCGCCCTCGGCGAGCTCGGCGAGCCGCCGGAGGACCTTCTTGACCGCGTTGGCGCGGATGCTGTCCACCGCCCGGCTGCCCTGGAGGATCTCCCGTGAGACATTCAGTGGCAGGTCGGCTGAGTCGATGACGCCGCGGATGAACCGCAGGTACCGCGGCAGGATCTGCCCGGTGTCCTCCATGATGAAGACCCGCTGCACATGAAGTCGCACCCCGCGGCGGGCCTCGGCCAGCCATAGGTCATACGGCGCCTGGCCCGGGATGAACAGCAGCAGGGTGTACTCGTAGGTTCCCTCGATCTTGCTGTGCACCCAGGCGAGCGGATCGGCGAGCTCACCGGAGATGTGCCGGTAGAAGTCGTGGTAGTCCTGCTCGCTCAGCTCGCCCTTGGGCCGGGTCCACAGCGCCGACCCCTGGTTGACCGCGACCTCGGCGGCCGCCCCGCCCCCCTCAGCAGCACTGCCTTCGGATGCGTTGTTGTCGGATGCGCTGTCTTCGGCGTCGCTGGGCATGAAGATCGGCACGCTGATGTGGTCGGAGTACTTCTCGATGATCGACCGCAGCCGCCAGCTGTTCAGCAGGTCGTCCTCGCCCTCGCGCAGGTGCAAGACGATCGTGGTGCCCCGCTCGGCCCGGTCGGCTGGCTCAAGCGTGTACTCGCCCCTGCCCTCCGATTCCCAGCGCACCGCATCAGTCGGCTCCAGGCCAGCTCGCCGGGTGGTCAGCACTACCCGCTCGGCCACGATGAACGACGAGTAGAAGCCCACGCCGAACTGCCCGATGAGCGCAGCGTCCCTGCGCTCATCGCCGGTCAGCGACCGGAGGAACTCCCGGGTCCCCGACTTGGCTATCGTGCCGATGTTCGCGATCAGCTCGTCCCGGCTCATGCCGATTCCGTTGTCGCTGATGGTGATCGTCCGGGCCGCCCGGTCGTGGGTGACCCTGATCTGCAGCGGGCCCTCGGCCTCGGGGATCTCCGAGCGAGCGAGCAGTTCCAGCCGCAGCCGGTCGATGGCGTCCGAGGAGTTCGATATCAGCTCGCGAAGGAAGATCTCCTTGTTGCTGTACAGGGAGTGGATCATCAGTTCCAGGACCTGAACCGCTTCCGCCTGGAAGCTGAAGAGCTCCTGCCCGGCCTGCTCCGCCTGCGCTGTCATCCGACGCCTCCGTGAATCCCTTTCAATAGCCCGCCCGGGGACCCGGCGCGGGACAAGCCTATAGTGAGCCAGTCGCCCCGGCCCGCAGGGCTTAGCGTAACCCCGATAGCGGTCGCGATGGTGCCAGCCGTGGCGGGTGGCAGCGCGGGAGCCTCGGGCCTAGACCCCGCAATGACCTGGCCTTTTAGCCCATGAGATGGTGTCCATTGACTAGCTGGCCGGCGCGAGGAAATAGGCGAAAGGAGGCCGAATGAGTACCGATGTCAGTTCGCAGTCGGCCGTGCGCGGCCCACGCGCGAGCACGGCGGTGCTCCGCGTCAACGGTCAGGAGCGCGAGCTGCGAATCGAGCCCCGGGTGAGCCTGCTGGACGCGTTGCGCGAGCATCTCGGGCTCACCGGCTCAAAGAAGGGCTGTGATCAGGGGACGTGCGGCGCCTGCACGGTGCGGGTGGACGGCAGGCGAGTGCTGGCCTGCCTGACGCTAGCGGTCAGCTGTGAGGGCCATGAGGTGACCACGATCGAGGGACTGGCGGCGGACGGGGCGCTGCACCCGATGCAGGCCGCGTTCATCGACCGGGACGCGTTCCAGTGCGGCTACTGCACCCCGGGCCAGCTCATGTCGGCGGTGGCCCTGCTGGAGGAGGGGCACGCCGGAGACGAGGCGGAGATCGCGGAGTGGATGAGCGGCAACATATGCCGCTGCGCCGCCTACCCGAGCATCCGGGCCGCGATCCGCGACGTGCGCGACATGGGCGGGGGTGAGCGGTAGTGCGGCCGCTGAGTTACGCGCGAGCGGCCGACGCGGGGTCGGCGATCGCGCTGGTCGCCGAGCATCCGGAGGGCACGTTCCTGGCGGGCGGCACGACCGAGGTGGACCTGGTGCGCCAGGACGTACGGCGGCCGGGACTGCTCGTCGACATCAACGACCTCCCGCTGAACGGGGTGCACGACCAGCGCGGCGGCGGCTTGCGGATCGGCTCGCTGGCGCGGATGAGCGACGTGGCCCGGTCCGCCGCCGTGGTGGCCAGGTTCCCGGTCATCGCGCAGGCGCTGGAGGCGGGGGCCTCGGCCCAGCTGAGGAACATGGCCTCCATGGGCGGCAACCTGTGCCAGGCGGTGCGATGCGCCTACTTCCGTGACGTGGCCTCGCCCTGCAACAAGCGCGACCCGGGCAGCGGCTGTGGCGCGATCGACGGCATGAACCGGGGCCACGCCATCCTTGGGGTCAGCGACAAGTGCATCGCCACCCATCCGTCGGACGTGGCGGTCGCGCTCGTGTTGCTGGACGCGGTCGTGCACACCCGCGGACCCGGCGGGGAGCGGGCCATCGGCATCGACGACTTCTTCCTGCTGCCGGGCGACACCCCCGAGCGGGAGCACCCGCTCAGCCACGGCGAGCTGATCACCGCGATCGAGGTGCCCGCGGCACCGGTGGCGCGCAGTTCCCTGTACCTGAAGCTCCGCGACCGCCAGTCGTATGAGTTCGCGCTGGTGTCGGTGGCCGCCGCGATCCGCGTCGAAGAAGGCACCGTGGCCGAGGTGCGGCTGGCGCTTGGCGGCGTGGGCACCAAGCCGTGGCGCGCCCGCCGGGCCGAGGACAGCCTGCTCGGCCAGCGGGCCGATGAGGCCAGCTTCGCCGCGGCCGCCCGGCAGGAACTGGCCCAGGCCTCGCCGCGGCCGCGGAACGCGTTCAAGGTCGAGCTCGCGCGGCGGGCGATAGTCCGGGCACTGAGCACGCTGGCGAACGGGGCGGCGCGATGAGCAAGTACGTCGGGCGGGACGTGCCCCGGGTCGAGGGCTCGCAGAAGGTCACCGGCTCGGCCGGGTATTCCGGCGACATCGCGCTGCCGGACCTGGCCTACGCGGAGATCGTCGTGGCCACGGTGGCGACCGGCCAGATCACCTCGATCGACACGACGGCAGCCGAGCGCGCCGACGGAGTGGTCACGGTGCTGACCCACCGCGACATGCCGCGGATCAGCCGGGTGCCCCTGGTTCCGTCGCTGGTCGGCGGCCCGGCGCCGGGCGAGACGTTCTTCCCCATGCAAGACGACGTGATCCACTACGCCGGCCAGCCGGTGGCGATCGTGGTGGCCGACACGCTCGAGCGGGCGCGCAGCGCCGCCAGCATGGTCGGGGTGCACTACGCCAGGACCCCCTCAGTCACCACGATCGCCCAGGGCCGCGACCGGGCGTACCAGCCGGAGATGATCTTCGGCGGCCTCATGCCCGCGCGGGTGACGCGGGGAGACGCCGACGCGGGGCTGGCCGCGGCCGATGCCCGGGTCGAGGCCCGCTTCTCGTTCGCCGCCAACCACCACAACGCGCTTGAGCCGCTGACCACGACGGCGGCCTGGGACGGCGACGAGCTGATCCTGCATGACTCCTGCCAGGGCATCAAGGCCGTGCAGCTGACCGTTGCCGCCCTGCTTGGCCTGTCGCCGTCTAAGATCCGGGTGCTGACCAGCTTCACCGGCGGGTCGTTTGGCTCCAAGGCGATGGTCTGGCCGCACGTCACGCTGACCGCGATCGCCGCCAGGCAGGCCGGCCGGCCGGTCCGGTTCACCGCGCCGCGCGGGCAGATGTTCACCTCCTGCGGGCATCGCGAGGAGCAGGAGCTGCGGGTCGAGCTGGGCGCGACCAGGGACGGCAAGCTGACCGCCATCAGGCAGCACAAGATCTCTGTCACCTCACCGTTTGACGACTGGGCCGAGCCGACGTTCGGCGCCGCCTCCGAGCTGTACGCGAGCCCGGCCTACGAGGGCATCCTCCACCTGGTGCAGGGCAACACGATGACCCCGACGTTCACCCGGGCGCCGGGGGAGGCGGTCGGCATGTTCACCCTCGAGTGCGCGATGGACGAGCTCGCCTGCGAGCTGGGGATAGACCCCGTCGAGCTGCGGCTGCGCAACATCGCCCCGGCCCAGCCCGGCACCGGCAACCCATGGTCGAGCCATGGCCTGGCCGAATGCCTGCGGCGGGGGGCGGCGCGCATCGGCTGGGGCGCGCGAAGCCCGCGGCCGCGGTCAGAACGCGACGGGCACTGGCTGGTCGGCACCGGCATGGCCGCCGCCGCCTACCCGGTGGCGTTCTTCATGCGGCCCCAGCGGGCCCGCGCCCAGCTGTACGCCGACGGCAGCGCGATCGTCCAGACCTCCACCCAGGAGTTCGGCACCGGCATGCCGACCGCGCTCACGCAGGTGGCCGCGGACGCGCTCGGCGTGGGGCTGCGCGATGTCCGGGTTGAGTTCGGCGACACCAGCCTCCCCGCCAGCGGCTCGCCCGTTGGCTCGAACGGCGCGATGATGGTCAGCGCCGCCGTGCACAACGCCTGCGTCGCGGTGCGGGACCAGCTGATCGGGCTGGCGGTCGGCGACCCAGGGTCGCCGCTGCACGGCGCCGACCCGGCCAGCGTCACTGCCGAAGACGGGCGGCTGTCCCTCGAATCCGGGGCGGGCGAAGACTACGCCAGCCTGATGCGGCGGCAGCACCTGGTCGACGCGGACGCCATCGGGAGCTGGACCCCGCCGCCACCGGACACCCCGCACGGGCTGCTGACGTTCGGCGCTCAGTTCGCCCGGGTCGCGGTCGACGCCGACCTGGGCCTGGTCCGGGTCAGGCAGCTGGTCGGCGCGTTCGCCCCCGGCCGGGTGCTCAACCCGAGGACGGCCCGCAGCCAGCTCATGGGCGGGATGCTCTGGGGCATGGGCCAGGCGCTGCTCGAGGGCAACCAGATGGACACCCAGACGGGCCGCTGGGCCAAGGCCAGCCTGGGCGACTACCTTGTCCCGGTCAACGCCGACGCGCCCAGCGTCGACGTGGAGCTGATCGAGGTGGACGACGAAGTGACCGGCCCGCTTGGCGTGAAGGGCGTCGGCGAGATCGGGCAGGTCGGCTCGGGTGCCGCCATCGCCAACGCGGTCTACCACGCCACCGGCTACCGTGCCCGCGAGCTTCCGATCACCATCGAGCAGCTGCTGCCGCACCTGCCGGCGAGCTCGGCGGCCGCCGCCGGCCCGTCACCGATTCGTGGTCAACGGGACAGCTGAGGACACATTGGCTTCCTGCGATTGCGTCGTGGTCGGCGGCTCGGCCGGGTGCGTCCTGGCGGCGCCTCCTCACGCGGGCATGACCGGGCGGCCCTGGCCAGCAGCCTGGCGCCCTCAGCGGTACTCGGCCAGCCGGTGGTACACGCCCCAGGCGCAGGCGGCGGCCATCGCCAGCGCGGCGATGAGCATCCCCGCGCCCAGGCCGCCAAGGTCGCTGTCGCCGCTGGCAGCGGAGCCGGTGAACGCCGCCTGGTCGGCGGCGATTCCCCTGCCCAGCGCGGCCTCGACCGACCGGAACGACGCCGTCGAGTCGGTCGTGGCCAGCGTCACCGCGGTGGGGTAATCGCCGTCGCGGTTGGCGTCGTACACCCGCTGGTGCTGGCCGTACCACGCTTGAGCGGCCCTGGCGGCGGCGGCCGCGTCCGCCTCGCCCGGGCTGCCTGCCCCGACCGACTGCGCGCTCACGAGCTCCCGGCCGAGAAGCGGCCAGAGCGCCTGCTTGAACTCCTTCTCGGTCGAGTCGTCCGCGCCGTCGCGGTTGATCAGCGTGAGGCTCTCGTCGCTGTGCATTCGCAGCGCGGTGACCTCCGCCTGGACCAGGAACTGTGCGGGAGCTGATCCTTGGTCTCGCCCGGCGAGCAGTCCGGACCTGGCGGCGCCCAGGCTGCCGAGCAGCCAGGCCAGCGAGACCAGCCCGATCAGCGAGGCGGCGGCCAGGCCGGGATTGAGCAGCCGGTTCGTGCGCCGGGCGAGCCGGTACTGTGCCGCGACCGCCAGGAGGCAGAAAACGATGGCGGCACCGACGGCGAGGAACGGGAAGCCGGTCGCCCGTGCGTAGGCGGCGTTGAGCCGCGCGTTCTCGCTGGCGTACATGTCGCTTGCGGCGGGCAGCAGCGTGTGGCGCATCAGGTAGGAGGCGTCAGAGAGCCAGGCGGCACCGACCGGCTGCCCGCCACGGTTGAAGGCGTCCGCCTCCCCGACGTAGTCCGTGTAGCTGGGAATCCCCGTGGCCAGCGTGGTCAGGTCGGCCTGGATCGCCGGATCCTGGTCACCTGCCCGGATGGCCAGGACGTAGGCCTCGGCCCGGCTGATGTCGGCGTGGATCCGGGTGACGTCGGAGGCGGGCTCGATGGCGGACAGGTAGCCGTTCGCCTCGGTAGCGTCGGCGTCCGACAGCGACTGGTAGACCTGCTGTGCGTCGTAGCTCAGCGGCCCGCTGCCCGCCACGACCTGGTTCGCGGCCGACTGCCGCTGCTCGACTGTCCACGCGCTTACCGCCCCCCACACGAGGCTGACCGCGACCGATGCGAGCAGCAGCGCGCGCAGCCTGCCCGGTGTCCTCAGAGCCATGGACAGGTCTGCTCTACCGCGACGTTGTACTGCGGCGGAGGTGGCGCCTGCGGGCCCAGGTGCGGCGCCACCCACTGGTTGTACAGGCGTTGCCATTCTCCGTCCGTCCTCATCTGCTCGAGCACGCCGTTGACGAAGCGCACGAAGTCACGCGCGCCGGGAGCGTTGGACATGGCGAGCCCGTGCGGCTCGCATGTGAACGGCTTGGCGATCATCTTCGTGTCGGGGTCCTGGGCGGCCAGGCCGACCAGCACCGAGTTGTCGGTCGAGACCGCCGCTATCTGGCCCTGCTGGAGCAGGACCAGGCAGTCGGTCCAGTTCTGCACCGAGACAGGAACGGGCTGCGGGCGCTGCCGCCCGACCTCGTTGATCGAGGTGGTGCCCGCGGCAGCGCAGACCCGCTGGCCGCCGAGCCGGCCGATGCTGGTCACGTGCGAGTTGGACGGCACGAGGATGGTCTGGCCCGCGTTGTAGTAGTCCGAGGAGAACGCGACCTCCTGCAGCCGGTCGCAGGTGATCGTCATGTTGTCCGCGACAAGGTCGACCGTGCCGTTCTGCACGTCGGGAATGCGCTGCGCCGACGTGATGACCACGAAGCGAATGGCGTTCGGGTTGCCGAAGATGGCCTTCGCTATCTGCCGCGCGACGTCATCGTCGAACCCGACGAGGTTGCCGTGGGCGTCGCGGTAGCCGAAGAACTCGGTGGTCTGGTCAACCCCGACCCGCAGGTAGCCCTGGCGGTAGATCTTCGCCATGGTCGAGCCGGCGGGCATGTGCCCCGGCGCTGGCAGCGGCCCGGTCGGCGCCACGTCCGCGAGCGGCCCGCACTTTCCCCCCAGCGGGGTCGAGTTGACGAGCGCCGCGGGCCCGACCGCCACACCGGACGGCGTCGGCACGGCGGTGGCGCCCGTCGCGACCTGCGCGGGCGAGGCCGCGGTGCCGCAGGCGGCGGTGCCGAGGAGGAGTAGGCAACTGACGACTGCCACCGCCATGGGATTGCGCATGATCCGCCCGCTTCCCCGTTAGCTTCGGTCGTTTTGCGGGGAAACGAGCCTGCGCACGCGCAAGTTCCCTGGCGTTAGCGGATCGTTTGCCGCCGCCCGCGCCGTACTAGGGCTTGCGGCCCATCACCGCGTAGCTGCGCACGACGAGCGGGTCCGGTGGCGTGCCGTCCTCGGGCCGCCAGGCCAGCAGCGGCGCTACGCCCGGCTCCACCAGGTCCAGGCCGTCGAGGAAAGCGGCGACCTCGGCCTGGCTGCGCGGCACGTAGGTCACGCCGGACCGCTGCCCGGCCGCCTGGGCGACGGCCGCCTCCTCGGGATCGAAGTCCGCGGTGAGGTGCGAGATCGTCAGGTAGCTTCCCGACGGCAGCGCGCCGATCAGCTCGCTAACGATGCCCCGGGGGTCATCGGCGCTGGTCAGGAAGTGCAGGACCGCGATAAGCATGAGGGCGACCGGCTCGCCAAGGTCCAGGGTGGCGCGCAGCTGCGGGCTGGCCAGGATCTGGCCAGGCTCGCGCAGGTCGGCCTGGATGTAGGCGGTGGCCCCTGCTGGGTTGCTCGTCATCAGCGCTCGCGCGTGCGCCAGGACTATCGGGTCAGAGCTTATCGGGTAGTATGCACGGGTAGGTACTTCTCCGCAGGGAGGGAATCAGCCCGTGGACAGCCAAGACGCCGAAGCGCGCGCCACCATCGAGAAGAACGCGAAAGCCAGGGGCATCACGCTCAGTCCGAGCGCGAACCTCGGTGCCGGGCTCGCCAGGGTCAGCACTGGTAGCCAAGATGAAGCCTCACAGGTACGCGATATCAAAGCCGAAGCCG
>Ga0335075_10000472_pt1 | contig 71986 bp, 68 predicted proteins | sample Lox_Sample_24_FD_206723 | JGI IMG/M metagenome (GOLD analysis project Ga0335075, IMG submission 206723) | Soil microbial communities from Loxahatchee National Wildlife Refuge, Florida, United States - Lox_Sample_2.4 | ecosystem: Environmental > Terrestrial > Soil > Wetlands | place: USA... | reverse complement strand
AGGCAGACGCGATCGCGTTGGCCGAGGAAGCCGAGGCGGAGGCCGCTGAGGCGGAAGCGCTGGCCGCGGCGGCGCGCGCACGCGCCCGCGCTATCAAACTGCGGCGCCAGGCAGAGGCGCAGACCAAAGATGCGGGCGAGGACGCCACCGCCGAGGCACCCGAGGCACCCGAGGAACCCGAAACAACCGAAGCCGCAGTGCCGGCGGAAAAGCCGGAGTCACCCGCGACGCCGACCGAGCCGACGCCGCGACGGCTGCGGGTGCCTCGGGTCGCGGGGTTGTCCCGGTTAGCCATGCCCCTTGCCGTCGCCACCATCGTCGTCATCTGCGCTCTGCTGGGAGCGAGCGGATGGATGCTGTGGCACCACCACACCGCCGTGGCGGAACGGCAGCAACGCGCGGCTTATGTCGCTGCCGCCCGACAAGGCGTCATCAACCTGACATCACTGGACTTCAACCATGCCCAGGAAGATGTCCAGCGGGTGCTCGACAGCGGTACGGGCGAATTCAGGGATGAATTCCAGCGTGTCGCAGGCGATTTCGCGTCGGTGGTCAAGGATTCCAAAGCGGTCACTGAGGGATCGGTCAAGGCCGCCGCGGTTGAGTCGATGAGCAAGAACTCCGCCGTCGTTCTGCTTCTGGGCAACGAACGCATTACCAATTCGGCTGGCGCCAAAAATGATCCACGGATTTTTCGATTCCGGGTGACAGTGACCCGAGACGGTGACCAACTGAAGATTTCGAAAGTTGAATACGTCATATGAGCGCGGACGACAAGACCGAGCAGCGCGACGCCGATGCGCCGGATCTCGAGCCCAGCGACGGGGTGGAGATCGACAAGACCACGCAAGACACCGGCGAACGGCAGGCCGACAAGACGACGAAGCCCCGTCAACCCGTCATCGCACCGCTGGTTCTCGTCCTGCTTTTCCTGGTGTCGGGTGCGCTGGCGGCATGGTTGTATGTCACGCAGTACCGGCCTGATCAGCAGACCGACGCCGCGGCCAGTAAAAGCGCGTTGGACGCAGCGCGCGACGGCATCGTCGCGCTGCTGTCCTACAAGCCGGAGACCCTCAACCAGGACATCAGTGCCGCGAAATCTCATCTCACCGGGGATTTCCTGAACTTCTACGACCAGTTCACCCGGGACGTCGTGACGCCGGCCGCCGAGGAAAAGAAGCTGACAACCTCGGCTCAGGTCGTCGGCGCCGCAGTGTCGGAACTGCACCCGAATTCGGCGGTCGTGTTGCTGTTCGTCAACCAGGCCACCGTCAGCCAGGACCGGCCGGATCCGGCGATGGCGGCCAGCACCGTGCTGGTGTCGTTGGCGAAGGTCCACGGCAAGTGGCTGATCACCAAGTTCGAGCCCATCTGAGCTGCATCAACCTCGCCCAGCGTGAAACCGTGGCGGAAAATTCGCAGAAATACCGCCACAGTTTCACGCTCGGCGCTAATGAGCCGTCAGATCGCGAACGAACGGCGCAGCACCTGGGCGTGCAGCGCGGCGCTTTCGCGGGAGACAACCCACTCCGGCACCACTGAATCGAACCCGTGAAATGTCGCGGCGACGACGTGCAATTCGGTGTGCACGTAAGCGTGCAGCAGCCGGTTCGCGTAGTCGATCGCTTCATCGCGACACGGGTCGATCTCCGCGCAACTGATGAACGCCGGCGGCAGCCCCTCCAAGTTCGCCCGGTGGGCCGGTACGTGTTGCGCCGTCGCGGCGCTGTGCCCGAGGTAGTGGCCCCACGCGCGGCTCACGGCGGGACCGTTGAGTCCCGGCGTGCGCTGGAATTCCCGACGCGACGGGGTGGCGTCGGAGTCCAGCATCGGCTGGTGCAGCACCTGGGTCAGGATCGGCGGACCCTCGTGGTCGAACATGCGCTGGGCCAGTGCGGCGGCCAGCGCCGCACCCGCGTCTCGTCCCATCACCACGACACGGGTGCCGTCCGCGCCCAGGCGGTCACTGTTCTCGACGGCGTAGCGAAGCGCTGTTTCGACGTCATCGAGCGCTGCCGGACACTGATGCTCCGGCGCCAGCCGGTAGCCGACCGACACGACGAGGCAGCCGGCCGCACGGGCCAGGTCCACACAGTGCGGATGATCGGTATCGAGGTTTCCGGTCACGAAGCCGCCGCCGTGGGCATACAGCGCCAGCGGCGCCGGCGACTTGGTCAGGCCGCGGTAGAGCCGCAGGCCGAGCCGATGACCCCCCGGGCCGGTGATGGCTCGGTCTTCGATCTCGACACTGCCGGTGTCGACGGCCGCGGCGCGCTCGGCGGCCAGCCGGTCGGCGCGCTCCCGCTCGGCGGGAAGGGACTCCGTGCGGAACTCGACGATGTCCAGGCCGGCTGCGGCATCGCGCAACGCCGGATCGATGCGGCTTAACCCTCTAGGCGCCCTGGTCTGCGCGCGATCGGTCTCGGTCGTCATGCTCATCAAGGTAAACCTGTGACTCCATGTGGTGAAAGATCCGATAGTCCTCACCGCGGGCGACCAGCAACCAGGTGATCCAGCTGCTGCCGCGGTGCGCGACGTCGGATTCGCGTCCGGTGAAGCTCCATCGGCTCAGCAGGACGCAGCGTGCGAAGCCGTCGGCAAGCAGATCGGCCGACCGCAGCTGTGACGACACCGAAGCGCGCTTGAGCCGGCCAGCAACCCGCGCCCAGTGCCGCTCGAGTTCATCGGCGCCGATCAGCGGCGTCGCGTACTCCTCGCCGATGTACACCGGCTGAGGTGTGGTGTCCTCCCAGAGGTCGGCAACCCCCGCGAAATCCAGAGCCGACCACTTTGCGTCGTATTCACGAACTAGGGCGCCCAGCCGAGCCATCGCCTCAGTCAAAACTGACAGCGCCGGCCGGTTGTTCACCGGGCAGCGCCTTGACCGTCGCCGGCAACCCATACAGTGCCGTCGCGTTGCCGCGCATGATCCGCTCCCGATGCGCTGCGGGAAAGCGGTTGATCGCATAGGCCGGCGCGTCATAACTCCAGTGCGGGTAGTCCGTCGAGAACATCAGGTTGTCGCCGAGATCCATCATTTCCAGATACTCGCGGAACTGTCTGACGTCGGCGTCTTCCAGCGGCTGGGTGGTGAACCGGACGTGTTCGCGGACATACTCCGATGGCCGGCGGCGGACGTGCGGCAGGTCGGCGCGTCGGGCTTCCCAGATCCGGTCCATCCGCCACATCACCGGCATCGCCCAGGTAAATCCCCCTTCGACGAACACCACGCGCAGATCGGGGTGCCGGTCGAAGGCACCGTCGAACACCAGGCTCATCAGGTGCGAGACGTACAGCAGCGGCCAGGATGCGAAGAAGTCGTGCCAGTGCGCCGGGTTGCCCACCGGATACACCGGAATCAGCTCGAACGGTGTCTGTCCCATCAAGTGGGTGGCCACCGGGAAGCCGTTGGCTGACGCCGCCTCATATAGCGGGTCGAAATGCGGGTTGCCGAAAGGGATTCCGCGGGTCTGCGGTGTCATCAAGACTTGAGCCATATAGGGATGGCCCGCCCACCGCTGTATTTCCCGCGCCGCCAACTCGGGTACCTGGGCGCTGACGCTGATCGACCCACGCCAGCGACCGTGCGCGTTGTTCTTGTCCAGCCAGACGTCGGCGAGCCAATCGTTGTAGGTCGATTTCAAGACGTGCTCGGCCTGCGGCAGCTGCGCGTCACACATCGGCTCCAGGGTTGCGATGCCCACGCCGGAGTCGACCAGCAGCTGTTTGGCGGCGTAATCGGGATCGGTGCCGGCGAAGCCGCCACCGGGAGGGGTCGCGTCGACGCGTAACGACATGGTCTTGTACGAGTCCGGCGTGTCATAGAAATACGGCACCGGGCTGACGGCGTTTCCGGTCGGCCAGATTTTGTCCACCCACTCGGCGGGCGCGTAGGACTTGAGCACGTCCGCCGAGACGGGCATCGGGTGTACATCGGTGTCGACGATGGCCACCGCAATTTCGGTCTGCGGCTTGACCCGTTCGATCGTGGTCATGAGGCTGTCTCCTTCTCTGCAAGCCCCTTGGCCGCCAAGCCATAGAGCTCACTGGCGTTGTGCCACAACACTTTGTCGCGTTGTTCGGCGTCCAGGCCTGAAGCGGCCACGTCCGGCGTCGACGTCGACCAGTGTGGGTAGCTCGATCCATACATCAGCAGATCGGCCTTGCCGGAAAACTCCATCCAACGCTGCGTCTGGCCGGCGTCGGTTGGCCCGTCGAACGCCGACGAACAGAACCGGACATGAGCCGGCAGGTATTCACTGGGATAGCGGTCCACCCACGGCGTCTGGTCGCGCATCGACAGCCAGAACGTGTCCAGCCGCCACATCAGCGGGGTGAGGATGTCGTATCCGCCGTCGGCGAAAACAAATTTCAGGCCTGGGTGCCTGCCGAAGACGCCTTCGACGATGAGCGTCGCGAGATGGACGAAGTAGTTCAGCGGCATGAACGCCGCGTAGCCCGGATAGGTGTGCGCGTGCCCGGCGAACGTGGGTGCGTAGTCGACGCCGTTACCGCCGTTGATGTGCACCGCGACCGGCAACCCGTGCGCGGCCGCGGCCTCCCAGATCGGCTCGAACACCGGCTTGCCGTACGGCTCGCGGGACTGCATCGGAACGCCGACCTGAACCAGCTTGGGATGTCCGGCAAGGCGTTCGATCTCCGCGACGGCACCTCTGGGGTCCTCGGGGTTGACCCGGATAGTGCCACGGAAGCGGCCGGTGTTGTCCGGCTCCAGCCAGCGGTCCAGCAGCCAGTCGTTGACGGCGGCGCAGATTCGGCTGTTGAGCAGATAGTCGGCAATGTTGCCGCGAGCCAGAGGATTCAAAATGGCGTACTGCACGCGCAAGTCGTCAAAAAGATGGCGGGCAACGGTTTCCGGATCCGAGCCCGGGTAGTGCTCTCCGTACAGGTCGCGGCGGTAATCGCCGCCCGGAGCTTGATACCACTGCTGTTCGACGTCGGGAATCGCCCGCAGTCGGTGAGCCTGCGGCAGGTAGTCCCGGATTTCGGCGTTAGAGCGGAAATGCGGCTGAACATTCGTGTCGACAATCATGCGGTCACGTACACTTCCCCGTCGCTGACGTCGACCTGGTAGGTGCGGATGCGCCGCTGCGGATCGGCGACGTTGCAGCCCGTGGTGACGTCGAATTCCCAGTTGTGCCAAGGGCACCGAACGATCTGCCCGTCACGGGTGCGCCGCAGTCCGTCTGGCGCATCCGGGTCGGCTTCATTGGTACCGCCGACGTAGCCCAGACATAGCGGCGCGCCCTCGTGTGAGCAGTAGTTCACGATCGCGTGCAAAGACCCCCGCACGTTGTAGACGCCGACTCCGAACTTGCCGACATCGACAAGCTTCATCGCACCCGGCGGCAACTCGTCAAGCGTGCAGACGAATCGGCGTTGCAGCACGTGAGAATCACCGCCTCCCTGACGATCCTGCAGGTCAATACTGTCCCCGCTACGGTAAACACCACAAGCCGTTGGGCTTCGTTGCTATTTATGCAATGATAGCGACAATCCCAATAAGCGCCCAGGAACCAGCTAGGAGCGGCAATGACGCTGCGCACCGATCCTGACGAGCCCGTCACCCTCGACCCCACCGGCGAAACCAGCCCCTACATCTTCTTCGAATACATGCGGCGAAACGATCCGGTGTGGCACGGCGCATTCGTGGATCGCGAACAGATGCCCGAAGAACTGCGGCCGAGCGACGAGTGGGTGTTGTTCGGTTACGACGACGTGTTTCGCGGGTTCCGCGACGACCGCGTCTTCACGTCCGCCGAGTACGACAAGACGATCGGTTTGGTCATGGGCCACACCATCCTGGCGATGGGCGGCAAGGAGCATCACGACCACCGCAGCCTGGTGGCCAAGGCCTTCCGGGCGACCGCACTGGAGCGGTGGGAGCCATCAGTCATCGGGCCGGTCTGTGACCAGTTGATCGACGAAATCAAGGACGACGGTCACGCCGATCTGGTCAAGGCCCTGACGTTCGAGTTTCCGACCCGGATCATCTCCGAACTGCTGGGGCTGCCCCGCGAGGACCTGGACATGTTCCGACGGCTGTCGCTGGACCTCATCTCGATCCCGACTGACATCATGGCGGGGTTGACCGCGGCGAACGAGTTGCACGACTATTTCCTCAACCAGGTCGAGCAGCGGCGTCGCAAACTCACGAACGACATCATCGGCGATTTGGTTGCCGCCGAGATCGACGGTGAGAAGCTGACGGACGAGGCCATCATCGCGTTCTTGCGCCTGCTGCTGCCCGCGGGCCTGGAGACCACGTACCGGTCCTCGGGCAACCTGCTGTATCTCCTGTTGACCCATCCCGAACAATTGGCGATGGTCCGGCATGACCGGTCGTTGATATCGACCGCGATCGAGGAAGGGCTGCGGGTGGAGACCCCGCTGACCATGGTCATGCGGACCACCACCGAGGACGTCGAAATGGGCGGCAAGACAATCCCGGCCGGCGCGCAGGTCGACATGTGCATAGGCTCTGCCAACCGCGACGAAAGTCGCTGGCCCGATGCCAATGCTTTCGACATTCACCGGCCGCGGCACGCACACATCGCCTTCGCCGGCGGAATCCACATGTGTCTGGGCATGCATCTGGCCCGGCTGGAAACCCGGGTGATGCTGAACAGCCTGCTCGACCGCGTCGAGGACCTGGAGTTCGTTACCGACGACGGCACCGGCAAGGAGTCCAAGATCGTCGGACACACGTTCCGGTCGCCCAACAAGCTTCCAGTCACCTTTACTGCGGTGTCATGAAAAGCCGGGCGGCGATTCTGCATGATGTCGGCGGCCCCTGGTCCGTCGAGGAGTTCGAGCTTGACGCCCCGCGTGCCGGCGAGGTCCTGGTCCAGATGGCCGCAGCTGGATTGTGCCACTCCGACGATCACATCCTCAAGGGCGACATGGCGGCCCCGAACGAAGTTCTGCGCGCGATGGGACTGCCCACCATGTTTCCCACCATCGGCGGCCACGAAGGCTCGGGCATTGTGCGCGAAGTCGGCGACGGTGTAACCGATTTCGAGCCCGGCGACCACGTAGTGATGTCGTTCGTCGCTGTCTGTGGCCAATGCCGCTGGTGCGCAACCGGCATGGAGTATCTGTGCGACGCCGGTATCGGAACGCTGACGCCGGGAATGCCCACCGACGGCACCTTCCGCCACCACCTCGCCGACGGCAAACCGTTGGGTCATATCTCCAAGGTCGGCGCGTTCGCCGAACACACTGTGGTGTCGACGAATTCACTTGTGAAGGTCGAGACGGATCTTCCGTTGCTGCCGGCGGCGTTGCTGTCATGCGCCATCCCCACCGGATACGGTTCGGCCGCCAATCGGGCCGGTGTACGCGGCGGCGACACCGTCGTCGTCATCGGCGCGGGCGGAATCGGCACCGCCGCCATCCAGGGCGCCCGCATCAACGGCGCCGCGCAGATCGTGGCCGTCGATCCCGTCGAATTCAAACAGAAGTCGGCTCTGCGGTTCGGCGCCACCCACAGCTGCGCAAACGTCGACCAAGCGCTGGACCTGGTGACTGGCCTAACCTACGGCGTGATGGCCGACGGTGTCGTCGTTTCACCGTCGTTGATCAGCGCCGACGACGTCCGCAGTGCGTTGCGGCTGACCCGCAAGGGTGGTACATGCGTGCTGACCGGTATGACCGCGCAAACAACCCGCGGAATCAAATTCGACCTGCAGGACTTCATTCTGATGAACAAAAACCTGGCGGGTACCGTGTTCGGCTCCTGTAATCCCAAGGCAGACATCTACAAACTCGCGAAGCTTTATCAGACCGGACAGCTGCTGCTCGACGAGATGATCACCAAACGCTATCGGCTCGACGACATCAACGATGCGTACGCAGACCTGCTCAACGGTGAAATCGTCCGTGGCGTCATTGATTTCGGGATTGCTTGACCTTCTGCATCTGACCATACGAATCGATCGGGCTGTGCAACGCCAGCCCGCCATCGGCGTGCACGACCTGCCCTGTCACCCAGGGTAATTCGAGGACACCGACGATCACGCCGGCGACGTCGTCGGCTTCGCCGAGACGTCCCAACGCGGTGCGCTCAGACAAGCCCTCCACCCAGCCGGGCAGTTGCTCCGGTTCGCCCAGCATCGGAGTACGGGTAACACCGGGTCCGACGGCGTTCACCCGGATGCCGTAACTACCCCACTCCACGGCAGCAACCTTGACCAGCATGTTCAGCCCCGCTTTGGACACACAGTAGGCACCCATGTCCCGGTCGGCGACGGTTCCGCTGATGCTGGAGACGACAACGATCGATCCTCCGGTTTCGGCGTCGATCATCGCCTGGGCAGCGGCCCGGATGGTCAGCCAGGTGCCGGTGAGGTTCACCCCGAGCACCCGCTGCCACTGCTCGACCGATTCGGCCAGCAACGTGCCGGACGCGCCGATTCCCGCGCAGGCCACCACCCGGGTCGGCACACCGTGCTCGTGCACGGTCTGGTTCATTGCCGCGGTCACCGCGTCCGGATCGCTGATGTCGCAATCGATGTCGCCGCCGACCTGGTCCCACACCACGACGTCGTGGCCCGCATCGCGCAACCGTCCTGCGACTTCCCGCCCGATGCCCGATGCACCGCCGGTGACCAGAGCTGTCATACGGGTGGCCCGATCAACTCGACCAGCACTCCGTCGGGTGCGGTGATGACTGCCATCGGGACGGTCGCACCGGCCGGTGCGGGCACGCTGATGCGACGGACGCCGTCGGTGAAACCCAAAGCGGCCAAACCGGACAGCGTCGCATCGACGTCACGCTGCAGCGAGAGCAGGAAGAAGCCGTGCCGGGGACTCAAGGCCGGGGTCGGCGCGTCACCGGCTCCCTCGAAGACCACGAGTTCGACGATCCCGGTGTCTGGATTGTGCGGATCGCCCAGGAATATCGACCGCAGCTGATCGGAGGTGGCCCCGAACAGTTCCGGCCAATTACCGCTGAACGTGTGGTCGAAAAGTTCGGTGAATCCCAGCCCGTCACGCCAGAATGTCAACGACCGCTCGACGTCGGCGGTGCAGATCGCCGCATGATGAACACCCAACACAGGCTTACTCCCCGCATCTTTCGACTCCATTGTCGTAATGACGCGAGTGTAGAACCCGACAATGTGGCCTAGGGCACCTGCTGGAGCTGAATGTTCGCGGTCTCCGGGTCGCCCGCCGGAAACCCGCAGGCCGGCTTGTTACCGGTGGTCCGGACTGTGCCTGCGAGGGTGTTCGGGTCCCACGTACGGTGCGCCGCGATCGCGTCAGGAACGCTGGTGCCGTCCGGGCAGTCGGCGCCATCGGTGGTGTCAAGCACCCATTGTCCGTTCACCAGATTGGCCTGGCCGAGGGATTGTCCACCGGGTGTGCGAGCTGCCGTGGCGCATCCGTCACCGCAAGGGCTGAAGTACCAATCGTTGGTGACGGGGTGACCGTTGACGGTGAACGGCTGGTTGGTCTGCGGGTTGATCTGGGCCTCGGTGTAGTGGCCGTTCGTCTGGAAGTCGGCAGGAAATGGTGCAGCCGGTCCCCATGCGCCCGCGGGGGCGGCTAGGCCGAGCTCTAGACCGGCGAGAAAGGCGGTGACGGTGATACCTCGTGCGACAGCCATGACGTTGTTTCCTCCTACGAAGCCGTGAGGGTATCCACTCTGGGTGGGTCTATCACGAGAGATCCTCAGACTGGTAGTTATTTGGCATTTCCGTCTGACGGTGTTTCCTGATCAAGGGTCTGTGTTTGCTTCCGCTTAACCCGCTTCAGTGGAACTGGTAACGAACCGGCAGGTGTTTGAGTCCGCCGACGAAAGTGGTGGCGACGAATTCCGGGGCACCGGTCAGCTCAATGGATTTCACCCGCGGCAACAGCTCGGTGAAGAAGCTGTTGACCTCCATCCTTGCCAGCGCCGCGCCCAGGCAGAAGTGCACGCCGTAACCGAATGCCAAGTGCTTGTTGGGATCGCGGCCAACGTCGAAGCGGAACGGATCGATGAAGACGTTTTCGTCCCGATTGCCCGACACGTAGGACAACAGCACCGAATCCCCCGCTGCGATCGGAACTCCGCGCACCGTGGTGTCTTCGGCGGCGGTGCGCATGAATTCCTTGACCGGGGTGACCCATCGGATCATCTCCTCGGTGGCCAGCGGCATCAGGTCGAGATTGTCGCGCAACCGCTGAAGCTGGTCGGGGTTCTCGATGAGACCGTGCAGTCCACCGGAGATGGTCGCGCTGGTGGTGTCGTGGCCGGCGGTGGCGACGATGAGGTAGTAGGACACCGTGTCGATGTCGGACAGCGGCTCACCATCGATGCGGGCGTTGGCGATAGCCGACGCGAGATCTTCGGTCGGATGTTCCCGACGTGCCGCGGTCACGCCGTTGAAGTACTGAAACATGTCGAACAGCGCGGGAATCTGATCTTCGTTAGTGCTACCGCGCTTGAACTCGCTGTCGTCGCTTCCGAACAGCTCCTGAGTCAACTTGAGCATTCGAGGGAAGTCCGACTCGGGAATCCCCAACAGCGACATGATCACGTAGAGCGGGTAGTTGACCGCGACCTCCTGAACGAAATCGCATTCAGGGCCCACTGCCATCATCTTGTCGACGTAGTTGCGGGCCAGTTCGTCGACGCGAACTTTCAATGCCCGCATCGCCTTTGGGCGAAACCAGTCCGCGCCGATCGCCCGCACCACCCGATGTTGCGGGTCGTCCAGGTGGATCAGCGTGCGCACGCCTGCGGCGGCTTGTAGCTCGTCACCTTCCGCCGTGGTCAGGACTGGGCGCGGCCAGTTGGTGAACAGCATGTTGTCGCGTTCGATGTCCATGATGTCGGCGTGCTTGGTAATCGCCCAAAACGGCCTGTAGTTCGGCACCTCGACCCAGGAGACCGGCGCGTTGGCACGCAAATGTGTAAGCGCCGCATGCAACTTCGGCTCGTCGGCATATGCCAGGGGATCGGCGAGGACGTTGGCGGCTTCATCCATCGTCGGCGTACTCATGGGCAGCTCCTCATTGACGCAACTCTTGCAGTACGGCGGTGACTGTGGCCTTAGAGACGGTGCGGGGAAAGGACGGCATCACTCGATCGATGACGCCGTCGCAGCGTCGTTGCAGCGCGGCGGCAAGTTTGTCGTATGTCGCGACGACGGCGAAGGCGTCCAGGATTTCGTCGTCGATCACTGCGCCCATGGCATCCCATTCCCCCTGCAGTGAAAGGCGATGCAACTCCGTCGCGACATCGCCCCAGCCGTGCAGCTCGAGAACCTTGCGGTACGCCGGCGTTGATCCGTAGAAGGCAATCTGCTTGCGGACGCCGTCCGCGCCGAGCGTCAACTCGCCGTGGTCGTTGCCGGTCACCACGAACATCGGGCACGCCACTTGGAATGCGCGCCGATCACGACCCGAGCGCTGCAGCCCACGCTGCACCGCCGGCATCGTCACCTCATGCAGATAGCTCCTCGTCGTAAACGCATGGGCCAGGAGCCCGTCGGCGACCTCGCCGCACATCTCCGTCATCGCTTCACCGACAGCTGCGATGAACACCTTCGGCGCCGAAAATGGTTGCGGCTCAGGCGTAAACATCGGCGTCATCAGCTTGTGTGTGTAGAACTCACCCTCGAACCGCAGCTTGGTTCCGTCGTTCCAGGCCGACCAGATCGCCTGCAGCGCCTGTACAAACTCGCGCATCCGGGCTACCGGATGACTCCAGGGCATGCTGAACCGCTTTTCGATGTGCGGCTTGATTTGGGTGCCCAGGCCAAGAATGAAACGGCCCTGCGAGTAGGTCTGTAGATCCCAACCGAGGTTGGCGACGATCATGGGGTTGCGCGCAAACGCCACCGCGATGCTGGTGCCCAGTTCGAGTCGCGTGGTGTGTTCGGCGGCCAGCAGCAGTGGCAGAAACGGATCGTGATTGATTTCGCCGGTCCAGCAGGCGTCGTAGCCCTGCTTTTCCAGCGCGCAGGCCAGCTCGGGTACCCGGGCGAGATCGGTGAAAATGCCCCCGTCGACCTTGAGGCCTGCCCCAACCGTGGCGGTCATCCGCGCGCTTCGGCGCAGCCGGAAGCCCTCGGACGTCATACTCGAGACGCTACAGTAAGCAATTCGGTAGGGTCAATGTCGGCACCCGCGTGGCGGCAAAAGCCCTGCGACATCGGCTACTTCATCTTCAGGCGGGCGTTGTCCCATGTCAGGATTCGCCCTTCCGGCACGAAGCGCAGGAACGCCTGCTTCGCGTAGTAGGCCTGAGCCGCGGCGGGCAATTTGTCGGCAGGCGGGCGAAATGCGGCGTACTTGGCGTTGACGGCAGCCTCGATCCGTGACGTCGCCGTGGCGTCCTCGACGGCCTCGACCCGCCCGGTGAGATGGACGCCGCGAAGTTCGGTGTACCGCTCCCCCGACTCGACCAGAAACGACGCCCGGGGATCATGCCGGATGCGCGTGATCTTTTTGGTGCCGGCCGGTGTCATCAGGGCGACGCTGCGATCATCGACCACAAACCACACCGGCAACGCAATTGGCATGCCGTCGCGGCGAAGAGTGGTCAGAATTCCGGTATGCGCCGACTCGACGGCTTCCCATGCCTCGTCCATCGTCAACCGGATCGTCATCGCGCCACCCCGTCTCCGTGTCGTCATGCAGCCGGTGGCCGCGCACCTCTCGCAGACGCTACAGTAAGCACTTCAGTACATCATCCGCGACGAGTGAGGACATCCCGATGACGAAGTCCCCCGACTGGCAGGAGACGCTCGACGACCTCGACCGTCGCCGTCAGCACACCCGGGCGCTGGGCGGTGCGGAGCGGGTCGCCAAACACCGCGGCAAAGGCAAGCTCGACGCTCGGGCGCGCATCGACCACCTCGCCGATCCGGGGACATTTCGCGAACTCGGCACCCTCGTTGGCGGCGAGATCGCCGCCGACGGGATTATCGTCGGCTCCGGCTTGATCAACGGCTCACCGGTGATGCTGGGCGCCGAAGACTTCACCACAATGGCCGGCAGTATCGGGCCCGGCGGCAACTCGAAGCGCCACCGGATCGCGGAACTCGCGCTGCGCGACAAAATCCCGCTGGTGATGCTGTTGGAAGGCGCCGGCTTTCGTCCGACCGGCGGGCACTATGGCCGCAGCCCGACCGACCTACTCGCCCAAGCGCAATGCTCGGGACGGGTCCCGACCGTCGCCGCCGTACTCGGACCCTCGGCCGGACACGGCGCTTTGGTGGCCCCGGTATGCGACTTCCGAATCATGAGCAGGCAAGGTGCGATCTTCACCGCTGGCCCGCCCGTCGTCAAAGAGTCCACCGGAGAAGACATCTCGAAAGAGGACCTCGGCGGACCGGATGTCGCGTTGCCCAGCGGAGTGATCCATAACGTCGCCGAAGACGACGAAACCGTGCTCGACGACGTCCGCCGCTACCTGTCGTACTTCCCAGCCAGCGCGTGGTCGTATCCACCGTCGTTGGCGGCGGACGAAGCCAGCGAACCGCGGCAGACACCGGAACTGCTCGACATCGTCTCCCGCGACAACCGTCGCGTCTACGACATGCGCGCCGTCCTCGACGTGGTCTTCGACCAGCCTGACTGGTTCGAAGTGCAGCCGCGGTTCGGCAGGGCGATCATCTGCGCGCTGGCCCATCTCGGTGGCCATCCGGTCGCGGTGGTAGCCAACCAGCCCAAGGTGCTGGCCGGCTCCATCGACGCCGACGCCGCGGACAAGGCCGCGCATTTCATCATGGTGGCCGACTCGTTTCACCTGCCGATCGTCTTCCTCGCCGACAACCCCGGCATGCTGCCCGGCAGCCGCTCGGAGCGCAGCGGCGTGCTGCGTGCCGGTGCCCGGATGTTCGCCGCGCAGACCGCGGCGTCCACCGTGAAGCTGCATGTCACGCTGCGCAAGGCGTACGGGTTCGGCTCAATGGTGATGTCGCTGTTGAGTTTTGACGGCCAAGGCGCAACCTTCGCCTATCCCGGGGCAACAATGGGCGCGATGAGCGCGGCGGCGCTGAGCAAGGCGTCGCACGCCGGTGACGACCTCACGGCCAAGCTGCGCGACGCGGAGCTGCAGGCGTCCTACCGGTCGGCGGAGCACATGGGTTTCGACGAGCTCATCGATCCCCGCGAAACCCGTGACGCGCTGCTGGCCACGCTGCAGCGAGGCTTGTCGAGCCGGCAGGCCGTCGCCGAACCGGTGAGCCGGACCGTCATCATGCCCTGAGTTGGGCGCGCCCATGACTCGGGTCAGTAGGTGTTGAAGAACAAGAGTTCCAGGGACTCGAATACGCTCTGGAATGGTCCGCTGTCGGCAACCCCGTGCTCAAGTAATGCAGTGAGCCACGCGTCGACATTGTTGACGTCGCTGTCGGAGATGTCGACATAGGTGAGGTTCCCGTCGGTCGACGTGGTCGCATCCGCGATCTGCGCCGGCGTCAACCCCAGGTATTCCACGTGCGGCCCGAATATGTCCAGCAGAGCGCCGTCCAGGCCCTTGGCCTCGAAGACCTGTTGGAAGTTAGCAACCGGATCGGTGTCCAGGCTGTAGATGGTCGCCGGGTACAGATCATCCGGCGTCACGTTGCCCAGGACGCCGTTCATGTCGAAATCCGTGAGAAGAGTGTTCGTCACACTCGAGCCGAGTACCGAGTCCATGTCCGCTTCCAGGTTGGACCAAGCGCCGGTAACCGGGAGGGAGGGGTCGCCGATGAACACGAAGTGCAGATCGTCGCTGGGGATGCCGTCTGCTTCCAGTCGGGTCATTGCGATCGACTCGGCGGTGGCGCTCTGCGAGTATCCGAAGATCGTCAGCGGGTGCTCGGCGCTGAAAGCGCCCGGGTCGGCGCTGAATTCGTTCTCCACGGCGAGGACGACGTCATCCGCGCCTGTGAGACTACTGGGGCCCTGCTGGAAGAGCTCGGGCGTAGCCAGCACCTGCAGCGGCGCGGCGCAGGGGTCGGTCCCGATCATGTCGCAGACCGTCGAGCCGGTCGCGCCACCGTCAAAACCCAGCGGGTGCAGATACAAATCCTCAGCGGCCTGCGCGAATTCGGTCGACGGCGTCGGCTCGCCGGTTCCGCCGAGGATGATCGCCGTATCGCTGCCCGCTAGCGGGTCGTCCACGTCGGCGTACGCAGCTGCGCTGTTCAGCGCGCTAGCCATTCCAACCATCGCGCCAACGGCGCCAATGTGCACGAGCAACTTGTGTCGAATCACCGCCGCAACCCGCCCCATACCGTGATCTGCGTCATCACAACGTCTTATCTGAAGTTAATCTTGGATTCAAGCAGTTCTTAAGTTGGATTAACGGAGAAGCTGACGATCAGATGACGTAATTCTCGCCGCTCGCGCGTACAGTCACGTCGCTGATGCTGATTCCCCACGGTTGGTCGATGACGTGTACCACCGCGTTGGCCAGGTCGTCAGGAGTGATCAGCCAGTACTGCATTGAGTCGACGTCCATCTGCTCGGGCCGAAGGGTCCCGGTCTGTAAGTTGCCGGCGTTCTCGAAGAACTGGAGGCCTTTCTGCCCGGTGATGCCGATGACCGCCGCTTCGTTGACGACCCCGGCGGCGAGATTGGTTCCGAGCACACCGGTCGGCTTGACGTTGGTGACCTTGATCTTGCCCTGGGCCTCGACCCGCAACGACTCTGAAAGCACGTCGACGGCAGCCTTGGTCGCGCTGTAGACGCCGGAGCCTTCGGTTCCGGCATTGCCGTAGATGGACGAAATGTTGACGACGTGGCCTTGGCCCTGCTCGATCATGGTGTCGTAGACGGCCGAGATGCCGTTCACGACGCCTTTGATGTTGATGTCGATCGCCTTGTGCCATTTCTCCCACGCGCGTACGTGGTCGGCGAAAAACGCCAGCGGCATCACGCCTGCATTGTTCACGATCACATCGATGCGACCGTACGTGTCGACGGCGTGCCGGCCCGCCGCCTGGACCTGGGCCATGTCAGTGACGTCGGCGACGTGGGCGGTGCCTTCGAAGCCGGCTGCCCGGATCCCCTCGAAAACCTCGGTCAAGCCGTCGACGCTGACGTCCACACCAACAACCTTCGCGCCACCGGCGGCACACTTCTCCGAAATCAGCTTGCCGAAGCCGCTGGCAGCGCCGGTCACGATGACGACCTTATCCGTCAAGTACTTCGACATAACCGTTCCTATCTGTAGGCCGCGACGACGGGCTCAAGCTCGTCGGGTGTTGCGCCGTGCATGATCACCGCGTCGGCGCCGTAGTCGAATTCCTTACGGATGCGGGCAGCGCACTGCTCGGCCGACCCGGTCGCGGACGGTTCCAGCCATTCGTCGGGAATCAACGTGGCGATGTGTTCGATCTGCTCCGGTGTGGCTTTGTGGTCGATCCCGCCGGCGATCGACGTCACCACCGAGTCGCCCCGGAACCGTTGCAGCACAGCGGGATCCCACTTATTGGTCTGCACCAGCAGATCGCCATACCCTTGCAGATAGGTGGCCAGGCGCGCGACGGTTTTCTTCAGCCGCAACTGTTCGGGCAGGTGATCGCCAACCGTGGCGAAGCACGACCACACCCGCACGCTGTCCGGGTCGCGGCCCGCTTTCTCCGCGGCCGACTTGACGGTCTTGACACAGCGCTGCAACGTCTCCGGGGTGAAGTAGGTGTGCAGGATGACATCGTCGAAAACTCGGCCGCCGAGTGCGAGCGTGTTGGGTCCGAAGGCCACCAGCGCCAGTCGGATGTCCTCGTCGAAGTCCGGGTCGAGAAACAGTATGGGGTACGTGCCCATCGGACCGTCGTGGTTGAAGATCACCTCGCCGTGCCACAGCCGGCGCATGACCTGGGCCCAATCCTCCATCTGCGCCGTCGTCACCGCCGGTATGCCGAATGCCCCGTAGATCGCCGCGATGCCGCGGCCGATGCCCAGGGTGAACCGGCCGCCGGAAAGCCGATGCATGGTGGTCGCCCACGATGCGGTGATCAGCGGGTGGCGGGTGTTGTGATTGGTTGCGGCGGTGGCGATTTGCATGCGGCTGGTGACCGCGCATGCGGCGCCGACGAGCGACGACGCTTCCTTGACGTTCCAGCGCTCGGAGATGAACGCGGTCCCGAAGCCCAACTCCTCGCCGCGGCGAGCCTCATCCATCAAGGTCGCCGGGCCTTCGCCACCGGCCCCGGCCAGCAAGTAATAACCCAATTTTTCAAGCGTGCGGCCGCTCAATTGACAACTCCTTGCAGGAATCGCCCGGTCACGCGCTGCACGCGCCGGGAGAACACGTGGCCGACATGGCCGCCGTCATACCAATACAGCTCGCCGCGCCAGCGCTCATGTAGCGCGGTGGCCGGTTCGCGCATCGCCATCCGGTCATGCCATGCCCCAACGATCAGCCGCCGCTGCGGCGGCGGTCCCGGCTCAACGGCCAGCGGGTCGATCACCGAGGTCAGCCTCGAGACCACGGGGGATCCCAGCAGTTCCCGGTATCCGTCGCGCGTGGAACCCCAGCGCCCGAGGTGTCGCGCGATCATCGCGTTCAGCCCCAGGATCGGGGTGTACAGCGCGACGGCATCAATCTGTCTCTCCAGGTGTGACACCAGCGCGGCCACTGGGCTGCCCATCGAAATCCCCGACACCACAACCACGTTGGCCTGTAGTTGCGCCCATCGCACAACGGCGCGCACCTCCGACACCGCGCGCATCATCCCCGCCACGTTGCCCAGTGGATCCATGTCCGGATAGGCCGGCCAGTGGCCGCGTCGAGGACCGTGGCCGGGCTGGATCGGCATCGCGATGTTGAATCCCAGCCCGCGATGCACGCGGTCGATGCGCGAAAACAACATGTCGTCGGCCCGCCCCTGACCGGCGCCGTGCACCCATATCAGCCAGGGCCTCGGGCCGTCACGGTGCCGGAGTAGGTGCACCGCCGCCCGCGCCGAGCCACCCAGGCCCTCGGCTTCGAGTGTCTCCGGCAGGGCCGGATCGTGCTCGAATGTCATCCGCTCGTACGCCAGCCCGCCGATGCGCTGCCGTCGTATCTCGTGCACCCGCAACGGTTGTGGCTCGGCGTGCGCCCGGTCGATGCCCAGGACCGACAATTCCTCGGCCGCCGCTGCGCAGCTATTCAACGGCCGCACGGCGATAGGGCCTCGGTCCATCAGCGAAAATCCGGACAGCACAAGCTCGTCCAGCATGCCCTCACCGAATTGACGCACACCTCGCGGTGACACCGGGGTCCAGCCGGTCGATTCGTTCAGCCCGGCCACCGTGCGCGGTAAGACCATGCTCAACTCGCGTGCCACGTCGCGGGTAAGGCCCAGACTGCGCGCTGCCAATGACATACCGGTTACCTAAGCCAGTTTGAAGCCGGTGTATCCGGCGGCCGCGATTTCATCGCAGCGGCGCCGATATTCAGGGATTCCACCGGTATAGCCCATATACATCCGTTTCTTGCCGGGCACATTGCCACCGTTGTACCAGGAGTTGCACGACGGGTGGACCAATACCGTCGCCGCGACGAGCGAGGTGGCGTGGTCGATCCATTCCTGTTGCGCGGTTGGCAGCGCCTCGATGGTGCGAATTCCGTTGGCGCGCAGGTATACGATGCAGTCGCTGATCCACTCCACATGCTGTTCAAGCGCGGCGACGAAGTTGGTGGCCGCGCTCGGGCTGCCCGGGCCCTGGATGGTGAACAGATTGGGGAAGCCGGCGACCGCCAGCCCCAGATAAGACAGCGGTCCCTCATTGGCCCAGAATTCACCGAGCGACAGCCCGTCGCGCCCACGGATGTCGATCCGGCTCAGCGCGCCGGTCATGGCATCGAACCCGGTCGCGTAGACGATCACGTCGAGCTCGTAGGAGCCTTGCTCGGTGCGGATGCCGGCCGGTGTCACCTCGCGGATCGAGCCCTTGCGCAGGTCGACGAGCGTCACGTTGTCGCGGTTAAAGGTCTCGTAATAGCCCTGATCGATGATCGGGCGTTTGCAGGCAAACGGATGATCGGGCACCAGGGAGGCCGCTGTCTCCGGGTCTTTGACGATCCGCACTATCGCCTCGCCGTACAACCTGGCGGCCATCCGGTTGGCCTCGATGTCGAAGAAGATGTCGCCCCAATTCAGCGCGCCCATGACCCCGTCGGTTTCGATGGCCCGTATTTGGTCTTCACGCGACGCCGATTTCAACGGTGGCTTGCCGAGCATCCCGAGCAGCACCGAGAACGCGCTCAGCCGCGCCGCGCCGACCGGGTGCGCTCGCTGGGCCGCCCGGATGTCGTCGTAGCGCGCTTTCATCTCGTCCAGCTCACCGGGCTCGAACCGCCGCACCCGCCACGGCAGCGTGTACGCCGGTGAGCGCTGAAACACGTAGAGCTGCTTCGCTTCCGGGGCGACCACCGGGATGAACTGAATACCGGTTGACCCCGTGCCGATAATGCCGACCCGCTTTCCGGCAAGGTTGCAGCCCTCGTTCGGCCAGCGGCTGGTGAACAACGACGTTCCGGCGAAGGTGGCCATCCCGGGAATGTCGGGCTCGAGCGGCGCCGACAGGATGCCGGTGGCGGCGACCACGAACGCGGCCCGGAAGGTCTCGCCGGCTTGGGTTGACACCACCCACACCGCGGCCTGCTCGTCGAAGGTCATCGCCACGACCTTGGTGTCGAACTGGATGTCGCGGCGCAGGTCAAGACGGTCGGCCACGAAGTTCAGATAGGACTCCACCTCGGGCTGGGCGGGCATCGTCTCCGTCCACACCCATTCCTGTTGAATCTCCTCGGAGAAGCTGTACGAGTATTCAATGCTCTCGATGTCACAGCGGGCGCCGGGATAGCGGTTGTATAGCCAAGTCCCGCCGACGTTTTCGGCCATTTCCAGCACCCGGGTGCGCAGCCCGAGTTGCCGCAGCCGGTGCAGCACATACAGTCCGGAGAACCCTGCCCCGATGACCAGCGCGTCGACCTCAGTCGCCATCGTTACCGGTTATCTGCTGGATGGTCCGGGTCAGGTGCAGGGTTTTGATCCGCCAGGTGCCGTCCTGCTTCTCGTAGGTCTCGTGGTAGTGACCGGCGCCGTGCAATTCCTGCCCGCTGCCGAAGATGATCCAGTCTTCCATCGCCCAGATACCGGTTGCGGTCGTCGGCGAGGTGAGCGTGATTTCCGGGGTGTGGCAATGGTGCATGGTGGCGGCGGTCGCCAGGCCGCCCAGCACCATGGGCACAAAGTTGTCGACGCCTTCCACCGGTGGCGCCGTCATCGGGTCGGCCCCGCCGGTCGACATCGCCATATCCAATGTGACCACCACGTCGGTGGTGAACACGCTGCGCCACCCCTCGACGTCTTTCAAGTCGAGAAAGCGGCAGTAACGCGCCTTCAGCTGCCGAATCGCTTCGAGATCGTCAACCACCCTGTTACGCCTCCTCGACCTGAAACCTATACTGTAACGAACTTAGTATCAGGGGACTACAGGAGGCGCCGCGGTGAAAGTCCCGTTTACTTGGAAAGTCACCGGGTGGTTCATGGTCGGCTGGTCTCCCGAGTTTCCCGTCGGCGAGGTCCGACCGCTGCGATATTTCGGCGAGGATCTGGTGGCCTATCGCGACGAGTCCGGTGAGCTGCGTGTGCTGGAGGCGCATTGCAAGCACCTCGGCGCCCACATCGGCCACGGCGGTACCGTCGTCGGCGACTGCGTCCAGTGTCCTTTCCACGGCTGGCGGTGGGGCCCGGACGGCAGCAACCGATACATCCCCTATCAGCCGGACCGACCCAACCGCGCACTACGGCTGCGGGTGTTTCCGGTGCGGGAACAGTACGACTGCGTGTTCATCTGGCATCAGCCGGACGGCGAGGAGCCGCAGTGGGAAATGCCAGACATCTTCCGCAAATTCCCGCAATTCGAGACCGATCCAGCGGCCTACTACCGCGCCTATCCGGAGTTCTCCCGCCGAGCGGAGCGCGAACCGGTACATCCGCAAATCGTCGCAGAAAACGCGCCCGACAGCGCGAATTTCGAGTACGTGCACCACGCCACGGTGACGCCGCGGGTGTTGGACTGGAAGATCGTCGACCACGAATGGCAGTTCATCGCCGGTTGGCCCGACGCCGGTAGCGACAACCAGGACGATCTCGCGTTGCGATTCCACAGCCATTTGTTCGGTCTTGGCGGAGCGATCAGCGTCTTCGAGGGCGCCCAAAACCATCGGCTGATCTTTACCTGCACGCCGGTCGATGACGAGTGCTCCGACCTGTTCTACTCGATCTGGTGGCCCCGACTACCCGACGATAACTCCGATGTGCCGCAGGGCAAGCTACGCGACGTCATCGAAAAGCAGTTCCTGTCCACCGTGTTCGACGATCTGCAAATCTGGCGCTACCAGAAGTACGTAGAACATCCGCCGCTCTCCAAGGTCGACGCGAAAGGCTATATGGCACTGCGGGAGTGGGCGATCCAGTTCTACGAAGTACCGGCGTGACAACCCTAGCCGAGCTCGCGGCGCCCGGGCACACCGCGATCGTCGCGCAGGAGTGTCAGGGTGCGGTCATCGGCCCGAACGCCGGACTGGCGGTGCTCGCCGAAGAAGCCCGCCGGGTCGCGCTGCCCAACATCACCCGGTTGCTGCCGGCAGCCCGGGCAGCGGGAGTGCGCATCGTGCACTGCTTGGTGCAACGACGGCCCGATGGCCTCGGCTCCAACCACAACGCCAAGATCTTTAGCCGGGGTAGCGACCCCGGAAAGGGCCGAGTCGACATCACTCCCGGCTCGCCGGGAGCGGCCGTGTTGCCTGAGTTAGGACCTGAGCCAACCGATCTGGTGTTGAGCAGGTGGCACGGCGTCGGCCCGATGGGCGGCACCGACCTTGACGCCGTCTTGCGCAACCTCGACGTGTCCACCATCGTCGTGGTCGGCGTCTCGCTCAACATCGCGATCCCCAACCTGGTCATGGACGCGGTCAACGGCGCCTATCGCGTCATCGTGCCGCGCGACGCCGTCGCCGGCATACCCGCCGAGTACGGCAACGCGATCATTGACAACACGCTGTCCCTGCTCGCGACCATCACCACGACCGACGAACTGCTGCGGGCATGGACGCCACAATGACCGACACCGCGCCCGAAACCCGTGGCGGATTCCCAGAAGTCAGACCGGTCGAGGACGCACCACCCGAACTCGGCCGGTTCGTTGCCGCGCTGCATCGCCTGCAGGATCTAACCGTCGTGACCCGCCCGGACGGTGAACTGTGGGCCGCCGCGGCCGAGCACGTCGAGAACGCGTGCGCGTTACTCGACGGCCACCAGGTTCAGGAAATCGAGGCCGTGGCCGGCCGGGTCCTCAATCTGCCCGGGTTGGGCCATCCGCTGCTGCCGCCGTGGTCCCTGACCAGCGCCGGACCTGGCGGTGTCACCATGTCCGGGCACTTCACCCAATCCCATGTCGGCGGGAACCGGGCCGTTCACGGCGGCATGATCCCACTGTTGTACGACTGGCTATTCGGGATGGTGGTCACTACCGCGGGGATTCGCCCGACCCGAACAGCGTATCTGCACGTCGACTACCGCAAGATCACCCCGATCGAGGAACCCCTGACAGCCCATGGCCACATCTCCGAGATCGACGGCAGGAAGGTTTTCATCACCGCTACGATGACAGCGGCCGACGGCAGGCTGCTCACCGACGCCAACGGCCTGATGGTTCGTTTACTTCCGCACCAGCCGTGAGAGGCCTGATGTCTGTCAGCGCAACACAATTCACAGTTCCGGCGGTCGCCGAAGCCGTCGCCGCCGCGATCGGCGACCGCGAACTGGTCATCCAGGGCGAACGACGCTACACCTACGCGGAAATCGTCGAGCGATCCAACCGTCTCGCTGCCTACCTACACTCGCGGGGGCTGGGCTGCCACACCGAGCGGTCAGCACTGGCCGGCCACGAGGTCGGGCAGGATCTCGTCGGCCTATACGCCTACAATGGAAACGAATTCGTCGAGGCGCTACTCGGTGCCTTCGCCGCACGTGTCGCCCCGTTCAACGTCAACTTCCGCTATGTCAAAGGCGAATTGCAGTATCTGCTGGCGGATTCGGGCGCGACGGCGCTGATCTACCATGCGGCGTTCGCGCCACGGGTCGCCGAAGTGTTGCCAGACCTTCCGCGTCTGAAAGTGCTCATTCAGATCGCCGACGACTCGGGCAACGCGTTGCTCGACGGCGCCGTGGATTACGAGAGCGCCATCCAGTCCGCCCCGGCGCCACCGTCGGTCCAGCACTCGCCCGACGATCTCTACGTCCTCTACACCGGCGGCACGACCGGAATGCCGAAAGGTGTGCTGTGGCGCCAGCATGACATCTTCATGACATCGTTCGGCGGGCGGAATCTGATGACCGGCGAGTGCGTCGGCTCCATCGATGAGATCACCGCGCGGGTGGCTGCCGGCCCGGGCACCAAACTGCTCATCCTGCCGCCGCTGATTCACGGTGCCGCCCAGTGGAGCGTCATGACGGCGATCACGACCGGACAGACGCTGGTCTTCCCAACCGTGGTCGACCATCTGGATGCCGACGACGTCGTCCGCACCATCGAGCGTGAGCAGGTGATGACGGTGACCGTGGTCGGTGATGCGATGGCCCGGCCGCTGCTCACCGCCATTCAGAGGGGCATCGCCGACGTGTCGTCGCTGGCGGTTGTCGCCAACGGCGGCGCACTGCTGACGCCATACGTCAAAGAGCGCCTGGTCGAGGCGCTGCCGAACGCGATGGTCGTGGACGGCGTCGGATCGTCGGAGACCGGTGCACAGATGAGCCACCTGTCGACGAGCGGGGCCGTGTCGACCGGCATGTTCAACGCCGGTCCGGATACCTTCGTCGCGGCCGAGGATCTCGGGTCGCTCTTGCCGCCGGGCCACGAGGGCATGGGCTGGCTGGCGCAGCGCGGCTATGTGCCGCTCGGCTACAAAGGTGACGCGGCCAAGACCGCGGCGACCTTCCCGGTCATCGACGGCGTGCGCTACGCGGTCCCGGGTGACCGGGCCCGCCACCGCGCCGACAGCCGCATCGAGTTGCTGGGCCGCGATTCGGTGACGATCAACTCCGGCGGCGAAAAAATCTTCGTCGAGGAGGTCGAGACCGCGATCGCGTCGCATCCCGCGGTGGCCGACGTGGTTGTGACCGGACGGCCCAGCGAGCGTTGGGGCCAGGAGGTGGTCGCCGTTGTCGCGCTCGCCGATGAGGCCCGCGCTGATGTCGGCGAGCTGACCGAACATGCCGCGAAAACCCTTGCCCGTTATAAGCTTCCGAAGGCGATCGTCTTCCGTCCAACCATCGAGCGCAGCCCGTCAGGCAAGGCCGACTACCGGTGGGCGCGCGAGCAAGCAGTGCAGGAGACATAGCCATGGGTGACGACGACGTGCGCGCCGCCTTGCAGCGCCATTGGGATGCATCCGACGCGAACGACTTTGTGACGGAGCACCAAATCTACCGAGCCGACGCAGTTCTCGAGTATCCGCAATCGGGCGAGCGCATCCGAGGCCGAGCCAACATCCAAGCGTCACGCACCGCCCAGCCGAACCTCAAACGGTTCAACGTGCGACGCATGCTCGGCAGCGGCGACCTCTGGGTCACCGAACTCCTGATGACGTATGACGGGCAACCGTCCTACGTGGTGAGCATCATGGAATTCGAAGCCGGCGAGGTGGTTCGGGAAGCGCAGTACTTCGGCGATCCGTTCGAGCCGGGGCCGTCACGCGCTCAATGGGTCGAACGAATGGACTGAGCCGCTCGGAGTGACACCGGTAGGTGTTTGAGTCCGTGCAGCCCGATGCTGTTATTGAAGGTGGGTTCGCCGGCCAGGGTCAGCTGCGGGAAGCGCTCGAACAGCGACTGCAGGGCGATGTGAAGTTCCATGCGCGCCAGCGCCGCACCCAGGCAGGAGTGCACACCGGTACCGAAGCTGATGTGTTCGCGGGCGTTGGCGCGGGTTGTGTCGAAGGTATTTGGGTGCTCGAAGACGGCGGGATCGCGGTTGGCCCCGCCCACCAGAAGAAACATCGATTCGCCTGCTACAACCGGATATCCCTGGATACCAACGTCTTCGGAAGCGATCCGCGGCACAATTTGGCCTGCCGTGTCGTAGCGCAGGATCTCCTCGATGGCGTTGGGCCATCCCACGGGGTTCGCGCACAGCGCGGCCAGCTGGTCCGGATGACGGACGAGCGCTACGACAGCCTTGCCCAAGACATGACTCGTGGTGACGAACCCCGCACCGAGCAACAACCCGGCGAGCATCCTGATCTCGATTTCGGTCAGGTCGCCGTTGTGGATGACGTTGGACAGGATGCTATCGCCGGCGTCGTCTTCCCTGAGCCGCTCGATGTGCTCCCCGAGGTACCGATCGAACCCGCGTAGTACCGGCGTGGCGGACCGAAAGTCGCGCCAGGACGCGGCGAGGCTGCCAATCAATCTCGTTGTGGTCTCGGCGACTTCCTGAAGATAGCGCGCCTGGTCGGGTGGCAATGCCATCATCTCGGCGATCACCGCAATCGGAATCCGCGAGGTGTACTCGGCGACCAAATCACACTCTGCACTGCCCTCCAGATCGCGAAGGAGTCCATCCGCGATGTCGTGAATACGCGTGCGAAGCCCATCGAGCGCCCGCGGCGTGAACGCCCGTGAGACCGGGCGACGTAGCCGCGTGTGCTCGGGCGGATCGATCACCAACATGGAGGGCGGTTCAATCGGATTCAGCACACCGGGGTCGGTCTTGGCCAGGATCCATCGGCCGATGCGAAAGGGTGATCGGTCCTGTGGCTTGATGGTCCGGAACCGGCCGTCGCGCAGCACCTCGCGCACGATCTGCGCGTCAGCGCTGGCCCAGCCGACTCTACGGATCGGGTACATGCGCCCGCGCCGGCGGACTTGCTCGATGAGCGGATAGATATCGTCGACCGGATCGGTGTCGATTCTCAACAGCCTTGCCAGCGGGTCACCTCGCCGCCACAGCAGTTTCAGCGACGCACGCGGTAATCCATACCCCGTCGCCCAATGCGTCCACTCTCGGACCGGCACCTCCATGTGCCCACACTCCCTGACAATCGGCTGCATATGAGCCTAAAGGCGGAAGCCCGCCTCCGATGGAAATGCGCGAGGTTCACGACCTGGGTCTACGCTCGATGAGGCGCAAGGAAAGGTACGCGATGTTTGCAGCATTCGGATTCGAAGCCCTCGGTGTGGTCGTCGGCGACATGTATTTCGTCGACCCGAACCCACGGGAAGGTCAGGAGACCCCGGAACGAGGAGTCAGACTGGAACTCCGCGTCGTCGACCGCGCCGAGCCCCACGGGTCGATCTACGCCGGCGTCCCAATCACCTTTACTCGCCCAGTGTGGCGGGTCGACCTCTTCGGATCAACAGAGAGCCCACCCGGGACACTGGACCGGGCCCATCACCACCCCCGCTTCAAGGGTTGGGAACCCGGACGCCGACATTTCGTCCCCGAGCTGACGGCCGACCCCGTGTCCTGGCTGGCCGATGAGCTGGCCGACCCGGAGGCCGTACTGGCTCGGGCAGGCGTCGGCGCGGATGAGGTCAGCGCAGCCGATTTGACCGGACTCGCCGCGGCAGCCCCGCAGATTGTCGCCACAGTGAGACGGATGCTCGATGGCGTGCGGGACGGGGTATTGGCGCCGTCCCCCGCTGAGCCTGTTGCGGCCGCCCGCACCGGCTGGCTCTAGAACAAAGCACAGGCTCCGTCGTAGTGTGCCACCTATCCCAGCCGCTCGATGATGGTGGCGTTGGCCATGCCGCCGCCCTCGCACATGGTCTGCAACCCGTAACGACCTCCACGCTGCTCCAGAGCGTTGACGAGCGTGGTCATGATCCGGGCTCCGCTGGCGCCCAACGGGTGTCCGATCGCGATGGCGCCGCCGTTCACGTTGGTCTTGGCCAGATCGGCACCCGTGTCGTTAGCCCAGGCCAGCACAACCGGTGCGAACGCCTCATTGACCTCGAACAGGTCGATATCGGCCAGTGTCAGGCCGGCACGATGTAGGACCTTTTGGGTAGCCGGAATCACGCCGGTGAGCATGTAGAGCGGGTCCGAGCCCACCACCGTCGCGGTGTGAATCCGGGCGAGCGGCCGCAGACCCAGTTTCTTGGCCGTCTCGCCGCTGGTGATCAGCACCGCGGCGCTGCCGTCGGATAGTGGCGACGAGTTGCCCGGCGTGATCTCCCAATTGATCTGCGGGAAGCGGGCTTGAACGGCCGGGTCATAGAACGCCGGCTGGAGTCCGGCCAGGGTCTCGACGGTGGTACCGGGCCGGATGATCTCGTCGGCGCTCAGCCCGGCGACCGGGGCCAACTCGTTGTCGAAGAGTCCCTCTTTGGTGGCCCGCGCGGCCTTTTCGTGGCTGGCAGCGGAGAATTCGTCAAGTTCGGTGCGCGAGAAGCCCCATTTCGCGGCGATCAATTCGGCGCTGATGCCCTGCGGGACCAGCCCTTCGGGGTAGCGCGCTGCCATGTCGTTACCGAACGGGTTACTGGCGGGCAGGACCGAGCTGCCCATCGGGACGCGGCTCATCGACTCGACGCCGCCGGCGATCACCAGATCGTAAGCGCCGGAGACGACGCCCTGAGCGGCGAAGCTGATGGCCTGCTGGCTGCTGCCGCACTGGCGGTCAACCGTGGTGCCGGGCACCGACTCCGGGAACCCCGCGCCCAGCAGCGCGTTGCGGGCGATGTTAACCGCCTGGTCGCCGACCTGTGTCACGGCACCGGCAATGACGTCGTCGATCTGGCCGGGGTCCACGCCGGTGCGCTGCACCAGCTCTCTCAAACTGTGCGCCAGCAGGTCCGCGGGCAGCACACCGTGCAGCGCGCCGCTTGCTTTGCCCTTGCCGACCGGCGTGCGTACCGCACCCACGATGACGGCGTCTCTACCCTGATATGCCATGACTCCTCCTTGAGCCCACGCTAGGTATGCCCAGCTATATCGAGCTATAACACCTGGGTATACTAAGGGCAACCCAGATCGGAGGTGATTTGCATGACACTTTTGCAGGGCGTGCTGGCCGATCGTGACGCCTGGTCGGCGGTCGGCGAGTGCTCGATCGAAAAGACCATGGAAGTTATGGGCACCAAATCCGCGATGCTGATCATGCGCGAGGCGTACTACGGCACCACCCGGTTCGACGACTTCGCCCATCGGGTGGGGATCACCAAGGCCGCCGCCTCGGCGCGACTGGCCGAGTTGGTCGAACTCGGGCTACTGACGCGGCGACCGTATCGCGAGCCGGGGCAACGCACCCGCTATGAGTACGTGCTCACCGAAGCCGGCGTCGATTTCATGCCGGTGGTGTGGGCGATGTTCGAGTGGGGACAGCGCCACCTGTCGGGCCGCCGCCGATTGCGCCTCACTCACCTGAACTGCGGCGCCGATGCGTCTGTCGAAATACGTTGTACTGCAGGCCATCCAGTGCCGCTCGATGAGCTGGGCGTGGAGGTGGTCAGGCGGAGTTCGCGTCGCGGCGTTTGAGCCGATGGTGCGTGCGCAGCCTCGCGGCCCTCAGTACGGCCTTGGCGCCGAACCGCAATGGATTCCCGAACGGCGGTGCGGCGGTCCCGGTAATGCTGAACGGCAGATCGCTCCCCACCACGGATCGATAATGGCTGAACGTGTCGAAACCGGCCTTGCCGTGGTACGCACCCATTCCGCTGCGGCCTACTCCCCCAAACGGCGCCGCCGACGGAATCATCTGCGCAGCAAAATCGTTGCGGGCCACACCGCCGCTGCGTGTGGTGCGAACAAAGGTGCGGAACTCGTCGTCGTCGGGACCGAACCAATAGGCCACCAGCGGCGCCGGCCGGCGGTTGATGTAGTCGATGGCCTCGCTCAGCCGAGAATACCCCATGACGGCCACGACCGGCCCGAAAATCTCTTCTTCGGCGATCCGCATGCCGTCGCCGATGTCGCGAACGATGGTGGGCGCGATCTTCCGGGTCGAGCGGTCGGGTAACGATTCCCCGACGGGTGCAACGGGTTCCACGCGAGCGCCGTTGGCTCGTGCATCATCGATCAGCTGCACAACCCGATCGAAATTCGCGTGATTGACGCTGGAGCAGTAGTCGTCATTGGCGATAATGCTCGGGAACATGTCGCGCAGGGTCTCGTGGACAACGCCGACGAATGTCTCGACCTGCTCATCGGGTACCAGAACGTAATCCGGGCACACGCAGACCTGCCCGCCGTTGACCATACGGCCGCGCGCGATGCGTGTCGCCGAACGCGTGATGTCAGCACCCCGAGCGACCACCACCGGGTTCTTGCCGCCGAGCTCCAGGGTTACCGGAACCAGGTTCTGCGCGGCCGCGCGCTGCACCAGCGCACCGACGGACGGCGAGCCGGTGAAAAACAGGTGATCGAACGGCAACGCCGCGAACGCGGCCGCGACGTCCGGACCACCGGTGACGACGTCGAGCTCGGCGGGGTCGAAGTATTTCGGCGCGACGGCCTTCATCAACTCCGCGGTGGTTGCGGTGACCTCCGACATCTTGATCATCACCCGGTTGCCGGCGGCGAACGCCGCCGACGCAGGCAGCACCACGAGGTTGACCGGGAAATTCCACGGCCCGATGATGCCGATGACCCCGAGCGGGGTCGGCTGCACCTCGGCCCGCAGACCGCACAGTCGCGCGGTCCGCATCAGTTTGGTCGGACGCATCCATTGCCCCACATGGGATCTGGTGTGCTCGACCACCGAGATGATCCCGACGACCTCGGTGAACAGTGACGCAGCCTCTGAGCGGGTGCCGTAGTCGGCGGCCATCGCCTCGACGAACCCGTCGGTATTGTCCAGCAGCAGCGCCATCAGCCGGTCGATGCGGTCGCGCCGCACCGCGACGGTGGCCGGCCCGTCCGCCAGGAATGCTCGTCGCTGCCGGTCCAGCATCGCCGGCAGCTCGTTGACACTGGTCTCGCCCATGTAGGCTACTGTAATCTTTACAGTACGATCGTGTAGCCGAGACGGAGCAGCTGTGGAAAGTCGAGTTCAGGACGCCGCCGTCGCCGCCTTGCCTGCCGACTTCATCCGTGACCCCTACCCCTCCTTCGCCCAGAAACGCCGCGAGGCCGGCGTGCTCCACGGCACGGTCGTCGACTACTCCAAAACCCCCGAATCGCTGCGCCCCAAGAACTCCTTCGCCGCCATGTCGTTCGACGCGGTCAACAAAGCGTTCCGCGACGGCCAAGTCTTCGGCTCCACGTACTACGACAACACGATCGGGCTGTTCATCGGTCCTTCCATCTTGGCGATGGAGGGCAAGAAACACCGCGAACACCGCAACCTGGTATCGGCGGCCTTCAAATCCAAGGCGCTCGCACGCTGGGAACCGGCGATTGTGCGGCCGATCTGCAATGCGCTGATCGACGAGTTCATCGACGCCGGCCAAGCGGATCTGGTCCGGAATTTCACGTTCGAGTTCCCCACCCGGGTTATCGCCGAACTGTTGGGCCTGCCGGCTGAGGACCTGCCCGAATTTCGTCGGCGCGCCGTGCAGTTGATCAACTACACCATCAAGTACGAGCGCGCCTTCGAAGCCTCTGCGGCGCTGAAAGAATACTTCCTCGACCAGATCGAGCAGCGCAAGGCCAAGCCGACCGAAGACATCATCGGCGATCTGGTCGCCGCGGAGATCGACGGCGAAAAGCTCAGCGACGAAGCCATTTACTCGTTCTTGCGGCTGTTGCTGCCCGCTGGGCTGGAAACCACCTACCGGTCATCGGGCAATCTGCTGTTCTTGTTGCTCACCCACCCGAACCAATTCGAGGCGGTGCAAGCCGATCACAAGTTGATCGCCCCCGCGATCGAAGAGGGGCTGCGCTTCGAGACGCCGCTGACGACGGTGCAGCGCTTCGCCACCGAAGATACTGAGCTGGAAGGTGTCGAGATTCCCGCACGGTCGGCAGTCGACCTGTGCATCGGCTCGGCCAATCGCGACGAGCAGCGGTGGGAGAACGCGGGCGAGTTCGACATCTTCCGCACGCACGTGCCGCACATCTCCTTCGCGGCCGGCGAACACACCTGCTTAGGTCTTCACCTCGCCCGCATGGAAACCCGGGTGGCGCTGGAATGCCTGCTGAATCGGGTGACCAACGTCAAGCTCGTCACCGACGAAGACCCGCATATCTACGGCCAGCCGTTCCGATCGCCGAACGCGCTTCCGGTGACGTTCGACGCCAAGTAGGGTCCGACAATGGTCAACGTGATGGAGGGCTTCCGAGTCCTGGAGGTTGCGCAGTTCACGTTCGTTCCGGCAGCCGGCGCGATCCTCGCGGATTGGGGTGCAGACGTCATCAAAGTCGAGCACCCGGTGCGCGGCGACACTCAACGCGGTTTCGTCAACATGGGTGGCTTCCAACTGGACCCCGAGCGCCATCCGTTGATCGAGCATCCCAATCGGGGCAAGCGCAGCGTCGGAATCGACGTCTCCACCCCGGGCGGCCAAGAGGTGCTCTATGAACTGGCCAAGACGTCCGACGTCTTCCTGACCAATTACCTACCTGCACAACGTCAGAAGAACAAGTTCGATGTAGAGCACATCCGCGCAGTAAACGCGAAAATCGTGTATGCGCGCGGCAGCGCGTACGGCGACAAAGGCGCCGAGCGCGACGTCGGCGGGTATGACGGCACCGCATTCTGGACCCGTAGCGGCGTGGGTTACGCATTGACCCCGGAGGAGTTGGGCGGCGCACTGCCGCAAGGCATTCCTGCCTTCGGCGATTCCATTGGCGGCATGTTCATTGCCGGCGGCATCAGCGCCGCGCTGCTGCATCGCGAACGGACCGGCGAAGCCGTAGAGCTTGACGTGTCGTTGCTCAGTACCGCGTGGTGGGCGGCCGGCGCAAGCGTGACGCAGGGCATGGAGACCGGCGAGGTGATGCGCGTCCCGATGCCCGGATCAGCCGCGCCGTCGGTCAATCCCTTCCTGGGCAACTACCTGACCTCCGACGGCGGGACGATCAACTTGTGCATCGTCAGCCCGACTGGCTATATCCGCGACACTTTCGAGCATCTCGGCATCCCCGAAGCGGCCGACGACCCGCGCTTCGCCGACGTCATGCCGCTGATCCAGAACGCCGACGCGGCCGCCGAGCTGATCACCAAAGCGTTCGCCGGCAAGCCCTTTGACTATTGGCGACAGCATCTCAAGACGATGAAAGGTCAGTGGGCGCCGTTCCAGAGCCTCGTCGACCTTGCCGACGACGAGCAGGCCATCGCCAACGACATGATCGTCGAAGTCGAGGCCGCCGGCGGCGGAGCGCCGTTCAAGGTTGTCCGCGGCCCAGTGCAGTTCGACCACGAGCCGCTTGTGACGACCCGGGCCCCGCAAGCGTCAGAGCACACCGAAATCGTTCTGCTGGAGATCGGCATGGACTGGGATCGCATCGCCGAACTGAAGGAATCGGGAGCCATCGCGTGAGCCGCGCCGGCGACGATGCAGAGCAAAGCGATGTGGGGGCACCTCCCGCTTGCGGGGGAAAGGAGCGGCGCTCATGACTGACGTTGCGATTATCGGCGCGGGTCTGCACCCGTTCGGGCGCTTCGAGGGCAAATCGGCGATGGAGATGGCCGCTGACGCCATCCAGCTCGCGCTCGCCGATGCCGGTGTGGTGTGGAAAGACATCCAATTCGCGGTCGGCGGCAGCTGGACGGTGGCCAACCCGGACGCAATTGTCGGCATGGTCGGTCTCACTGGGATTCCGTTCACCGATGTGTTCAACGCCTGCGCGACGGCGGCCAGCGCCACCAAACTGTGCGCCGACAGTATTCGCTTGGGCGACTACAACATCGGCATCGCGGTCGGCATGGACAAACATCCGCGCGGCGCCTTCACCGAAGACCCTGCGCTGGTCGGCATGCCGAGCTGGTATGCCCAGAACGGGCAATACCTCACCACTCAGTTCTTCGGAATGAAGGCCAACCGCTACCTCCACGACCACGGCATCTCGACCGAGACGCTCGCCAAGGTGGCCGCCAAGAACTTCCGTAACGGCGCACTGAACCCCAATGCTTTTCGTCGCAAACCGATGTCGGAAGAGGCCATTCTGGCGTCGCCCGTGCTGAATTACCCGCTGACCCAATACATGTTCTGTGCTCCCGACGAGGGTGCCGCCGCTGTGGTGATGTGCCGTGCCGATATCGCACACCGGTTCACCACCAAACCGGTGTATGTCCGCGCGGTCGAAGTCCGCACCCGCCGCTATGGCGCCTACGAGGTGAACACGACCTACGCACCCGTCGAGGAGGACCTGTCGCCGACCGTCTACGCCGCGAAAGCCGCCTTCGAGAAAGCGGGTCTGGCGCCACAGGACGTCGACGTTATCCAGCTGCAGGACACCGACGCCGGCGCGGAAGTGATCCACATGGCCGAAGCGGGCTTCTGCGCTGACGGCGAGCAAGAGAAGCTGCTGGCCGACGGCGCCACCGAGATCAACGGCGCGATGCCGGTCAACACCGACGGCGGACTGATCGCCAACGGCGAACCGATCGGGGCGTCGGGGCTGCGGCAAATGCACGAGTTGGTGCGCCAACTGCGCGGCGAGGCCGGCGACCGTCAGGTCCCCGGAACTCCGCGGGTCGGCTTCGCGCAGGTATACGGTGCGCCCGGCACTGCAGCGGCAACCGTCCTGACGACCTGATATTCCGGGCGAGCAGACGCAAAAGTCCCTGACACGCCGGGTTTTTAGGAGCTTTTGCGTCTGCTCGTCCTAATGAGTTTTCTTCGGCGCAGAGTAATTCGGCTTGCCCAAGCCGAGGACGTATTGCGCGATCATGTTGCGGAACACCTCAAGAGTGCCGCCGTAGATCCCGACCAGCGGCGCGAAGCGGTACACGTACTCGGCCGCGCCGTCGTCCGCCGCGCCGTCGGTCCCGTTCGGCAGCGTCGATGCCGTGCCAAGGATGTCCATCAGGTCCGGTGAGATATCGCGCATCGTCTGTGCCAGTGCCACCCGGCCAAAGATGCTCGGCGCGCTCAACGCCGCCTCCATCCGCGCGGCGCTGCGGCCCAACCGGTATGCGACCGCCTCGTCGTCAATGAGCCTGCGCCCGCATGCGTCCGGCTCGGCGACCTTGCCGGCGGCCTTATCGACAGCGTCGGCCATGAAACCGGCCTGGTGCATCATGATTGACACGTCCTGCAGTCCGTCGGGCGCCGCGGCGACCGCACCGTGCTCAGTGTTGAGCGGCTCCCGCAGCACCGTCCAGCCCGCGTTGACGTCGCCGAGACGGTATTTGTCGTCGACGCGTACGTCGCTGTAGTAGACGATGTTGGTGCGGTCGCCATCAATAGTGCGGATGCCCTGGATGTCGATGCCCGGCGAGTCGAGCGGCACAAGAAACATCGTCAGGCTTTTGTGCTTTGGCGCCTCAGGGTCGGTGTTGGTGATCAAAAAGACGTACTGGCACTTGTGTGCGCCGGTGGTGAACATCTTCGATCCGTTGATGATCCAGCCGTCGCCATCGCGTACTGCGCGGGTCTTGCAGGTGGCAATGTCGGACCCGCCTTCGGGTTCGGTGTAGCCCAGGCACAGCCGGACGTGTCCGCTGAAGACCTTCGGCATCACCTCATCCCGCAGTTCCGGCGATCCGAACTTCGCTACCGAACGCGCCACCATGGCGGTCGTCCCCCAGGTCACCCAGGGCACGTGCGCCCGCCGCTTCTCCAGTTCCCAAATGCGGCGGCGCACTCGAGTGAAGCCGCCGTCAGCGTGCGGCTGCCATTCAGCTTCGAGGTAGCCGGCGGCTCCCAGCGCCAGATGTACGCCTTCGTCGAAATTGTCGCCGGTTTGACGATCGCGGCGTATGACGTCCTCGGTTACATGCGTTTTCAGGAATGCGCGTGCTTCGTCGAGAAAGGCCTGATCGCCGTCGGCGAGCGTGACTCGTGAGAAATCCACCTATGCGTCCTTCCCTGAACGGCTTTCGCGCTCGGCGACGGTCTCGGCGATGTATTTGGCGCTGGCGCCCGGGTCCCCGCCGGCCAGCGCCCAACCACGTGCACGCACCAGATACGCCGTTGCGGCCGCCTCGGCCGAAACGCCCAGACCACCTTGGACATGGACGGCCATCGTCGCGGCCTTTGCCGCTTCTTCGGCCATGAACACATACGCCGACGGCGCCAACTCCGGGCGCTCGTCCGGCTCGTTGTCCAGGAACCAGGCGGCGCGGCGGGCCAGGTTGCGGCCGCCCTGCACGGTGATCGCGATGTTGGCGAGTGGGTGAGAGATGCCCTGCAACGTCGAGATCGGCACACCCAGCGTGTAGCGGGTCTTGGCGAACTCCGCCGCGATCGTCATGGTCTCTTCGACCAGGCCCGCCAACGCCGCAGCGGTCAGCACTCGCCATTCATCGAGGGCCCGTTGGTAGTGCGCGAGCGCGTCGGCGCCGCTCGCCAGCACGACTCGGGTGTCGGCGGCCGCCGGGTCGACCCACGCCATTGGCAGCCGGCCGATGTTGTCAACCTTGGTGGGTCGGGTATCGAACGTCAGCCGCACGACGTCTTGGCCGTCGCGGACGATGATCTGATCTGCGATCGATCCGGTCGGGATCAGCCGGATCCCGGTGACGTTGTCGTGTTGCGGGTCGAACGCCGCGAGCTGCTTGCCGTTGACGACGTCGGATTCCGCCGAGCCGAGTCGGACCAGCAACCGCGCAGCGCACACATGGTCGATCCATGGCACGGGTGCCAGTGAGCGCCCGATCTCCTCGGCCACCAACGCCAGGTCGACCAATGTCGCGTCGTCGCCCCCGGCGGTGTGCGGCAACGCCATGGTCGTCGCACCCATCCCGCACAACCGCTCCCAAAGGCTCTTGTCGAACCCGGATTCCTCTGCGGCACGGACGGTCTCGATCGGGCAGTGCGTCTTGAAGAAATCTCGGTAGGCGGCCTGCAAAGCCTGGTGATCTTCAGTCAGGCTGTAGTCGAGCCTGCGCAGTTCGTAGCGGTCCATCGTCAGTGCTCCTCCTGGCCCTGAAAGAAGAATTCGTGTGCGTTGTTGTAGAGGTAGTTCTCCAGGACGTCGGCGGGGAGGTCCAGAGCTTGAGCCTCGGGGACGACGCGGCGCATTTTCAGCACCGGCCAGTCGGAGGCGAAGATCACTTTGTTGGCTCCGCGGGTACGCATGTAGTGCAGCAAGCTGTCCGGCAGCCGCTTGGGCGACCACGCCGACGTCATCAGGCGCAGGTTGGCGTATTTGATGAGTAATCGGATCGCGATGTCCCACCAGGGATCCGCGCCGTGGATCATGCAGAGCTTCAGTTCGGGAAAGCGCACGCAGACCCGGTCGAGGTGCATCGGATTCTGCACCTCGCTGGGTATGGGCGGTCCGGGAATGCCGGTGTTGATGCACAGCGGCAGCCCAAGCTCAGCGCATTTTGTGTAGAGCGGATAGTAGACGGCATCGCTCGGAGGGTATTGCCCGTCGCCCCAGAAGCTCGGCCCCACAACGGCGTACACGACGGGAAGGTCGTTGACGACGGCACTGAGCTCGCGCAACGACGGCATCGGCCGCAGCAGGTTGACACCGCCCATCGCCAGCGCGAACCGCTCCGGTTTGGCTTCGACGAACTTCCGCGCGGTGACCGACGGCTTCGCGAGATTATCCATCAGCACGGCCTTACGCACGCCTTGCTCATCCATCTCGTCGAGCAACTCCGCCAAGTCGACGGGCGCGAACATCGACTCGGGCCCCTTGAAATAGTCGTCGCGGACCTTCAGCATCCACGTGGGCTGCTTCTCGGTCTCGCCGAAGTGGACATTGATCAGACAGTCAATCGCGTTCATGTCGACATCGGCGCCTTCTCCGTCGCTTGGGCTTTCGCCCACCGGTAATCGGCCTTCCCATTGCCCAGGCGATGGACCTGTTCGACGAAGATGAACTGTTTGGGCGCCTTGAACCGGGCCAGCTGCGATGTGCAATGCGCGTGCAGCACGTCACGTCGGGCGTCGACCGCGTCGCGCAGTTCGACGAGAGCAACGAGTTCTTCACCCCAGTGATCGCTGGGACGGCCCACCACCAAAGCATCGGCAACCGCCGGATGCGCGCGCAGGACTTCTTCGACTTCTTCGACGAACACCTTCTCGCCGCCGGTGTTGACTACCAGCGAATCGCGGCCGTATAGCCGCAATGTGCCGTCCCCTTCCAGACTGGCACGGTCGCCGGAGATCACCACCCGCTTACCGTCGACCACCGGAAAGGTCTTGCGGGTGGCGTCTGGATCGTTGAAGTACCCCAGCGGGATTCGCCCCGCTCTGGCAGCCCAACCCACCTCCTGCTCGCCAGGTCGATGGAAGCGGCTGTAGTCCTCCGACAGCACCAGTCCGCCCTCGCGCAGCGTGAAAGTGTCGGTGCGAGTGTCGCCTGTGCTGTGCCCGAATCCCATGTTGCCGGTTTCCGACGAGCCGTATCCGTTGATCAGTGTGATTTGCGGCAGCAGTTCCAGCAGCGCCCGCTGGTATTTCAGATTCGTTGCCGCGCCGCCGGTTCCGATTGCATTGAGCGATGACAAGTCGTACTGGCCGCGCTTCAGCTCGTCTACAAGGGGCGCGGCGTAGGCGTCCCCGACCATCGTCATCATGCCGACCCGCTCGCGCTCGGCCGTCTTCCATACCAACCGCGGATCGAGCTTGCGGCCGGTGTCGTAAAGCACGACCGTAAGGCCGGCCATGATCGCTGAGAAAGCCGTCCACATTCCCGCGGCGTGCATCAACGGTGACACGGCGAACCACGGCGGGCCGGCGACTCGGCTCACCTTGTCGTGGATCTCCTGAGCGGAAGCGTGATCGGCCCCCACCATCGACGACACATAGATGTCGGACTGGCGCCACAGCACGCCTTTGGGTCGACCGGTGGTGCCGCCGGTGCAGATCATCAGCAGGTCATCGGGCGACCCGGTTACCGCGCAGTCGCTATCCCCTTGCGCCAAAGCGTCATCCAACGACACCGCACCGGGCAGCTCCGGTACTCCACTGCCGTCTGCGACCGACACCAACAGGTCAGCACTGTCGGGCGGGAACACGTCGGCGAATTTCGCGCCCAGAGACCTGTGGTAGATGACAGCCCGCGGCCGCACGTAGTCAAGCAGCTCGGCGACTTCGCGCGACGTGTAGTTGTAGTTGACGTTCACCGGAACGGTGCGGGCCTTTAAGCAACCGATCACCATGTCGGGATAGAGGTCGTTGTGCATGACAAGCGCAACGCGGTCCTGTCCGCATTCCCAGTTCTGCAGACTGTCCCGCTCGCGATGGGCGCCGAGGCCCTTGGCGGCGAGGAAGTTCGCCAGCCGTCGGGTGCGGTCCGCGGCTTCCGCGAAGGTGCTGCGGCGATCGCCGCACACGGTGATCGGCCGGTCCGGGACCACCTCGGCGATCGCGTCCAGGACGGCCCCTATGGTCCACTCGCTCATGGCTGTTCGCGGCCTGAAACGTTCAAGCGACCGATCCGACCTTGACGACCAGCAAATCTAGTGCGTTGTCGCGCATCACCTTTCGGATGTCGGCGTCACTGAAGCCAACCAGCTCCTCGGTAAACGAGACGGGATCCTCCAGGCCTTCGCCGTGCGGCCAGTCCGATCCGAACAGAATCTTGTCGACACCGATGACCGACGCCAGCTCGGGCAAGTCGTCCTCGTAGTAGGGCGCGATCCAGACGTTGTTGCGCAGCTGCTCAACCGGATCCTCCGGGAACAGGTTCGGATGGTTGTTGGCCGCCTTCTTCAGCCGCTTGACCAGCCGATGCACGAAGTATGAACCGTTCTCGATACTGACCGCTTTCAATTTCGGATGGCGGGTGAACACCCCGTGGGCGATCATCGAGGCCATTGTGTCGTGGATAGCCCGGTCGTCGGTGAGTATCTGCTCCAACGGCTCCGACCCGCCGAACCCCTCAAAAGTCGATCTGCCACCCCACATTCCGGCTATCTGCAGGTAGCCGCTGTCACTCAGGTGGAAACCCACCGGAACGCCCGCCTCGGCCAGCGCGGCCCATACCGGATCATGGAGGGGATCGCCCAACGACCGCGGCTTGACCACACCGGGCACCGGCGCAGGCCGCACCAGGATCAGCTTCGCACCGCGCCCCAACACGAATTCCACCTCTTCGAGGGCCTTGTCGGGATCGGCCAGCGAAATGATCGGCGCCGCAATGATGCGGTGGTCGGGACGGTCGAAGCCCCAGTCCTCATCCAGCCACAGGTTGAACGCATGGAGCGACGCCATCGTCGCCTCGACGTCATGCTTGAGCGCTTCCTCGACGCCGCACGCAAACGTCGGCAACATAAACACCGTTTCGATGCCCTGGGTGTCCATCACGGTGATGCGGGCGTCGCGGTTCTGGTATTCGGGGTGCGCCTCGAGTCGCTCGACCTTCATCAGCGACGCCGGGTCGACGCCCTCCGGAATCTCGCCGCGGAACAACAGATCCAGGCATCCCGGCACGATAATCGGGTCGAACGTCGGGTTGGGGATGAACCGGTTGACCCGGTCGCCGATGATCGCCTGGGTGTGCCTGCCGTCGCTGAAAATCTGCACGCCACGTCGGCGGAATTTCTTGTCCAGATGCCGGGTGAAGGCATCCAGCGGTTCGTAGTAGTGGTTGTCGACGTCGATCGCCTTATAGCCCAAGGTCCCCATGATCGTCCTTTCCGATGGCCAGTGTCGAAGCGCTCAGTCCGGGAAAACTCGGCGCTCGCTTGTCGAGGAAGCTGGTGATCCCTTCGATGACATCGGGACGCTGCAGCGACTCGTACAGCAATGCTTCGGCCCGTGAGCTTGCTTGCACCACCTCGCGCATGGCATCACCGTAGGTCTGCCGCTTGATGATGGCCATGGATGCCGGCGAGCAATGTTGAGCGATGTCTTCGGCGTAGTCGATGGCGCGCTTCATCAGCTGCTCGGGGGGGACCACTTCTTTGACCAGTCCCAGGTCTGCAGCCTCGTCGGCGAGGAAGGTCCGTCCACTCAACAACAGATCAAGCGCGACGCCCCACCCCGTCAGTCGCGGAAGTATCCAGGAGACACCGTATTCCGCGATCAGTCCGCGACGCGCGAATGACGCGGCGAACTTGGCTCCGGCGGCGGCGAACCGCACGTCGCACATCAGCGCCTGCGTCAGACCGATACCGACACAGGATCCGTTGATGGCCGCGACGACCGGCTTGCACAGCGTCGTCAAGTGGTAGGGCTGCCGGTCCCCGACGAGGCTGGCGAGCTTTCCCTCGTCGGTCTTGTCTATGGACTCAGCGACGCTGCCCATCGAACCAAGTTGAGCGCCGGCGCAGAACGCCTTGCCGCGACCGGTCAGCAGGATCACCCGAACGGCCGGATCCTCCTCGGCCCGGTCCAATCCCGCATAGAACGCGGTCGCGATGTCACCGCCCCAGGTGTTGAGTCGATCCGGCCGATTCAACGTGAGCACCGCGACACCGCTGGCGGTCACCGCATAGATGACCGCCTCGTCCTGGGTGGGTTCGGCGACCACGTCGTCGGCGGTGCTCACGTGATCCTCCTGTCGCCCAGTGGCCAGTTATGACACGCAAAACCGCTGACGGCGTGTTTTAAGTGGCCACTCGCGGCTACCGATGGAAAGCTTATACCCATACTGTATACCTATCGGTACAGCATTCCACAACGTCGCTAGGCGTCCACAAGGCCGAGGCGCTGATAGGCCTTTTCGATTTGCGCCTTGGCCTCTGGCGGCAACTCTGCTTGTGGCGGTCGGGAGTGTGGGTAGGCACCGATCGGCAGGCCGAGCACCGACGCCGCGTACTTGAACGCGCCACCCCAGTGGGTGAAGTAGTCGGCGCGGCCGGGATAGCAGGTGAACCACGGTCCCATGTCGATGTCGAACTGGTCGAGACCCGATTCACGGCCGTAGTCCATCGCCTCCACAAGTTTGTCGTTGCACACCAGGTCCCAATATTCGGAGAGCAGCGGCCGCTGCGGGGTCTCGAACAGGTATCCGGCGGTCCCCAGCTGGGCCGGGCAGACAATCCCGTCGCGCAGCCATCCGGCCCGATACACGGTTTTTTCGCACTCCCAGATCACCAAGTCGGGCGCCAACTCATGCAACATGCGGCTGTTCGCCGGACGGAAGGCGCCCTCCTTCGTCGCGCAGACCGCTGGGACTTCGTCGTAGATTCGTGCGCCTTCGGCTGCCGGCAGGACGTATCCCGAGGAGGGTGAATTGAACATGCCCAGTGCTATATCCGTGCGCTGACCGATGTAGGTGAAGAAGCGCAGCACGCCTTCGCCGCCGTGCGCCTCCATCATCGGGGTCTGGATGTAGGCGATGTCGGCGCCGGCATGCTGGGCATGCAGCGTCAGCTCCAGGCAGTCCTTGGCCGACATGGCGGCCGTGCAGGCCTGTACCACGACGTCCGGGTTGACGGCTCTGGCTTCCTCGATCGCGACCTCCAGCAAACGCTTTCGCTCATCGAGCGTCAGCGACCAGAACTCTGCGATGCCACTCGTGCACCACAGCAGCGGGTGCCTGAGATCGCCGACACAGTAACGAACCAACGCCCGATACGCGTCCCAGTCGATGTCGTCACCGTCGGTGCCGCAGAACGGCGTATACAGGGAATCGCCGATTCCCCGCAAAGCGCTGCGCGCCCACGCGCGTGCCTCGCGTGCCGTTGCCATCATCGACTCCTTCCAGCCGGCGACCGTCAGGTGAAGTCCGAACCGCCGTCGACGTTGATGTTCGCCCCGGTCATGTAAGAATTGCGGCGCGACGCCAAAAACGCCACCACTGAACCCATTTCGTCCGGCAGCCCGGCCCGTGGCAGATGGGCCGGATGTCCGAAATGCTTGGCAATGGCGTCCATCAGCGCATAGGGATCGTTCCCGTCGACACCGACCGAGGTGGCCCAGCCGACCAGCGACTCGGACGCGATGCTGCCCGGGGAGACCACGTTCACCAGGATCTCGTCCTTGGCCAGCAACAGCGACAAGTTTTTGGAAACGCTGGTCAGCGCTGCTTTGGCCGCGGTGTAGGCCGGCAATATGACGCTTTGGCGCTGCGTCGAATGTGCCGAGAAGTTGACGATGCGCGCCCACGTCGCCTTGCGAAGCAGCGGAAGGGCCGAACGCACGCAGCGCACCATGCCCATGACGCCGTCGTCGAACGCCTGGCCCCATTGCTCGTCTGTGAGGTCTTCGAAGCTGCCGACCGCTCCCGGGCCGACGGCGTTGATGAGCACATTGAGTTCGCCGCTCCACCGTCCGCTGAGCTCGGCGAACACCCTGTTGACTTGATCGTCGTCGCGGATGTCGGCTACTACGCCGAGGGCGTCGGGGCTGCCACGGCGAGTCAGGTCTTCGGTCGCGCGGTCGAGGTCAGCTCGGGACCGGGCGACGATCGCAACCCGGGCGCCGTCGTCTGCCAGGCAGCGCGCGGCGGCCAATCCCATGCCGCGGCCACCGCCGACGACGACCGCGGTGGCGTTTGTCAGCCCTAAATCCATGGCAAATGCCCGGTTATCCTTCGCTTGCCGCCATGCGTATCAAAAAGCCTACGGTGGGTATTACAGTAGCAGACGGGAATCGCGACACGGCGGCGTAATCGCAGATCACCGGGCAACTCCAGGTAGATTCGACTCCGCCGGTCGCGAGACCGAACGGCATGCGCAGCATTGATCTTGATGGAGGTGGCCGCGGTGGCCAAGCAAGCGACCGCCGAGAAGCGTCAGCGACGCGAACGCGGGTCCATCAATCCCGATGACATCATCAGCGGCGCGTTCGAACTCGCCGAGCAAGTGTCGATCGACAACTTGAGCATGCCGCTGCTCGGCAAGCATCTCGGCGTAGGGGTCACCAGCATCTACTGGTACTTCCGCAAGAAGGACGATCTGCTCAACGCGATGACCGACCGCGCGTTGCGCAAGTATGTGTTCGCGACTCCGTACGTCGAAGCCAGCGACTGGCGTGAGACGCTGCGCAATCACGCCCGCTCGATGCGGAAAACGTTCATGGGCAACCCGATACTGTGCGACCTGATTTTAATCAGGTCGGCGCTCAGTCCTAGAGCAGCTCGACTCGGCGTTCAGGAGATCGAGAAGGCGATCGCCGGCCTGGTCGAGGCGGGACTGTCGCCGGAAGAGGCCTTCGACACCTACTCGGCGGTGTCGGTTCACGTCCGGGGTTCGGTGGTGCTGCATCGGCTTCAGGAGAAGAACCAGGCGACCGAGAACGGGGCGCGCACGATCGAGGGCGCGATGGTCATCGATCCCGAAATCGCGCCCCTGCTAGCGCAAATGACTGCGAAGGGTCACCATATCGGCGCGCCCGACGACAACAACTTCGACTACGGCCTGGACTGCATCCTCGACCGCGCAACTCAGCTGATTGAACAGAGGTCGAAGTCGACTGGCCGGCAACGCAAGTCGACTCCGCCACGGCAACGCAAGTCACCCTCGTCCGGAGGACGAGCCAAGTCCCGCTAGTCAGGCTCCGGTACGTCGAAATGCTCGTCGCGCAACCGGAACGCCTCTTTGGTGCCGTGCTGCGCTCGGGTCTTGACGAAGTTGAACTCCCCCGGCGCGAACTCCAGGTTGGTGCCGAACGCGTGGAATAGATAGCTGGCCACTTCCTCACCCTGGTAAGCCTGGCTCTGCTCGACGAGCCGAAAAGCCTCTTTGGCGATCACGACACCGTCAGCCGGCATTTTTGCGGCCTTCTCCGCCCAGTACCGGGCCCGCGCCGCAACGAGACTGGGATCGCAGGTGTCCGTGAAGATTCCCAGGTGCTCGATTGTCCCGGCCTCGATGATGTCGCCGGTCAACAAAAGCCGCCGCGCCAGCACCGGCCCCAACCGATGGAAAAACATGTGCAGGCTGCCCAGTGCGGGCCCGAGGAAGCGGGTGGCCGGCATGCCGATCTTGGTGTCACGCGCGATCACCGAGATGTCAGTCATCAATGCGATTTCGAACCCCCCGCCGAGCGCGTAGCCGCTGATCTCTCCCACGGTGACCTTGGGGAAGCCCATCAGGTTGTGGTAGAAGCCGAACGACTTACGGTCAACGGTGAGCCGGCGGCGCTGGCTGGGACGGCTTCTGGCCGAACGGGTCTCATCATCGTTTGCCTTGGCACCTGGCTCCCCGTACCAGCCGTAGGCATTGTTCATGTCCGCCCCGGTGCTGAACACGCCGTCGGCGCCGCGTATTAGCACCACAGTGAGATCGTCATCCTCGGCCACCTGGTCCAGATACCGTGCGACAGCGTTACGCATGGCCGCGTCGTAGGAGTTGCGCTGTTTGGAGTTATTCAACGTGATTGTGGCAATCCGCTTTTCGGGATCGACGTCGAAGAGAACGCGGTCGTCTGAAGCGTCCGAGACTGTCATGCTCCGGACTCCTTCCTATTCCGGGAGCGACCGTTGAATCGGGGGCGCGCGTGCACTCGCAGCCCGATATCCGACATCAGCTTCGCCTCAATGGTTTTGTCGCTACCGAACGCGAGCGTTTTGCGACGGGCTACGGCCAGGTGATCTTGCGCTAGCCGGACCGCCCTGGCCGAATTGCCGTCACGGATGGCGTCGAGCAGGCGCTGATGGTCACGCAGCGCCGCTCGCCTCGTCTTATCCGCCATCGGCGCCGGTTCACCGTCTTCATTCCAGACCGAGGACTCGTGGGCAGACCAGATCAGCTCCATCGAACCGATCAGCAGAATCATCGTCTCGTTGCCGCATCGGGAGACCAAAGTCTCGTGAAACCGCCTGGCATTCGGCACGTACTGTGACACGTCATCGAATTGCGCCGTCTGCTTGTCGATTTCGCACTCCAAGTACGGCAAAACCTCAGTCATCCGGTCTTCGCGCGCGGCACACATCCCCGCGCAAATCGGCTCGAGATGCATCAGCGCCGCGCTGACGTCCACCGGTGTCGCCGACCTCGCCTGCAGAACCATGCTGATCATGTGCGCGGTCCGTTCAGCCGTCGGCAGGTGGACGACCGCTCCACCGACATTGCCGCGCCGCACCGAGATCAATCCATCGGTCTCCAGAATGTGGATTGCCTCGCGCAACGCGGGCGGGCTCACGCCGAATTCACCGAACAGGCTTTCCTGAGACGGCAGAACATCGCCTTCCTTCAGGCGGCCGGACAAGATGTCGTCGCGCAACTTCGCGGCGACGATCTCCGCGACGCGAGGTTGACGAAAGTGCTGCAAAACCATGTCAGCTCTTCCCGGTTCGTCGCTTACCGAATCGAGTTCCGGTCAACTTGTCCGGTGGCAGCGCCAGTGTCTCGGCCTCACCGATACAGAGCACTTCGTCATCGAGTAGTAATCGCGCCCTCGACGTGATGCCCCGGTCGACCTGCGAGCGCGCGATATCGAAACGCAGGTCGGTCAGCACCGGCGTCGGTCGGCGGAACTTGACGTTCAGGAAGCGGGTCTTGCCGGACAGTCCCGCAAAACAATTCTGGTGTTGCATAACGCAGTCGAAGAACACCGCCAGGAACCCGCCATGGACCACTCCGGGTGGACCTTCGTACACCAGCGGAAAGGCGACACGGCCGGACGCATTCTGGGCGTCGAGGTGATCGAAGCGGTATTCCGGAAAGCAGGGATTGAAGGCGCCGATATCGGTCGCGTGATCGAGATACACGCGCCGGCTGCCGTCTTCATCGGAGCCGATCCGCGGTGCGCTGTCGGGCGGAACCGCCCCGCTCAACTCGCGTTCCCAGTCGCCGATCTGTGCGACGATCGCGTCCACCGTCGGGTGCGCGTGTTCCAACGACAGCAGCAGCGAGCCGAGTCGGCGGATAGCACCGGCCGCGGTGACGGTTTGGGCAAGCGGCGCCTCACCGAACCGGGCCGACTCCGCGGGAGCGCCACCCGCTTGATGTTCGCCCATACACCCTCTTCCCGATGCAGCTGTTCCGTCGCCGGGCTTTCCTTGCTAAGTTATACAGCGCAGCAATCGTATCGTCTACTGTAGGGATAACCGTATCGGCGGGGAAGGGCGGATTCGACGGTGAGTCAAGACCTGGACTCCTCGGCGGCCGACGGCTCGCTCACCATGAGCCGCGACGGTGCGGTGCTGCGGCTCACGCTTGACCGGCCATCGCATCGTAATGCGTTGAGCCATGACATGATCGAGGCGACCGTCGCCGCACTCAGCGATGCGGCCACCGACGACACGCTGCGGGCCATCCACATCCGCGGCGCGGGCGAAGACTTCTGCGCGGGGGCCGACTGGATTGCCACCAACACCGGCGGCGATCCGCGCCCCCGCACCGGCAACCTGGTCCGCCGAATTCCGCACACCGCCCATCGGGTGATCGAACTGGTGCACAGTATCCACCTGCCGGTGGTCTGCAGCGTGCGCGGATTCGCCGTCGGCCTCGGTTGCAATCTGGCATTGGCCGCCGACTTCACCGTGGCCGCGACCGACGCGGTGTTCTGGGAGCCGTTCGCGGCGCGTGGCTTCAGCCCGGATTCGGGTGCCACCTGGCTACTCCCCCGGCTGATAGGGCTGACACGGGCAAAGCAGATGCTGCTGCTCGGCGAGAAGGTCAGCGCCGCCGATGCCGCGGACTGGGGACTGATCCACCAAGCGGTCAGCCCCGGAGCACTCGATGACAGCTGCGAAGAACTGTTGGCACGACTGGCCGCCGGACCCACGGTGGCCCTCGGTCTGACCAAGCACGCTATCAACTACGGCCAGCACGCGACGTTGACCCAGTCGATGACGCAGGAACTCTTCGACCTCGAGCTGTCCTGTCGGACCAAAGATTTCAAAGAAGGGCTGGCAGCTTTCCGCGAACAACGCCCACCACAGTTCCATGGCCGATGACACCTGAAGACGAGGAACGCTGATGTCTGCTAGCTCCGCAAGGTCGTACGACACCATCAAGTACGAAGTCTCTCGCCACACGGCCACCATCACCCTGAACCGGCCCGACGCCCTCAACGCGCTCAGCCCGCACATGATCACCGAACTGCGCAGCGCTTACAGCGAGGCCGAAAATGACGATGCGGTTTGGATTCTCATCGTCACCGCCACCGGCCGGGCATTCTGCACCGGCGCAGACGTCAAGGCCATCCCGGGCGACGGCAAGGTGATCAATGAGGCGCCCTATCTGTCCACTTATGAACAGTGGGAGGCACCCCAGGAAGGCACCCCACCGTTCCGGACGATGGCCAAGCCGGTGCTCGCCGCGATCAACGGGATCTGTTGTGGCGCCGGGCTGGACTGGGTCACCACCGGAGACATCGTCATCGCATCGGACAAAGCGACGTTCTTCGACCCGCACGTCAGCATCGGCCTGGTGGGCGCGCGTGAGCTGGTCCGGGTGGCCCGGGTACTACCCCGCTCGATCGCGCTACGGATGGCTTTGATGGGCAAGCATGAGCGGATGAGCGCTCAGCGCGCCTACGAGCTCGGCCTGATCAGCGAAATCGTCGAGCACGACCATCTGTTGGAACGCGCCCACGAGATCGCCGACGTCGTCAACTCCAATGCGCCGCTTGCGGTCCGCGGCACCCGGCTGGCCATTCTCAAGGGCCTCGACCTCCCGCTGCACGAAGCCGAGATGCTGGCCGAGGCGTTCCGCGAACGCAACCTGCACACCGAGGATTCGCTCGAGGGCCCCAAGGCGTTCGTCGAGAAGCGACCACCGGAGTGGCAGTGCCGATGAGCTTCGAAACAATCCAACTCGACGTGGACGACGCAGACCGGGTCGCCACCATCACCTTGAACCGGCCCGACCAGCTCAACGCGTTCAACCGGACGATGTGTGATGAGATGACCGAGGCCTGGCGGCTGGTCAAGGCCGACGATTCGGTCAACGCCGTGGTGCTGCGCGCGGCAGGCAGCCGCGCGTTCAGCGCTGGCCTCGATATCAAGACGCCCTATGGTCAGCCCGAAAACATCTGGAACCACGAGGATCCCGGCGAAGCGCTCAGCCCGAAGTGGCAGAAAATGTGGAAACCGGTTGTATGCGCGGTGCAAGGCATGTGCACTGCCGGCGCGTTCTACTTCATCAACGAGTCCGACGTGGTCATTTGCTCGGCGGATGCGACGTTCTTCGATTCCCACGTATCGGCGGGGTTGGTCTGCGCGCTGGAGCCGATCGGCCTGATGCGCAAGGTCGGCCTGGGTGAAACGTTGCGGATAGCGTTGATGGGTAACGACGAACGGATCAGTGCCGACACCGCTCTTCGGATCGGGCTGGTGTCCGAAGTGGTTGCCGGCGAACAATTGTGGACGCGGGCGCATGAGATCGCGGCGACGATCGCGGCCAAGCCGCCGTCGGCGACCCAGGGCACCGTCAAAGCGATCTGGGAATCTCTGGACAAGCCGTACCGGGCGGCGCTGGAGCAGGGGCTGATCTACACCCGGCTGGGGAATCCGCTCGGCACCGCCGAGCTGGCGGCGAGCGGCGATCGTCGCGCGCCGGATCCGAGGATGCGGTGACGGTGCATCCGCTCAGTCAACGCATCGCCGATGTCTTGGGTTTGCAGCCGGAGGCGCCTGCCCTGGAATATGAGGGCCAATGGGTGTCGTGGGCCGAGCTACACGAAATGGCCGACCGGATCGGTTCGCTCGTTGACAGTGCAACCCAACGACCGCAGATCGGGATTCTGTTACGCAACCGCCCGGCCCAGGTGGCCGCGCTGCTCGGCGTGCTGCAATGCGGAGCAACAGTGGTCGTGATCAACCCGGCCCGCGGCGACGAGCGCACCAAAGCCGACGTCAACCAGTTAGGCCTGCCGTTGATCGTCGGCGAGCCCGACGACCTGGCGATGCTCGGCACGCCTCCTGCGACGACGGTGGTGTCGATTTCGGATGTGGCCGCCGACCCGAAAGTGGTTGTGGCCGCTCAGGCTCGCGCCGATCACGATGCGCGGCCCGGCGTCGCGGTGCGGATGTTGACCAGCGGAACGACCGGACCACCAAAACGGGTAGACCTCACCTACGACATGCTGGCGCACAGTGTGATGGGCCCGGCGGATGACCGGCCACCGGCGCCCACCGAGCTGCGTCGCGGTGTCGCGATCGTCAACTCACCACTGGTGCATATCGGCGGGGTGTTCCGGATACTGCAATGTGTCGTCGAGGCGCGGTCGTTTGTGTTGCTGGAACGATTTGAGCTCGACCGTTGGGCCGAAGCCGTGCGTACGCATCGACCGCGCGCGGTATCGCTGGTACCGACAGCACTACGGATGGTGCTGCATTCCGACCTGCGTCGGGACGATCTGGCAAGCATCCGTGCCGTCACTTCCGGTACCGCCCCGCTGTCGGCGGAGGACGCCGACGCATTCGCCGAGAAATTTGGCATCCCTGTCCTGACATCCTATGCAGCGACGGAATTCGGCGGCGGTGTCGCTGCCTGGACGTTGCCCGACCACCAGAAGTACTGGCGGGCAAAACGCGGCAGCGTGGGACGGGCGAACCCCGGGGCCCAGTTGCGGGTGGTTAATGACGAGGGCGCCTCGCTCGGGCCCGACGAGGTCGGGCTGCTCGAGGTCAAACCGGGACAGCTCGGGCCCTCCGCGACGTGGATGCGCACCACCGACATGGCACGCATCGATGCCGACGGCTTCCTGTGGATCATCGGTCGCGCCGATCAAGCGATTATCCGCGGCGGCTTCAAAGTGATGCCCGATGACGTCGGCGCCGCACTGGAGAGCCATCCCGCGGTTGCCGGCGCGGCGGTGGTCGGGCGGCGCGACGAACGCCTCGGCGAGACGCCCGTCGCAATGGTGGAGCTGCGGGAGCCAGCAGTTGTCGACGCAGCTGCACTCGCAGACTTTCTGCGAAAACAACTGGCGCGCTACGAAATTCCCACCGACATCGCCATCGTTGCTGAACTCCCGAGAACGCCGTCGGGCAAGCCCGATCTGAGTGCGGTGCGCCGCTTCTTCGCCGACACCGTCTCCGCCGCCCAGGGCGACCATGCCGAGTGACTCGCCAACCGTTGGCGAAATCCTGCGAGAGCAGGCACACAGCAGAGGCGATCATCCGCTGCTGGTGTGCGACGCCGAACGTATCAGCTACGCCGAAGCCGACCGTCGCTCCGCGCAATTGGCTCGCGGGCTGATCGCCCTCGGCGCCGGCAAAGGCAGCCATGTCGGATTGCTTTACCCCAACGGCCTTGCGTTTGTGGTCGGCATGTTGGCGGCGGCACGCATTGGCGGCGTCGTCGTCCCGTTTTCAACGTTCGCGACCACCCCGGAGCTTCGCGAGCAACTGCTCGGCAGCGACACCCAGATCCTCCTGGCGGCGGCGTCCTACCGCTCCCATGACTACGTGCAGCAGCTCGCCGACGTGTTGACTGGCCCCGTCCATGACGGAAGCGCTCCGCTGTTCGACCCTGCCGCACCGCAATTGCGGCAGGCCATCTTCGACGTCGAGCGCTTGCATCAATTGGCCGAAAACGTCGACGAGCGGCGATTGGCGGCAATGGAACACGATGTCGACGGCTCGGATCCGCTGACGATCGTTTACACGTCGGGCACGACCAGCACTCCCAAGGGCGTGGTGCACACCCACGTGGCGCTGCTCAGCCACCAGCGAAATCTCAACATCGTCCGGGGCCTAACCGCCGCGGACAAGCTGTTCTGCAATTCGCCGTTCTTCTGGATCGGAGGCTTCGGGTTTGCGTTGCTTGCCACCTTGCTCGCCGGATCGACGCTGGTGTGCTCCAACGCCGACGATGCCGGGCAGATGCTCGATTTGCTAGAGGCCGAAAGACCCACCCTTACAAACGGCTTCGCCGCCGGGATCGCGCACCTGGCGCGGCACCCGAGCTATGGCAGACGCGACCTGTCGTCAATGCGCCGTGGCAACTTGTATCCGATCATGGCGCCCGAGATGCGGCCGGCCGATCCAGAGTTGCGCCACAACATGCTCGGGTTGACCGAAGCCGGCAGCGTGGTCCTGATCAGTGCCGACGACAGCGACCAACCGGAGCGTCGACGTGGATCGTTCGGCAAGCCCGCGCCGGGCGTGGAAACCAAGATCGTCGATCCCGAGACCGGGACACCGGTCGAGGACGGCACGCTCGGTGAGCTCTGCATCCGTGGGCGCTGCCTGATGCAGCGCTATTACAAACGCAGTCGGGAGGAATGTTTCGATGCAGACGGCTGGTTCCACACCGGGGACCTGGTGGCCACCGACCACGAGGGGTTCGTCTACTTCATCCGTCGTCAGGGTTCGATGATCAAGACGGCGGGCGCGAACGTGTCTCCCGCCGAGGTGGAGCAGGCGATCGCCAAGGTCACTGGCGGCGCCGTGGCACATGTGCTTGGGATCCCGGACGCCGAGCGCGGTGAGATCGTCGCTGCCGTCGTCGCGCTGGACAACGGCGCGCAGTTCGACGAAACCACACTTCGGCGCGAGCTCGCCGCGGAACTCTCGGCGTACAAGGTTCCGAAAAGGTTCGCGGCCATACCGGCTGCGGAAGTTCCGCTGTTGGCCAGCGGCAAAGTCGACATGGAGCAATTGAAGCGACTGTTCGATGCCTGACACGATCGACCGGCTGGTGAAGGCCCGCGCCGCCGAGCATGGGGATAAACCAGTGGTCATCGATCAGGTGTCCCGGCTCAGCTATAACGAACTTGATTCAACAACACAGGATTTGGCGGCGGCGCTCATCGAGGCGGGCATCGTCAAAGGCACTCGGGTCGGCTTGATCATGCCCAACGGTGTCCGCTGGGTGCAGATCGCGATCGCAGTCACGCGGATCGGCGCGGTGCTGGTTCCGTTGAGCACGCTGTTGCAAGCCCGGGAACTGACAGCGCAATTGCAGACCGCCGCGGTGCAGTTCCTGATCAGCGTGGAGGAGTTCCGCGGGCACCGGTACCTGGATGACGCGCAACGCGAACAGCTTCCGGCGTTGCGGGAGGTTTGGGTGGCTGACCAGCTTGCAGAAGTGGGCGACGAGGCCGCTCGCCGACTCGTTGGCGCGCTGGCGGCAACGGTGACACCAAGCGACACGATGGTCGTCATGTTCACGTCCGGCAGCAGCGGCACGCCGAAAGGCGTCATGCACTCGCATGGCAGCGCGCTGGGCGCCGTCACATCCGGATTGGCCAGCCGCTGCATCGATTCCGACACTCGCCTGTACCTGCCGATGCCGTTCTTCTGGGTGGGTGGCTTCGGCAGCGGCGTGCTCTCCGCGCTGCTGGCTGGTGCCACCCTGGTGACCGAAGACATTCCGCAACCCGACACAACGCTGCGCCTGCTGGAGCGGGAGCGGGTGACGCTGTTTCGCGGCTGGCCCGATCAGGCCGAGGCTCTGGCGCGTCATCCGTACCGCACCGAAGTGAACTTGTCGGCACTGCGTCCCGGCAGTCTCGATGCGCTGCTGCCGCCCGAGCAGCGTGCGAAACCCGGTGCCCGCGCAGCACTGTTCGGCATGACGGAAGCTTTCGGTCCCTACTGCGGCTATCTCGCCGACACCGATATGCCGGGGTCCGCCTGGGGAAGCTGCGGCAAGCCCTTCCCCGGCATGGAGGTGCGGATCACCGACCCGGACACCGGAGAGCCGGTTGCGGCGGGAACAATTGGGATGATTGAGCTTCGGGGACCGCACACCCTACGCGGGATTTGCCGGCGCAGTCGCGAGGAGCTGTTCACCGCCGACGGGTTTTATCCCACCGGCGATCTTGGCCGGCTCGACGACGACGGCTTTATGTTCTACCACGGCCGATCTGACGACATGTTCAAAGTCAGCGGCGCCACCGTATATCCCACCGAGGTCGAGCAGGCGCTGCGGGAAATCGACGGTGTGCAGAGCGCATACGTCACCAATGTTACGGGCGCACAGGGCGATCAGGTGGGCGCGGTGGTGGTCTGCGATACCGCGGCGCACAGTGCCGAGCAGCTGCGTGCGGCTGCCCGCAAGCTGCTCAGCTCCTTCAAGGTGCCGACGATATGGCTGCTGGTCGACTCCGACGACACGATTACGCGCGGACCGACCGGCAAGGTCGATGCCCGGCGCCTGCGCGAGTTAATAAAGAACAGCAGCCACAGCAGCACCGGCACCGCACCATGACATGCTTCAGCCAAATGCAATCGCATACGCCATCAAAGGGCCCGCGCAGGGAATCGTGACCGAAGGAGTTGCACACCTGGGCCGTCGAGCTCGTCGATGTAGGGTACGCGACCACCCATGCTCATGACCAGGGCCAGGGTTGATCCGGTTACCAGCAAACCGCTGCCCGCGACGAAAGGGCCGTCGTTTGCCTGCAAATGGAGGCCGGCAATGTTGGTACGGCTCGCAACGGCGAAGTCGCGTCGGGCGAAGAATGCAGCCACAGGTGTCAGCGCGTCAACGCTCGGTGTCCGCACCAGCCCCAGCGGGTGACGAATGTCTTGGGCGTGCATTACGACCTCACCGAGGTACGCCGGGACATGGGGTGATGGCGCGGTGGTGCTCTTGATGACGGCACAGAACCGATCAAGGGTCTCGGTGGGGGTGCTACCGCGGTGCTCGACCAGCCGCCGCTCGTTGTGCACGTCAGGGCGCAGCCGCGCAGCGAGCATGCTGCGCAGCCACTTCCACTGATTCAGGCTCGCCGCGGCGGTCAGGTGGGCGACGACCTCCTCAACGTCCCATCTCCCGCACAAGGTGCCGTGCCGCCACTGCTCTGCGCTGAGGCTCGAGAGATCCTCCGCCAGCGCAGCGCGCTCCGCGTGCGCCAGTGACCACAGATGATCGCGCTGAGGTTCCGCCATATTGCTCTACCCCGTCTCATTGGCCATCACATTGGTGCCGTCACCGGAAGTAGACCCGCGGCGACCGCAAAATTCATCGGACTGCCGCTTGAGCGACTGACGAAGCGTTGCGTCACAAGCCCAGTGCTTTGGTGAGTAGCGCCGTGAGCCGCTTCTGCTCGCCGGGACTTAATTGATTGACCAGCGGTTTGATCCGGGTACCGATCGCCGCTGTCACCTCGGGCACCAGACCGCGGGCCTGCTTGGTGAGACGGACCCGAACCGAACGGCCGTCGCGAGGGTCGGCGGTCCGGACCACCAGCCCGCGCTGGGCCGCGCGGTCGATGAGTCCGCTGATGGTGGAGCGCTCCAGACCGGTGAAGGTCGCCAGGTCGGCCATCGTCGGCTCGCGATCACGCAGAATACCCAGGATCCGTAGTTGCGTGAGCGACAGATCATGTTCAGCCGCCACCTCGGTGAGCGCCGCCATCAGCGCAAAAGATACCTGCACCAACGCATCTCGTAGCTCGTCGAGGTTGTCCTGCCCGGGACCGGGGTCAGAAGTCATAGCCGAATGATATCCCAACTACTTCGTATTGCCAACTATAGTAATTCGTACTACCATCCATCTTCGGCGACGCAGAATGGAGAACCTACATGAAAGCTGCAGTTGTGAGTGCGTTCGATGAACCACCGCACTACGAAGACTTCCCCGATCCGGTCGCCGCACACGGTGAGGAGCTGGTCGTCGAGGTCGTCGCGGCGGCATTACATCCGCGGGTGCGTTCCCAGGCGAACGGGTCGCATTACAGCAGCACCGGCGCGCTCCCGCTGGTGCCAGGCATCGACGCGGTGGTCCGCGACAGCAAAGGCCAGCTCCACTACACCCTTCTGGACGACGCCACACTGGGCACTATGGCTCAGCGCACGATCATCGACAAAGACCGCAGCGTCGCGCTGCCCAAAAACGCCGACCCGGTGACGGTCGCAGCCGCGATCAACCCCGTGATGTCCTCCTGGGTTGCGCTGCGGCATCGCATCGATTTCAAGCGCGGATCCAGTGTGCTGATCCTCGGCGCCACCGGCAGCGCTGGCCGCATGGCGATACAGGTCGCCAAACGGTTTGGCGCTATAGAGGTCATCGGCGCCGGCCGCAATCCCCAGCGACTCCACGAACTCGCGGCGCTGGGCGCCGACCGGGTGCTCACCCTCGACCAACTCGAACAGGCCGGCGACGTCGACGTCGTCATCGACTACGTGTGGGGCGAACCCACCGCCAAAGGCATGGTCGACCTGATCACGCACCGACCTGACCGCGGCAAAGAGCTCAACTGGATCCAGATCGGTTCGATGGCCGGACCCGGTGCCGAGATCCTCTCCGCGGCACTGCGATCCAGCCGCACGCAGATCGTCGGCAGCGGCGTCGGCTCGGTGGACGGACGCGACTTCCGCAAAGAGATCCCCGAGATCGCCGAAGCCGTCACCGAGGGAGCGTTCGACGTCCGCACTCAACCGATCCCGCTGAGCGATGTCACCGCCGCATGGACACAACCGCTCGACGGCGACAAACGGATTGTCTTTCTGCCGTGACTAACCGTCACCCGAATCCACCACCCCGTGCTCGACGAGGTGTTTGATCAGCGGCGCCGCGCCGGCGGCTAGGTGCTCTGACATGGCTTTGCGCGCCAACTCGCTGTCGTGTTTGGCCAGCGCCGCCAGCACCCGGCGATGGTCTTTGATCGACTGATGTGGCCAGCCGGCGATGGTGGGAAACACCGATTCCGGTGCGTACCGGGTGATTTGCGACATCAGTTGCGCGAGCTTCGGCGACTCGGCAGCGACGTTGATAGCTCGGTGAAACTCGTGATTGAGACGAACCGTTTGCTCGTCGTCGCCACCGGCGTAGGCGTCCTCTAGGTCGGCTTGGATCTGCTTGAGCTCGCGTAGTTGGTCGTCGTCGATTTTGATCGCGGCCCGTGCGGCGAGCTCACCGCCGACGTGCGCCTGCACGTTGGCCACATCAGTGAGGTCCCGTCCGGTCACCGGCAGCACCACAAATCCGCGGCGCGGCTGTTGGGCGAGCAGCCCCTCGGCACGGAGTTCGAACAACGCCTCCCGCACCGGCGTGACGCTAATCCCTAATTCCGTGGCTAATTGGTCCAGGCGGACATATTCACCCGCGGAGTACGTGCCATCGAAGATTCGCTTACGGACATAGCGCGCAACGTCTTCCGACAGCTGCGGCCGCGCGGCGAAATCCGGGACGCTCACGGTCAAATCCGATACTCGGCGAGCAGCCGCTTGCTGATGATGGATTTCTGTATCTCGCTGGTGCCCTCGCCGATGAGCAGAAACGGGGCGTCGCGCATCAGCCGTTCGATTTCGTACTCCTTGGAATACCCGTAGCCGCCGTGGATCCGGAAACTCTGCTGGGTGACCTCTGAGCAGAATTCGCTGGCGAGATATTTCGCCATCCCCGCGGCGACGTCGTTACGCTCGCCGGAATCCTTCAGTCGGGCGGCATTGACCATCATCAGATGCGCGGCTTCGACTTTCGTTGCCATTTCCGCAATTTGAAACGCGATGGCCTGGTGTTCGGCGATCGGTCTGCCGAAGGTATGACGCTGCTGGGCATAGCGGACGGCTAGCTCGAACGCGCGGACGGCCACCCCGACGGCCCTGGCCGACACGTTGACCCGTCCGACCTCGATACCGTCCATCATCTGGTAGAAACCCTGGCCGGGGGCGCCACCCAGGATGTCGTCGGCGCTGGCCACATATCCGTCGAAGATGAGCTCTGTGGTGTCAATGCCCTTGTAGCCCAGCTTGTCGATCTTGCCGGGTATCAGCAGACCGGGTGCCACCTCGCCGAATCCGGCCGGTTTCTCGATGAGAAATGCAGTCAGGTTGCGGTGCGGTGATTCTGAGCCCTCGTCGGTGCGAACCAACGCCGCCACCAAGGTGGAGCTGCCGCCATTGGTCAGCCACATCTTCTGGCCGTTGATGGTGTAGCTGCCATCGCTGCCCAGTGTGGCGCGGGTGCGGATCGCGGCGACGTCGGAGCCCAACTCCGGCTCGGACATCGAGAACGCGCCGCGCACCTCCCCGGTTGCCATCCGGGGCAGCAGCCGCTGCTTCTGCGCGTCGGTGCCGTGCTGGCGCAGCATGTAGGCGACGATGAAGTGCGTATTGAGCACACCCGAGATGCTCATCCAGCCACGGGCCAGTTCTTCGACACATAACGCATAGGTCAGCAGCGACTCGCCCACACCGCCGTACTCCTGCGGGATCATCAAGCCGAAGAGACCCATCTCCCGCATCTGATCGACAATGGCTTGCGGATAGGTGTCGGTGCGCTCCAACTCAGGCGCGTTGGGAATGACTTCCTTCTCGACGAATTGCCTGACCGTGGCGATGATCTCGGTTTGGAATTCGGTGAGGCCGAACGTCTCGGCGAGTTTGGTCATGCGGCGCCCATCTCCTTAGTCAGCAGGCGATTGTTTTTGCATCGGTGAGCCGCGCGACGTCGGCTGTGCTCAGGCCCAGTCGCGCTGTGAGCAGGTCGGCGGTGTCGCCGCCGAGTCGCGGCGCCGGTTCGGTCACCAGATAGCCGTCGTCGAGGACGGCGGGCATCGCCGGCGCGAGGTAGTCACCGAGGCCGTCTTGGTGCAGCCGGGAAAACAGCGGATTCGCAGTGACCCGTTCGTCTTCGGCGACTTGTGCGAAAGTGCGGTAGCGCTCGAACAGCACGCTGGTGGCCGCCAGCGCCTCGGTGATTTGCTCGGCGGTGTGGTCGGCAAACCAGGTCGCGAACAGACCGCTGAGCACGTCGCGGTATCGGTAGCGCTCACCCTCGTCGCTGAAGTCGGCGCCAAGCGACTCAGCCAGCGAAGTGACGGCTGCACCAGTCCCCGATACCTCGACAAGATCCTGAAAGTGACGTCGTGTCAGCGTGACAACCATGAACGCGGCCCCGTCGCTGCTGGTGAAATCCTGGCCGTACTGGCCGTAGATCGCGTTGCCGAGCCGTTGGCGTTCGGTGCCGTTCACCTGAGGCTCGGTCAGCCACCCCAAGTTGCCGGCGGTGGCCAGCGCGACATCTTCCAGCGCGATGCTGACTTTACCGCCGGCTCCCGACTGGTCGCGGCGACGCACCGCGGCGACGACGGCGAGCGCCGCGTAAAGCCCACAGCACACATCCCAGGCCGGCAGCACATGATTGATCGGACCGGCGTGGTTCGCGGGCCCGGTAACCAACGGAAATCCGGTCGCCGCGTTGACCGTGTAGTCGACGCCGGTGGACCCGTCGTGGCGGCCGAGCAGCTGGACGTGGATCACGTCGGCGCGCATCGCGGCGAGCTGCTCGAACGACAGCCAGGACAAGCCGGCGGCGTTGGTCACCACGACACCGTCGCCCTCGACGATCAGTCGCTGGACCAGCTCCTGCCCGTCGGGTGAACGCAAATCGATAGTGGCCGAACGCTTTCCCTTGTTCAGGCCGGTCCAGTAGATCGACGTTCCGCTCGCGGCCAGTGGCCAGCGCCGAACATCGGATGCGCCACCGATCGGGTCGACGCGGATCACCTCCGCGCCCAGTTGGCTCAACGTCAAACCGCACAGCGGCGCCGCGACGAAGCTGGACACTTCGACGACGGTGAGGCCGGCCAACGGCAACGTCACTGCGAACCGACCCGTTCGAAGACCGCGGCGAGGCCTTGTCCGCCGCCGATGCACATAGTCTCCAGCCCGTAACGCGCACCACGGCGATGGAGTTCGCGGGCCAGCGTGGCCAGCATCCGGCCGCCGGTGGCCCCGACCGGATGACCCAGCGATATCCCTGAGCCGTGCACATTCGTCCGTTCCCGGTCGGCGGCGCCAAAGCCCCACTGCCGCATCACCGCAAGGGCCTGCGCGGCGAACGCCTCGTTGAGTTCGATGAGGTCGATGTCGCTCAGTTGCAAGCCCGCCTTGGCCAGCGCGACCTCGGTGGCCGGTACCGGGCCGATGCCCATCACGTTGGGCGCCACGGCCGCGACACCCCACGACACCAGCCGCACCAGCGGCGTCAGGCCGAGTTCGGCGGCCTTCTCCGGCGTCGTCACCAGACACATCGACGCCGCATCGTTTTGTCCGCTGGCGTTTCCCGCGGTGACCGTGGCCTCTGGATCGTCCTTCAACAGAACAGGTTTGAGTTTGCTCAGCGATTCGACCGTGGTGCCCGCGCGCGGATGCTCGTCGGTGTCGATCAGCTCCTCGCCCTTGCGGCTGCGCACCGTGACCGGAATGATCTCCTCGGCCAAGAGGCCGTCCTTCTGCGCGGCCACCGCCCGCTGGTGCGACGCCACCGCGAGTTCGTCCTGCTCTTGCCGCGAGATGTGGTACTGCCGCCGCAGGTTTTCCGCGGTCTCCAACATGCCGCCGGGCACCGGGTAGTGACGGCCGCCGGCGGTGGTACGTCCGCGAGCAAGCCCGTCATGCACCCGCACGCCACCACGGGCGCCGCCCCAACGCATGTCGGTGGAGTAGAAGGCGACGTTGCTCATGCTTTCCGCACCGCCGGCCACGACGAGATCATGGTCACCGGCGCTGACTTGTAGGCAGGCCTGAATCACCGCTTGTAAACCGGATCCGCAGCGGCGGTCGATCTGCATGCCGGGCACCGTCACCGGAAGTCCGGCGTCGAGTGCGACGACGCGCCCGATCGCCGGCGCCTCGCTGCTCGGGTAGCAATGCCCGAGGATGACATCCTGGACCGACTCGGGTGGGATGCCTGTTCGTTCCAACAGTCCGCTCAGGGCGGCGACGCCGAGGTCGACGGCGGTCTGCGAGGCGAACATTCCGCCGTACCGCCCGATCGGTGTCCGAACCGGTTCGCAGACAACGGCTTCTCTTGGCCGAGCAGACGCAAAAGCCCCCGACACGCTGGCGCGTGCGGGGATTTTGCGTCTGCTCGCCCCGGTCACATGAACCTCCCGCCGGTCACGTCGAGAACGGTGCCTGTCATGTACGACGACAGATCCGAGGCCAGGAACAATGCCACGTTCGCGACCTCGCTGGGCTCACCGGCCCGACCCATCGGCACCTCCGCGACTTTGCCGTCCCAAATGCGTTGCGGCATCGCCTCGGTCATCGCCGATCGGATCAAGCCGGGAGCGATGGCGTTCACCCGCACACCCAGGTGTGCGAGTTCCTTGGCGGCTGCCTTGGTCATGCCCACGATCCCGGCCTTGGCCGCCGAATAGTTGGTCTGGCCGACCATGCCGACCTTCCCAGACAACGACGACATGTTCACGATCGCGCCGCGCTTGTTCTCCCGCATGATCGCCGCGGCCTTGCGCAGCCCGTTCCAGGTGCCCTTCAGATGTACGGCGATGACCTGATCAAACTCCTCCTCGGTCATCTTGCGCATCGTCGCGTCGCGGGTAATGCCGGCGTTGTTGACCATGATGTCCAACGCGCCGAACCGGTCGACGGCCGCCGCGACCAGTGCGTCGACGTCATCCCCGGACGTCACATCGCAGCGCACTGCAGCAGCGACGTCGTCGCCGCCGAGTTGTTTCGCCGCGGACTCGGTTGCCTCGAGATTGACGTCGCCGAGCACCACCCGCGCTCCCTCGGCAACGAAACGCTCCGCTATGGCCAAGCCCAGCCCCTGCGCACCGCCGGTGATAACCGCGGTCTGACCGGTCAACAATGACACCTGATCACCGTCCTCTGTCTACTCCCGACCGTTAGAAAACCCAGCCATCATCGCACATCATATTTCATATATGATGTGCGGGGCCTGGAGGAAGGGACTGTAGATCAATGACCGCAGCAGTCGTCGAAGACGACGACTTTCAGCAGATCCTCGCGCAGACCCGGCAGTTCGTCCGCGCGGTCGTCGTCCCGCGCGAGCAGGAAATCCTGGCCACCGACCGGGTGCCCGATGATCTTCGGAACCAGGCCAAGGACATGGGCTTGTTCGGGTACGCGATCCCCCAGGAATGGGGAGGACTCGGGCTTGATATCACCCAAGACGTCGAGCTGGCGATGGAGTTGGGCTACACCTCGCTGGCGCTTCGCTCGATGTTCGGCACCAACAACGGCATCGCCGGTCAAGTCCTGGTCGGATTCGGTAACGACGAGCAGAAGGCCGCCTGGCTGGAGGGGCTCGCCTCCGGGAAAGTCGCCTCGTTCGCACTGACCGAGCCCGGGGCGGGATCGAACCCGGCGGGGTTGCGCACCAAGGCCATTCGTGACGATGGCGATTGGGTGATTTCCGGTGAGAAGCGGTTCATCACCAACGCGCCGGTCGCCGACCTGTTCGTGGTGTTCGCCCGGACCCGTCCCGCCGACGACGCCGGACCGGGCATCGCCGTTTTCCTGGTTCCCGCGGACACCGCCGGCGTGGAAGTCGGAACGAAGGACGCCAAGATGGGGCAGGAAGGCGCCTGGACCGCCGACGTCCGCTTCACCGACGTCCGCGTCCCGGCCGGCGCGCTGGTCGGCGGCAGTGAAGACATCGGCTATCGGGCCGCGATGACCTCGCTGGCGCGGGGCCGGATCCACATCGCCGCGTTGGCGGTCGGAGCCGCGCAGCGGGCACTGGACGAATCCGTGACGTACGCGGCCACCGCCACCCAGGGGGGCTCCCCGATCGGCAGCTTCCAGCTGGTGCAGGCGATGCTGGCCGACCAGCAGACCGGGGTGATGGCCGGCCGCGCCCTGGTCCGCGACGCGGCGCGGCTCTGGGTCACCGACCAGGACCGGCGGATCGCACCCTCGGCGGCGAAGGTGTTCTGCACCGAAATGGCCGGCAAGGTGGCCGATCTCGCCGTGCAGATTCACGGCGGAAGCGGATACATGCGCGACGTGCCGGTGGAGCGCATTTATCGTGACGTCCGGCTGCTGCGGCTCTACGAGGGCACCAGCGAGATTCAGCGGCTGATCATCGGTTCCAACCTGGTCAAGGCGGCGCAGCGCAAGCAGTGACGTAGTATCGCATCCGTTACAGTGACGTTTACGATATGGAGCGCAGATGAGCGGCCGGCTAGCGGGCAGGGTGGCATTCATCACCGGTGCGGCACGGGGCCAGGGCCGTGCGCACTCCGTGCGGATGGCCAGCGAGGGCGCCGACATCATCGCGGTCGACATCGCCGGCAAGCTGCCGTCCTGCGTGCCCTACGACCCGGCAACCCCGGAGGACCTCGCCGAAACCGCTCGGCTCGTCGAGGCGGTCGAGCGTCGAATTGTCTTCTCAGCGATCGACATTCGCGACTTCGACGGATTGTGTGAGGTGGTCAACGACGGCGTGGCCGCCCTCGGGCGGCTGGACATCATCGTGGCCAACGCCGGCATCTCGGCTCCGCAGGCCTGGAACGAGATCACTTCCGATTCGTTCCGCGACGTGATGGACGTCAACGTGACCGGTACGTGGAACACAGTGATGGCCGGGGCGCAGAAGATCATCGACGGTGGTCGCGGCGGGTCCATCATCTTGATCAGCTCGGCGGCCGGCATCAAACAGCAGCCGTTCATGGTGCACTACACCGCCAGCAAGCATGCGGTGACCGGGATGGCGCGCGCGTTCGCCGCGGAGTTGGGCAGGCATTCGATCCGGGTCAACAGCGTGCATCCCGGTCCGGTCAACACGGCGATGGGAAGCGGCGCCATGGTCGACGCGGTGGTGAGGGCGAGCGAGACCTATCCGCAGTTAGCGAATGTGCTCACGCCGTTCTTGCCGAATTGGGTGGCCGAGCCAGAAGACATCGCCGACGCGGTGTGCTGGCTGGCCAGCGACGAATCCCGAAACGTCACCGCCGCGGCGATCTCCGTCGACCAGGGCTCCACGCAATACTGATTCCCGTCACGAGATGAGATCCAAGGTGCCGAGGTCGCGGATGGCCTGGCAGCCGCGGGCCAACATGGTAAGCACCATGTCGTCTCCGCGGTCGGTGGCGGTGGCGAACGCGAAGCCCAAAGCCGAGATCAGCAGCGCCTGCGGCATGCCGAGTCGGTAATCGCGCCAGCAGGTCTCGCGGTCGTAGCCGGTCACGCCGTAGTCGCCGAGCGCTCGATGGTACTCGTCGACAAGGTCTTGCTCGATCGCCGACCGCAGTTCAGGCTTGAGGCTGGTCGCGGTGAAGTAGGCGAGATCCCTTGCGGGCAGCCCTATACCGAGCGTCTGCCAATCCACTACAGTGACCCTGCTGGCATCCGGATAGAACAGCATGTTATCCAGGCGGTAGTCGCCGTGCAGTAAGGCGAATCGATCCCGCTCGGCAAGCAGCCACGGGGCCACCAAACCCATTGCGGCAGCGAAGGTATCGCGGTCAGCAGCGCTCATCCGGTCCCCGAGTTTGTCCAGGGTGATCTCCAGACTCATCCGCGCAACTTCGCCGAGACCCTGGGCTGATGATTCGTCGGGTCGAGCGAAGGCGATCCCCGGGAAATCCAGCCACACCGGATCACACCAGCTGGGCCCGTGCAGGCCGGCCAACGCCGTGACCGCCAGCCGCGCCTGCTGCTCGCCACAGCCAGCGATCTGGTCGCCCTGCGCCGCGGGCGCCTGATCGGCCAGCAGCAGGGCGTAGTCATGAGCGTCGTCGCTGATCTCGCAGTAAAAACATTCCGGTATCGGCACCCGCACCCGATCTGCGACGGAGGCGTAGAAGGCGCACTCACTACGATAGCCGATCGTCACTCGGTCGCGAACAGTGTCGTCCCGAGCGGGCAGTTTGATCACGAAGGTGTCGGGCAAGCGACGCGCATTGCCCGCGTACTTCGCCGACACCCGATAGGTCGCACCGGTCTGTCCCGTACCGATGGCGGTCACGTCGACTTCGGACACCTGCACTGGGTCTTCGCCCCGGCTCACCGCGGCTGAAAGCCACTCGGGAGTGATGTCTCCTGGATACCGAGGGATCGACATCGCAGTACTCGTCCACGTCTTACGTTCAAGACTCATTGCCGATCCACGCCTCCGGTGACATCACTTCTCGGACGATCACGCCCGACCGATCCGACAACTGTAGGCCACACGGCATGAACCTCAGCCGCAGGTGATCGGAATAAAGACGAACTTCCTCCCACGCGGGCGCTGCGCTGTGATATGGCTCGTATGTCACTGCCGGCCGACAGCAGCGACACAATGCGACGGGCGGTACCTGCTGGTGAAGCGGCTCAACGGCATGGACGCGCTGCTGCTCTACAGCGAGACACCCAACCTGCATACCCATACGTTGAAGGTCGCGGTCGTCGACGCCGCGCAATACCCCGGTGAGTTCAGTTACGAGCTGTTCCGACGCACGTTCCGCGAACGGCTACCTCTGCTCGACCCGTTGCGCTACCTGCTTGTCGACATTCCCTGGCGGCTGCATCACCCAATGTGGCTCGAGAATTGCGACGTCGACCTTGACTACCACCTTAGGCGAGTGGACGTACCGGCTCCCGGCGGGCGACGGGAGCTCGACGAGGTCGTCGGCCAAGTGGCCAGCACCGCGCTGGACCGGCGCCGTCCGCTGTGGGAGTTCTACTTCGCCGAAGGGATCGCAGACCAGAAGTTCGCACTCATCGGGAAGGTCCATCACGCTTTGGCCGACGGGGTGGCATCGGCGAATCTGCTTGCAAGAGCAATGGATCCAGCAAAATCTGCACAGGTCGTCACCGCAAGCGCCGGCAACCGCGTGCCGCCCGGGAGTGCCGAACTACTGCGGGCAGCTCGGCGAGACCACACACAGCAAATCGCAGCGCTGCCAGGAGTGTTCAAAGACGCAGCTTCGGGATTCTGGCGAATGCGGCGGCGCTCGCGGCAACGCGACGCGCAACCAGACCTGGCCGGCCCCTTGCAGGCGCCGCCCACGTTCATCAATCACGTGGTGTCGCCGGCGAGAAGATTTGCGACGGCGACATTCTCCATCGCCCAGGTGAAAGAGACCGCTAAGCATCTGCAGATCACGCTCAATGTCGTCGTGCTCGCGATCGCGGCGGGAGCATTGCGGGAGCTGTTGCTTCGTTACGACGGTAGGGCCGATCGTCCGCTCGTCGCGTCAATCCTGGCCAGCACGAACAAATCACCGAACCGCATCACCGGCAACGAGCTGAGCGGAATGGCCGTGTCGATCCCGGTGCATATTGACGATCCGGCGGAGCGAGTCCGACTGACGTCGCTGGCCAGCGCGATCGCGAAGGAAAACTACGAACTGCTCGGTCCCGAGACGTACGGCAGGTTGGTCGATTATCTACCGACCATCGCGGCTCCCCCGGCGTTGCGGTGGTTGTCGAAGCGGAGCGGCCGCAACAGGCTCTTCAATCTTCCGATTTCCAACGTGCCAGGCCCCCGCGAGCGCGGCAGCTTCGGCGGCGCGCCGGTGAGTGAGATCTATTCGGCCGGCCCGCTGCCACCCGGATGTGGCATCAACATCACGGTGTGGAGCTACGTCGACCAACTCAACGTATCGGTGATTGCCGATGATCGCACGCTCGGCGACACCCACGAGGTTACCGATGCGATGTTTCACTCATTCGCTGAAATCCGCAGAGCATCAGGGCTTTCCGAGGAATTGATCGAGGTTCGCTCAGCTATGCCCCGAGCTAGCGCCGTCTAACCAAGCACTGGGAGCCGTCGCTGCCGGGCCAACCGGTCAAGGACGGTCTGCATCACCGATCGAAGATGAGCATCGACCTGCTCGACGTCAGGGTTCTCGCCGAACTGCGCAAAAAGGTCGATCGGTTTCAACACCTGCGTGACGATTTTCGTTGGCAGCGGGACGTTTATCGGGACGAGCATGCTGAGCCCGAACGGGAAGCCTATGGTCAACGGCAGGATGTCGGAGCGCAGCCGACCCAGGCCGAGTCGTTTTGCCAGCCAGGTTCCCCGATTCAGAAACAACTGGCTCTCTTGACCGCCGATCGACACCGTCGGCACGATCGGCACTTTGGCGTCGATCGCGGTCCTGACATAGCCCACGCGACCGTTGAAGTCGATGACGTTCTGGGCCAGGGTCGGCCGGTAGGCGTCGTAAAGGCCGCCGGGAAAGTTCAAGACGACGCCGCCCGACCGCAGCGCCGCGGCGGCGTTCTTTGTGCCGGCGTGGATGAGACCGACACGGGTCACCCAGTCAGACAACGGTCCCAGGAAAAGCCCGTCATGGCCGAGGGTGTAGAGCGGGCGCTGGTAGCCAAACGCGTTGTAGAAGCCCGAGGCGAAGATGAGCACATCGGGGGTCAGCATTCCGCCAGAATGGTTGGAAACCACCAGTGCCCCACCCGTGCGGGGGAATGATTCCAAGCCTCGCACCTCGCAACGAAACCAGCGATTGGCCAGCGGCGTTGCCGCATCGATCAACCGTCTGGTGAGGTCGGGGTCCCAGCCAGCAGAATCGTCGCTGCCAATCTCGTCTGCTGTCATATACAGTTGCAATCTAGAGCTGAACAAAAATTAGGTCAAGTTCAAGGGGTCTTACAGTCGTTGCCGCAACAGTGACAATCCTGGCCCGTCCAGCATGTGGAGTAGGGCGGCGCGGCCGCAGACGCTCATCATCAGGGCGGCGGCCGGCCCGCTGATCTCGGCTCCCTCCCGCCACGTCCGGTTGACGTCGGTCGCCGAAAGTCGGATTCGACGCAGCCTCCCCAGCGGCAAGAAACCAATCGGCCAGCGGCCGGTGAGAAAATCCAACGCCAGCGCCGTCAGCTTCGCGTCGGGCTCGAACGGGAGACCGAGCGGAATCCTGATGTCACCGCTATGCACCAAGATGTCGGCGAGCGGGCCGAGCGGGCCGAACACCGGCGAACTGATCGGCCGGTCGGCGTGTTGACGGATACTGGCGACGATCTCGGCCGTCGGCGACTGCACCCGGCGGCGTGCCAGCTCATCGATCCCACGCCCCAGGCTTCCCCGCCGCATCGCCATCTGAAGAAACCCGGACATCCCATCGTCCACGGTGCTCACCACGTGCGCAGCCACCGTCTTGACGTCCCAACCCAGGCACAAGCTCGGCGTTGCCAGCTGCGCTTCGTCGAGGTCGTTGAGCAGACTCGCAAGCTGACGACGCTCTTGCGCGACAGCGGCAAACACAAACTGATGGTCGATGGGTGGCCCTCCTACACTGCTACGGATCAGGCTTGCCGACAACTACATTAGCTGGACCATATATTTGGTTCAAAGTTGGTCCTCGCTTGCTGGTCCAGTCAGTCCTCGGCCGACGGCGCCCAGATATGCGTGGGTTCGTCGCGGCCCCGTAGGACGGCCTCGCCGCACGCGGCCCAATGCCGGCGCTCATCCGCTGCAGCGCGATTGATCACGGCGGCCGAACAAACGATCCGCCGGTCTGACGTTTTGGCCAAGTCGGCAAGCCGTGCGGCTTCATTGACAGCGTCACCAATCACGGTGTACTCGTAGCGGTTTTCGGCGCCGATGTTTCCGGCGAAGACTGGTCCGGCCGAAACCCCTATCCCGAAATCGACCATGGGTAGCCGGCCCAGCTCGCTTCGCAGATTGCGTGCCGTGGCCAGCGCTTCCGACGCGGCTTCGCCCGAAGGTATCGGCACTCCGAAAACAGCCAGCGCGGCGTCTCCCTGAAACTTGTTGATAAAGCCGTTGCGCTCGTCGACCGCGCTGACAACGATGCGGAAGAAGTCGTTGAGCACCTCCGCAACCTCTCGCGGCGGGCGACTCGCGGCCAGTTTCGTCGAATCCACCAGGTCGATGAAAAGAATCGCCGCCTCCCCTACGTCTCCGGACAGCGATGTGCCCTCTTCGATCGCGCGACGGGCAACGTCGACGCCGACGTGGCGACCGAACAGGTCGCGCACGCGATCGCGCTCGGCGATCCCGGCCACCATCCGATTGAAACCGCTTTGCAGACGGCCGATTTCAGAGCGCTCGTAGACTCCGACGAAGGTGTCGATACGGCCCTGCTGGACCTGCGCCATCGCGTCCACGACCTCTCGAACTGGGTCCGAAATCGAGCGCGATGTCAGGATCATTATTGGAAGCCCCAGTAACACCGCGGCCAGCGTTACCACCAGAATTGGCATCTCCACCGAGGCCGTCCTGTGAATAATCCAACCGTTCGAACGAATGACGATCAGGGTGACGATCGCCGCGCAGGGCAGCCCACAGCCCAATAACCACATGCCCACGAGTCGAGTGAGCACGCGTGGTGCTATCACAACACCTTCAGAGCCTTGGGTCGCGGCGACGAATATTGGCCGAAGAGTGCGCTGGGTGAGCAGAAGGCTCAGCCCTGCTGCCGCACTGCCGCCGAGCACGACCGCCAGCAGGGTTGCGACCGCGAGCGTCATGCCGCCGTCAAGGTTTAACGCAAGGAAAATCACGCCACTTGCGGCCCATGTTGCCGCCAAGATCAGCGATTGTCGCTTGACGAGCCCGGTTGCTGTGCGCCTTTCATCCGGATTAGGTTGCCGGCCTTGAACAAACCACCGCAGTACCGGAGCGAGGCTCTTGGCACCACCCACGGCGACGGCGAGAGCTCCCACGACAACGAGCACCACCGCGATGACCATGTTCTTTGCGGCAAAGTATGGGTACGCCGCGCTGACTGTTCGGTCATGCAGCGGTATCACGATCGCGGCGGCATCGCCGACCGCCAGCAGGTGAGCGAATGCGAGGCCAGCCGCATACTGAAGCGAAAACTTGCGGGCCTTGCTCACAGGAACAAGGTAGCCCAGCGCCGCCGCCGATTGCGCTATGCGCGCGGCGTCGCTACCCGGCGGGATACCCCACGGACTTGATCTCGGTGTACTGGTCGAAACCGGCCACACCGTTCTGCCGGCCCACGCCGCTCTCCTTGTATCCACCGAACGGCGTGTCGGCGCCGTACGGCGCACCGCCGTTGACGCCGATGAAGCCGGCCTTGATCCGGCGGGCCACCGCCAGCGAGTGCTCCAGGGAGCCGGACATGACGTTGCCGGCCAAGCCGTACACGCTGTCGTTGGCGATCCGGATCGCGTCTTCCTCGTCGTCGAACGGGATGACGCACAGCACCGGCCCGAAGATCTCCTCCTGAGCAATGGTCATGGAGTTGTCGACATCGGTGAAAAGCGTTGGCCGTACGTAATATCCCTTGTCGAAACCGGTGGCCGCACCGGGGCCGCCGACCAGCGCCGTGGCACCCTCGTCCACGCCCTTCTGGATGTAGCCCGTCACCCGCTCGAACTGCCTTTCCGAGATCAGTGGACCGCACAGCGTTCCGGGATCCTGCGGGTCGCCACACGTTACGTTTTCGTAGATGCTCTTGAGGATCGCGACGCCTTCTCCGTAGCGGGACCGCGGCAGCAGCATCCGGGTCGGGTTGGCACAACCCTGTCCCGCGTGCATGCACGGCGCGATGCCGATCGCGCACGCCAGCCCGAAGTCGGCATCTTCGAGGACGATGGTGGCGGACTTGCCGCCGAGCTCCAGGAACAGCCGCTTCATGGTGGCCGCACCCTTTTCCATGATCCGCTTGCCGACCACCGTCGAGCCGGTGAACGAGATCAGGTCGACCTTGGGCGACAGCGTTAGTTCCTCACCGACGAAGTGATCCGATGCGGTGACCACGTTGACGACACCGGCTGGGATGTCCGTCTTTTCAGCGATGAGCCGGCCAAGCCGGGTCGCGTTGAACGGGGTGTTCGGCGCCGGCTTGAGTACCACGGTGTTACCGGTGCCCAGCGCCTGGCCGAGCTTGTTGAGGGTGACTTCGAACGGGAAGTTCCACGGCACGATCGCGCCGACCACGCCGACCGGCTCCCGCCAGACTTTGCGGGTGGTCAGCGCGCCAGTCAGGCTGATGACCTTGTCGCCCAGGTCCGTTTCCCAGGCGTACTCGTCGATCAGCCTGGCGGGGTACTTCAGTCCGTCTTCTAGCGGGGCATCCAACTGGGGGCCGAAAGTGATCGCTCGGGGCGAGCCGACCTCGAGGATCAGCTCCTCGCGCAGCTCATCTATCTCGGACTCGATGGCGTCGTGCAACTGCAAGAGGCAGCGCTTGCGCAGCTCCTTGTTCGTCGACCAGTCGGTCTCGTCGAAGGCGCGCCGGGCGGCGTCGATGGCCCGGTGCATGTCATCCTTCGAAGCGTCGGCCACTTCGCCGATCGGCTCCTCGGTTGCCGGATTGATGTTGGTGAAGGTGCCGGCCTGGCCGTCGACGAGCGTGCCGTCGATCATCATCTTCGGCTCGAAGCGGACCTTTACAGCCTCAGTCATGTCTGTCACTCTCTTTTGACTCGTTAGACGGGCGTCCCGCAGAGCGCTGGTGACCCTACGGAGAGCCTTACTGGAAACTAGCCGATTGGCAAGGTGCAACCGTTGCGGGGTGGGCTACTGCGCATCGAACAGCACCGGGACCGAAGTCGGCGACCGGAATACTTGGCCGCGGACGTGCGGGTCTTTCCCGTCGGGGTCCAGCCGAAGATTCGGCAGCCGGTCGAGCAGAAGGTTGACGGCGGTGCGCATTTCGAGCCGTGCCAGGTGCATGCCGAGGCATACGTGCACACCATGGCCCCAACCCAGATTCGCCTTGGCTTGTCGGTGAATGTTGAACGTGTCGGGGTCCGGATAACGATCTTCCTGCCGGTTCGCCGAACCCAGCATGGGCATCACGGTCGCCCCGGCCGGGATCTCCACACCGCCGAGCACGGTGTCGCGGGTCGCCACCCGGGTGATGGTCAACAGCGGCGGTTCCCACCGCACGCCTTCTTCGATGGCCGCCGGAAGCAGCGACCGGTCGGCGCGGATCGCCTCGAGTTGCGGCGGGTCCGACAACAGCCCGAGGAGCAGGCTGCCCAGCGCCCGGTAGGTGGTCTCCACACCGGCCGGCAGCAGCAGCCGCAGGAACGAGAAGATCTCCTCGTCGGCGAGCTTCTCCCCGTCGATCTCGGCCGCGCCGAGCGCGCTGATCAGATCGTCCTTCGGCTCGGTGCGGCGGGCCTCGAGGATGGGCGCGAAGTAGTCGCACAGGGCGGCCGACGCCGCCAGCCCGCGTTCCGGGTTCATCAGCCAGCTCAGCAGCGAAATCGACCACCGCTGGAATTGCGGGTAGTCCTTTTCCGGCAAACCCAACAGACCCGCAATGATCTGGCTCGGATAGTCGAAGGTGAACTCCTTCACCAAGTCCGCCTTGCCGTTGGGTGCGAACTTGTCGATCAGGCCATTCGCCACGCGGCCGACCAATTCGTCCTGCCAGCGCGCCAATGACTTCTGCGAGAACGCCTTTGATACCAGTGAGCGCAGCCGCCCGTGGATCGGCTCGTCCATTCCGAGCATCACGCCTTCACCGAGCACGGGGCCGAACGCGGCGATGACGGCCGACGACGAGAACGTCTCGTTGTCGCGCAGCATCTGCTGCACATCCTCGTGGCGATACACGATGAACATCGGCAGCGATTCTTCGTGCGGTAGCGCACCCGATGTCTCGAGCCGCTGGACCGGTTCCTCGCGGCGCAACCGCGCCAGCTCTGTGTACGGGTCACGCACGTCACCGGAGATCGCGTCGTCGAAGGACCCGAAATCGTCCAGGTCGTCAAAAAGCTGTTCCATTGATATCCCTTAGTCCCCTTCAGTCCTTGCCAGTCCCTTTGCGGCGCAAAGCCGCCAGCGATGCCAAGCGCTGCAGCACCAGCTGCGGCACAACGCGCGCGACCAACGCCATCCCCCGTTGGGCCGCGGTCAACGGCCACGCCCCATCCCGCATTGACCCCTGTTTGGGTATGCCGAGCACGATCCGCGACAGGTGATGCATGCCGGCAGACGGGAGAATCCTGTTTAATGCCAACAGCATCGAAGCATCCGGGCCGACGCCGCGGCGGCGGAACGACTTCTGGTCAGCCAACGCCTTGAGCAGTCCATCGGTGAACCGCTCTGCCGGTCTGGCGAAACTGACCGCGAATCGCCCGCGGGTGTTCATGGTGTTGTGCAGCCGCGCGTAGGGACCCTCGAAATTGCGGTCATCGGTGGTGCCCGCGTCGGTGATGATCTCGGTGTCATACGTGCCGGCCACCAAAACGGTGACACCGAGACCGAAGGGCGCAATCTCACACGCCATCGACTCACCCCACCGCTCCAACGCTCCCTTGGCCGCCGAGTACGGCGCGGTGCCCGGCTGACCGCGCACCCCGGCCGCACTGGAAACCAGCACGATGCGTCCCTCGCCCGCCGCCCGCATCGACGGCAGCAGAGCCTGGGTGAGCGCGACGGGTCCCAGCACGCTGGTGGCGAACATCCTCTGCCACAGCGCCATATCGGTTTCCTCCACCATTCCGGCGGCGGAGATGCCGGCGTTATGCACCAGCGCATAGGGTGCGCCGACGGCTTCTTCGATTGCCT
>Ga0335075_10000471_pt1 | contig 71994 bp, 66 predicted proteins | sample Lox_Sample_24_FD_206723 | JGI IMG/M metagenome (GOLD analysis project Ga0335075, IMG submission 206723) | Soil microbial communities from Loxahatchee National Wildlife Refuge, Florida, United States - Lox_Sample_2.4 | ecosystem: Environmental > Terrestrial > Soil > Wetlands | place: USA... | reverse complement strand
GAGCCGGCCGTCGGCGCCCAGCGAGACGAAGCTGAGATCGGAGGCGCCGCTCCTGAACCACCAGCGCTCGGCGTCGTTGGAGCGCGGCACGGTGGGGACGCCCATCAGTGCCCCGCCGTCCGCCTCGGGCCGGGCGTTGAAGGCGTGGCTCCGGCCCTCGCTCTCGTAGCGCCCCTCCAGGTGCAGGGTCGCGCCGAGCCGGGGTGTGCCGTCCAGCGCGATCATCGTGAAGTCGAGGCCGGACCGGTCGCGATAGCCGGTCGCGACCATGTCGCCGCCGACCCGCTCGACGCGAAGGATGCCGTGCGTGACGTTTAGCGTCCGCGCCTCCCGCGGCCGCGCCACCGGCAGCACGACGAGCGGCTGCGGCGCCGGCGCCTGCGCGGGTGGCGACGACCCCCAGCCCGGCCGGCCACCATAAACGAGCCAGCCGCCATTGTAGCGATTCTCGATGCTCGCCCCGCCGAGGCCTGGCACCGCCGCATAGGCGCGCGCCGGCGCGTCGGCGCGGGTCCGGCCGAAGGCGCTGAGCGGAATGGTCGCGAAGGCAAGATCGCCGTAGCGCGCATCCCCGCCGCACGCCTGCGCTTCCCAGGTGACGAGCGCGTGCAGCTTGCCGCCGATCGCCGCCAGCGAGAGCTGGTCGACCGGTGTCCCGCGCGCGCCGGCGACGCTGAGCCCGCCGCCGGGCAGCGCCAGGCGATAGACGAAGGCCGAGTTCACCTCGTCCGGCCGCGCACGCCGGCTACAGCGGGGCGAGCCCGCCGGAGGATCGCGCTGGTCGCCGCTCACCCACAAAAAGGCGTCGGTGGGCGTCACGTAGAGCTCCGCCGTCCCGGGCGCGACGAAGGCCGTGGTCTCGCAGCCGAGGCCGCGCACCTCCGGCCCGAGCCGGCAGACCGAGAGGGTGTGGAGGGCCGGGGTTTCGGCGTCATGGACGATCGGCCGGTGGATGGCGCGCGCGTCGAACAAAGGATGGCGCGGCGCCGCCCTGTCGGTCCGCTGCCAGCGCCGAAGCGTCGGCCAGACGAAGCGGTCGCCTTCGTGGAGCAGGATCGGCGTGTAGATGATCAGTCGGTCGCCGACGAGCCGGGTCGCGTAATTGTCGACGTCGTAATAGTCGTTGGAGGTGAGCAGGAAGGTGCCCTCGCGGCTGAGCCGGCCGTCCGGCGCGACGCGCAGCACGACGATCTGGCTCGCCTCCCGCTCGTAGGAATAGCCGGTGATCACCACCCGGTCGCCATGGACGAGCATCTCGTCATACCAGGCGTCGTCGCTCCGCGAACGATAGACGTCGATCCGGTCGGCGAGCGCGAGACCGGGCCGGCCATGCGGCGCCAGATCGACCGAGAAGACCCGGCCGTCCTGGAGCACGAGCAGGAAGCGACCGACCTGCTTGACGATGTCGCCCTCGTCGACATTCGCCTCTTGGGTGTTGGTGATCGCGGGATTGAGGGCCTGGCTGAAGGTCGACTGAAGCTGAGGCAGATCGTTGAGCGCGTCGCCGCCCGTGAAGCCCTGGCTGCGCACCGCGTTCGCGCCGACCGAGACGATCGGAACGTTGGATTCGATATTGGGCGCGCGGATGCGAGTGCCGGTGACCTCCACCACCTGGCCGGTGTCCAGCGGCGGGTCGTAACGCCCGGCGATGGCGACGCCGAGGCTGCGGAGATAGGCGCGAAACTCGGCCTCGCCCCGGAAGCGGGTCAGGGTCGGGCTCACGAACCGCCGCGCCGCCGCCTCGTCGGGCTCCGGGATCGGCCGCTGCGCGAGGCCGTCGCCGGCCAGCAGCGCTGTCCCGATCAGGAAAAGCAGTCCCGTCCGCATGACCGAGCCCCCCTTTTCGGGAAGGCTAGGGCAGCCCGACTGTCGGCCGGATGAACGGCATTCAGCCGCGCGGCGGCGGCGCCTGGTAGCGGTAGCCGCCCTGCCGTTCGATCATCCAGCCCGGATATTCGGCCGCCGGCTTCGAGACCGCGTCGAGGGCGGCCAGCTCGTCCGCGGACAAGGCGACGTCGACCGCGCCGAGATTGTCCTCGAGCTGGTCGATCCTTTTGGCGCCGATGATCACGCTGGTCACCGCCGGCTGGTGGAGCAGCCAGGCCAGGGCGATCTGGGCCACTGTCACCCCCTTGGCGTCAGCGATGGCGCGCATCGCGTCGATGATGTCGTAGGCGCGGTCCTTGTCGATCGGCGGGAAATCGAAATTGGCGCGGCGGCCGCCATCGCCCTTCTCGTCCGCGCGGCTATATTTGCCGGAGAGCAGCCCGCCGGCGAGCGGGCTCCAGACCATCAGGCCGACCCCTTCCGAGGCCATCATCGGCACGATCTCGCGCTCCAGGTCGCGCCCGGCGATCGTATAATAAGCCTGCAGCGAGACCGGGCGGGCGAGCTGCCGGCCCGCAGCGATCCCGACCGCCTTGGCGACCTGCCAGGCCGCCCAGTTGGAGAGGCCCACATAGCGGACCAGCCCGCGCTTCACGAGATTGTCGAGCGCCTCGACGGTCTCCTCGATCGGGGTCAGCGGATCGACGCCGTGGATCTGGTAGAGATCGATATGGTCGGTCTGCAGACGCTTCAGGCTCGCCTCGACCTGGTCCAGGATATGGCCGCGTGAGGCACCCGCGCCGTTCGGCCCGGGGCCCATCCGTCCGAGCACCTTGGTCGCGAGCACCACCTGGTCGCGCGGAATGCCGAGATTCTTCAGCCCCTGCCCGAGGATCGTCTCGGACATGCCTTCCGAATAGACGTTCGCCGTGTCGATGAAATTGATGCCGGCGTCGAGCGAGGCCTTGAGGATCGAATCCGCCTCGTCCTGCTGGACCCTGCCGACCACCTGCCACATCCCCTCCCCGCCCCCGAAGGTCATCGTGCCGAGACAGAGTTCCGAGACGTAGAGGCCGGACCGGCCGAGGGAATTGTAACGCATATCAGGCTCCAATCAGACGAAAACGTCATAACGCGCGACGAACCCGACAGCGACCGCCTTTATCGTCACCCCCGGGGGCTTGATCGCAAATCACGCCCCGTTTCCCGGACGGCTCTCTAGGGGCGCTCCCCACACCCCCACGCCAGATTCGTTACTGATCAGAAACAAGCGGGGCTCGAAACAGGGAGTTTGCATCATGAAGGCCAATCGCACCGACATTGCCCGCCGCATCGCCGTCACCAGCGCCGCCCTGCTCGGCACGGCGCTCACCCCCCTGTCCGCGCTCGCGCAGAGCGCCGACTGGAACGGCGCCACCGGCGACTACACCACGTCCGGCAACTGGACGCCCTCCATCGTCCCGAGCGCCCGCGCCCGCTTCGGCGCGACCGGCGTCGACACGGTGACCATCGCCGCCAACGCGACGATCGAGCAGATCGAGTTCACCGCCAACGCGCAGCAATATTCGATCACGAACCTCAACGGGCGCAGCTTCACCGTCAATGGCAGCGGCACGCTGGGCATCACCAATCTCTCCGGCTTCACCCAGTCGATCGTGAACCTCGGCACGATGACCTTCAACAACGGCGCCACGATCGTCGGCGGCACCGCCGGCCTGTTCCTCGACAATGGCGACCTGCCAAACGGCAGCTTCGCTTCGATGATCTTCAACGGGACGTCCGGCATCGACGTCAACGTGATCCTCACCTCGATCGGCGGCAATGTGACCGCGACCGGCACCGCCGAATCCGGCGGCGGCGCGGTGCTCGCCTTCAACGACGACAGTTCGGCCGACGGCGCGACGATCAGCGCGGTCGGCGGCGCGGCCCAGGTTCTTGCCACGGCCGGCAATCCCGCCACCGGGGTCGGCGGCTCCTCGCTGGTCACCTTCTCAGACAATGCCCATGCCGACGGCGCCTTCGTCATCAACAATGGCGGGATCGCCTTCTCGTCGGCCGCGAACGGCACGTCGTCGCTCGCGGTCGGCGGCATCGCGGTCATGTCCTTCGCGGACGACAGCCATGCCGACGGCGCGACCTTTTTCAACCAGAGCGGCGGCGCGAGCGCGGGCGGGGCCGTCAACGGCGGCGTCGCCACCGCGCTCAGCGGCAACGCGACCCTCACCTTCTCCGGCAATGCCCATGCCGACAACGCGATCTTCAACAACCAGACGCTCGGCGCGACCGGGCTTGGCGGCTCGGGAACGGCGGGCGGTGCGGTCGACGGCGACGCGGGCGGCGCCGGCAGCGCCGCGGAAGGCAGCGCCGTGATCAGCCTGACGGAGAACGCCCATGCCAATGGCGCGACCTTCAACAATTTCGTCGGCCAGGCCAATGCGGTCGGCGGCGCCGGCGGCGTCGGCGGGACGACGGGCGCGGGCGGCGCCGGCGGCACCGGGGCGGCGTCCGGCGGCACGACCACCCTGGTCGTCGGGGGCAATGCCCAGGTGAACGGCGCGACGATCACCAATGACGGCCTGCTCGCCCTCGCCAGCGGCGGCGTCGGCGGGGCCAGCGGCACCGGCAATGGCGGCGCCGGCGGCGCGGCCGCCGCCTCGGGCGGCACCGTCAACGGCAATTTCAGCAGCACGGCGCCGATGAACGACGTCACCATCGTCAACGCGGCCGGCGACGCCTTCGCGGTCGGCGGCGCCGGCGGCACCGGTACCGGTTCGGGCACCGGCGGGGCGGGCGGCAACGCCAGCGTGGTCGGCGGGTCGGCGAACATGGTCTTCTCGGGCACGGCCAGCCTCGGCACCGGCTCGACTCTCGTCAACGCCGGCGGCACCGGCTCGGCCTTCGGCGGCGCGGGCGGCAGCGGCGGCAACGGCAATGGCGGCGCCGGCGGCGCGGCCAGCGCAACCGGCGGCAACGCCTCGATCGCCTTCGTCGACTCGGCCAGCGCGGGCAATGCCATGATCGTCAACCAGGCCGGCAACGCCTCGTCGCTCGGCGGCAATGGCGGCAGCGGCTCGACCGGCAACGGCGGCAATGGCGGCAGCGCGACCAGCTTCGGCGGCAATGCGCTGATCAGCTTCAACGGCTCCTCCACCGCCGGCAGCGCGACCATCCAGAACATTCAGAACGGCACGCTGTCCCTCGCCCTCGGCGACATCGGCGCGGACGGGCTGGGCGGCGGCCTCGGCGGCAATTCCGGCGGCGCCTCCGGGACGCGCGCCACGGCCAACATCATCTTCTACGACAACGCCACCGGCGGCACCGCCCAGATTCAGAACATGGGCGGCGGCCTGACCTTCTACGACAATTCGGTGTTCGGCACGGGCCCGTCCGGCGGCACCGTCGCCCTGATCGAGAACAGCAATCAGGGCCAGGTGGTCTTCGCCGGTTCGTCCAGCCTCGGCAACGGCATGATCCTGAACAACACCGGCCCGGCGACCAATGTCAGCTTCGGCGATTCGGCGAGCGCGGGCAGCGGCACGATCGTCAACAATGGCGGCAACGTGATCTTCTCCGACAGCGCGACGGCGGGCAGCGCGACGTTGACCAACAATGACGGCTTCATGACCTTCGCGGGCAGCAGCTCGGCGGGCACGGCGCTGATCACCAATGCGGACCTCCTGAACTTCATCCAGAGTTCCGACGCGGTCGCGGCGCGGGTGGTGAACAGCGCCTCTGGCACGGTCTCGATCGGCGTCAACGCCTTCCGGCTGGGTTCGCTGTCCGGCGCGGGCACGGTCAACAACAACGGCAACACGATCCAGATCGGCTATCTCGACCTGAACGACACCTTCTCGGGCGTCATCTCGGGCGCGGGCGGGCTGATCAAGCGCGGCACGGGCACGCTCGTCCTGACCGGCGAGAACACCTATGCCGGCGGCACCACGATCGCCGAAGGCACGCTGCAGATCGGCGACGGCGGCACCACCGGCTCGGTCATGGGCGACATCACCAACAATGGCGCGCTGGTCTTCGACCGGTCGAACAGCCTGATCTACGGCGACGTGATCTCGGGCTCGGGCACGGTGACCAAGAACGGCGCCGGCACCCTGGTCCTGACCGGCGAGAACACCTATGCCGGCGTCACGACCGTCAATCAGGGCACCCTGCAGATCGGCCTGATCGGCACGACGGGCTCGATCGCCAGCGACGTCGTTCTCAACAACGACTCCCGGATCGCCTTCTCCCGCACGGACGACTTCACCTATGCCGGAGCGATCTCGGGGACCGGCTCGATGGTCAAGGTCGGGGCCGGAACCCTCACCTTCACCGGCGCCAACAGCTATACGGGCGGGACCGCGATCGCGGGCGGCACGCTGCAGATCGGCAATGGCGGCACCACCGGCTCGATCGCCGGAGACATCGCCGTCGGCGGGACGAGCGTGCTGGCCTTCAACCGGAGCGACACGATCGCCTATGGCGGCAACATTTCCGGCAACGGCCAGCTGACCAAGCTCGGCGCGGGCACGCTGATCCTGACCGGCGATGTCGCCCATGCCGGCGGCACGACGGTCCAGAACGGCACTGTCCAGCTCGGCGACGGCGGGACGACCGGCTCCCTCGCGGGCGACGTGAACCTCGTCAACCTGAACTCGGTGCTGGCCTTCAACCGCTCCGACACGGTCACCTTCGGCGGCGTGGTCTCGGGCCTCGGCGCGCTGTCCAAGATCGGCAGCGGCACGCTCGTCCTGACGGGCGCGAACACCTACACCGGCGGCACCTTCGTCAATGCCGGCACCCTGCAGCTGAACGGCAGCGTCGCCTCTCTGGTCAGCGTCGGCGCCGCCGGCCGCTTCACCGGCACCGGCACCGTCAACGGCGGCCTCGTCGCGAACGGGGTCGTCGCTCCCGGCACCGCGACGGCGCCGCTCGGCACGCTGACCGTGACCGGCAATGCCGCCTTCAACGCCGGCTCGATCCTCGCGCCGACGATCACCTCGGCGGGCCAGACCAGCCTGCTGCAGGCCGGCTCGCTCACCATCAACGCCGGCACGGTGCGGCCGGTGGCGGTGCCGGGCGGCCTGTTCCTGATGCAGACCGACTATCGCGTCGCCGCCGGCACTGGCGGGCGGACCGGCACGTTCGGCGGCGTCGACGAGAGCCAGCTGCCGACCTTCCTCGACGCCAGCCTGTTCTACACCGCGAACGAGGTGTTCCTGCGGGTCCGGCGCAACGCCACCAACTTCGCGCAGGTGGCGGGCCTCACCCCGAACCAGGATGCCCTCTCCGATGCGCTCGACGCGGCGGTCGTGGCCGGCGACGCGGACGTGTTCGGCACCTATCTGACGACCTACAACACCCTGCTCGCGCTGGGCACGAACGGGCCGCTCCAGACCGCGCTCGACACCCTGTCGGGCGACGCGCTGACGGCCGTGCCGGCCGCCGCGCAGGAGCATTCGAACCGCTTCAGCCACCGGCTCGCGGCCAATACCTGGAGCAACAGCTCCAACGTCTGGGGCCTGATCGCCTATGGCGACCAGAGCGCCGACGGCGACGGCAACGGCCCGGGCTTCGATGCCGACGGCCTCGAATTCCAGGTCGGCTTCAACACCAGCCTCGGCGCCAACACCCGGCTCGGCCTGTCGGCGGGCTATAATGAGGGCAATGTCGATGTCGACGGCCGCGCGGCGAGCGCGAATGTCGACAGCTGGAGCATCGGCGCCCATCTGCGGCACGATTTCGGGCCGGTCTATGCCTCGGGCCAGCTGACCTACTCCTGGCACAGCGTCGACACGCGCCGCGCCCTGCTGCTGGGCGGCTTCGCCAATGCCGATTTCGACGCCAGCACCTGGACGGCGGCCGGCGAGATCGGCGGCATGTTCCGCGCGGGCCAGCTCAGCATCGAGCCGCATGTGAGCATCCGCCATGCCAGCACCGAGCAGGACGCCTATGCGGAAACCGGTCCGGTCGGCGCGCTGAATGTCGCCGCGGCCGATTTCGAGACCACCCGCTTCGGCCTCGGCGTCCGGCTCGCCAATCGCGATCCCCAGGCGCCGGTCCGCTTCCATGCCCTGCTCCGCTACGAGCATGAGACGGGCGACGAGCAGGTGGTGCTGGACAACACCCTGCCCGGCCTGCCGACCTTTCGGCTGCTCGGCACCCGGCTCGGCGACGACATCCTCACCGCCGACGTCGGCGTGGAGTTCCAGGTCTCGCAGGGCCTGTCGGTCTTCGCCGCGGGCGGCGGTCACATTCGCAGCAACGACACCAGCCTCAATGCCAGCGCCGGCCTGAGGTTCAGGTTCTGAGCCATTGCACCAGGGCGCGGCTCTCCCCGCCCGAATAACTGGGCCCGTCGCCGGTCAGCCGGCGGCGGGCCCTTTCTTCATCAGAGGGTCGCGTGGACCGTCGCCACGGCCGTCACCACCGCGGCGATGCGGGCGGCGGCCTGGACGGTCTCCGCCTTCACGCCGTGCTGGGTCAAGACCTTCTCGTGGCTGTCGATGCACATGCCGCAGCCATTCTGCGCGGAGACGGCGAGGCTGAACAATTCGAAGTCCGCCTTGTCGATCCCGGGCGCGCCGATCGCGTTCATGCGCAACTTCGCCGGCAAGGTGCCGTAGACCGGGTTGGAGGCGAGGTGGACGAACCGGTAATAGACGTTGTTCATTGCCATCACCGCCGCCGCGGCGCGCGCCGCATTGGCATGGGCCTCGTCCAGCTTGCCCGCGACCTCCGCCTCGGCGGCGTCGACGATCGGCTTGTAGCCGGTGCCGTGCGCGCAGGCGAGCAGCAGCCCGTATTTGCGATTGTCGCCGAGCGTCTGGTCGCTGAGCAGGGACGAGATGTTGAGCCTGAGGTCCTTCGCATGTTCGGGAAGGGTTTCGGCGAAGAGCTTGAGCGACATTCTGAGGTTCCTTCGTAATGAAAAAAGGGGCGCGGCAACCGCTGTCGCCGCGCCCCCGGTCTCCGTCCCCGTTCGGGGAGGGCAAGGGAGGAAGCCCTAGGCCGCGGGACGGAGGACCTCTTCACCCGCGCTCCAGTTGCACGGGCAAAGCTCGTCGGTCTGCAGCGCGTCGAGGACGCGGAGCGTCTCGGCCGGATTGCGGCCGACATTGAGGCCGTTCACGGTGACGTGCTGGATGATGTTGTCCGGATCGACGATGAAGGTGGCGCGGAAGGCGACATGCTCGTTGCGGTCCAGGATGCCGAGCGCGGACGCCAGCTGCGCGCCATTGTCGGCGATCCAGGGGAAATCCGCATTGGCGAGCTGCTCGTCCGAACGGCGCCAGGCGAAGTGGACGTGGGCGGTGTCGGTCGAGGCGCCGATCAGCACCGCGTCGCGGTCCGCGAAGTCGGTCTTCAGCTCGGCATAGCCGGCGATCTCGGTCGGGCAGACGAAGGTGAAATCCTTCGGCCAGTAGAACAGAATCTTCCACTTGCCGTTCATCTCGGCGAGGTCGATCGTCTCGCCGGCCGGAAGGGCGGCGACGCCCTGCTGGACGGGAAGGGTGAGGCCGGGAAGCGTGTCGCCAACGGTAAGCATTTGCGCGTGTCTCCTTGTTTTTGTGCGCTGCATCAAAACTCTTGTGCAGCGCATATAAGAGCGCGTTTTCATCGCGCCAATAGATTAAATTGAACATATTGATCGATTGAGACGATGAGCGCATAGCGGCTTGGTGAACATCCATCTGCCCACGCTGAAGCAGCTCCAATATCTGGTGGCGCTCCAGGATCACGGCCATTTCGGCCGCGCCGCCGAGGCCTGCTTCGTCACCCAGTCCACCCTCTCGGCGGGGATCAAGGAGCTGGAGAGCCTGATCGGCGTCACCCTGGTTGAGCGCACCCGCCGCGTGGTGCGCTTCACTCCGCTCGGCATCCGCTTCGCGGAGCGGGCGCGCCGGGTGCTGCGCGAAGCCGAGGATCTCACCGACATGGTCCGCGCCTCGGGCAAGCCGCTCGCCGGCGAGCTCCGCCTCGGCGTCATCCCCACGATCGCCCCCTTCCTGCTGCCGACCCTGCTGCCCCGGCTCCGCGCGCAATGGCCGGACCTCAAGCTCTATCTGCGCGAGGAAACCAGCTCGGCGGCTTGCGACGCGCTGCACCGCGGCGCGCTCGATTGCGTCCTGCTCGCCCTTCCTTATGCCTGCGGCGACGTCGAGCGGGCGGAATTGTTCGACGACCGCCTGCTCATCGCCTTTCCGCCCGGCGCCGCCGCCGACGCCCTGCCCGACATGGTCACCGCCGCCGCGATCGACGAGAGCAAATTGCTGCTGCTCGAGGACGGCCACTGCCTCAAGGACCATGCCCTCTCCGCCTGCAACCGGCCGGAGCTGCGCGCCGAGGCGGCGATCCTCGGCACCTCGCTGCACACGCTCGTGCAGATGGTCGACAACGGCCTCGGCATGACGCTCGTGCCCGAAATGGCGGTCGAGGCCGGCCTGCTCACCGGCACCGGCGTCGTCACCCGCCGCCTCGACGCCGACCACCCCTCGCGTCGCATCGCCCTGGTCTGGCGCCGCGGCAGCCCGCGCGAAAAGGAATTCAGGCTGCTGGCGGACGCGCTGAAGGCGGCGGCCTGAGAGACGGGGGACTTGGGACTGGGGACTCGGGACTGGCAGGGGCAGAACTCCCCGTCCCTAGTCCCTAGTCCCTAGTCCCCAGTCCCCAGTCCCCAGTCCCCAGTCCCTAGTCCCTAGTCCCCAGTCCCCAGTCCCCAGTCCCTAATCCATATGCTTCAGGCCGACCCGCAGATAATCCCAGCCCGTCACCACCGTCAGCGCGGCCGCGCCCCAGAGCGAGATCAGGCCGACCAGGTGCACCCAGGGCCATTGCGGCACGGCGCCGGCCAGGATCAGCGCGCCGAGCGCGATCATCTGCAGCGCCGTCTTCCACTTGGCGAGCGCGCTCACCGGCACAGAGACCTGCAGCCCGGCCAGGAATTCGCGCAGGCCGGAGACGGTGATCTCGCGCAGCAGGATGACCAACGCGGGGATGAGGTGGAAGCCCTCGATGATCGGCGTCGCGCCCGGCTGGCGCGTGCTCACCAGCATGGCGATCACCGCTACCACCATGATCTTGTCGGCGATCGGATCGAGGAACTGGCCGAGCCGCGACACCGTCCCGGCCGCGCGGGCCAGATAGCCGTCGAAATAATCGGTGATGCCGACCAGGCAGTAGAGGATGAAGGTGATGCCGTAATCCCACCAGGTCGGCTTCCAGAGCAGGAAGACGAGGATCGGCACGGCGAGAATCCGCGAGAGCGTCAGGAGGTTCGGCAGCGTCAGCATTGCGGGCCAGCCATTACCCCCAAACCGGGACGAATGGGAACGGGTTCCGCCAACCGGGCTTGTGCGGCTTCGCGCGGGCGGACTATGAACATCGATGAAAGTCCATTCGGGCGGATTCGCAGAGGCGTCATGCACTTGACCAAAGGCCACGCCTCCGCCGCCTTTTGCGGAGCGCGATTCCCCCAATGAGCCATTCCTCAGGCGCCTTCCACCTGCTCGGCACCCGCCGTTTCCTGCCCCTGTTCGGCACGCAGATGCTCGGCGCGTTCAACGACAATCTCTTCAAACATGCCGTGGTCCTGTTCGTCGTCTACGAACATTATCAGTCGGAGCAGTCGGAAACCTGGTTCTCCGCGCTCACCACCGGCCTGTTCACCCTGCCCTTCTTCCTGCTTTCCGCGATTTCCGGCCAGCTCGCCGATTCGAACGACAAGGCGAAGATCATCCGGATCGTGAAGACCTGCGAGATCGTGATCATGCTGGTCGGCGCGATCGGGCTGCTCATGGCCTGGAAAGGGATGCTGGTCGACGCGGTCGCGATCCCGCTGCTGCTGCTGGCGATGCTCGCCATGGGCACCCACTCCACCTTCTTCGGCCCGATCAAATATGCGATCCTGCCGCAGCATCTGGAAAAGCAGGAGGTGCTCGCGGGCACCGGCCTGGTCGAGGCGGGCACCTATGTCGCGATCCTCGGCGGCACCCTGCTCGCCGGCCTGATCTCGGTCGAGATCTCCGCCGCCTCCGTGCTCGCCGTCGCCATCATCGGCTGGTTCTTCGGCCGCGAGGTGCCGCCGGCGCCCCCGCTCGAGGAGCCCCGCAAGGTCGACTGGAACATCTTCCGCTCCTCCATCCGGCTCATCAAGGGCACGCTGAAGATCCGGCGGCTGTTCCTCGCGATCGTCTCGATCAGCTTCTTCTGGACGATCGGCGCGGTGCTGTTCATCCAGTTCCCGCCGCTGGTGAAGAACGCGCTCACCGCCGACAAGGTCGTGGCCAGCGTCTTCCTCGCCATCTTCTCGATCGGCGTCGCGATAGGCTCGCTGGCGGTCAACCGGCTGCTGAAGGGCGAGGTCTCGGCCCGCTATTCGCCTCTGGCCGTGATCCTCATGGGCCTGTCCGTGTTCGGCTTCTACATGCTGTCCGTCTATTGGGACCGCGCCCCGGACGGCACGCTCTACACCGTGTCGGATTTCCTCGCCCATAGCGGCGCGATCTGGCTGAGCATCGCCTTGCTCTGCATCGCCATTTTCGGCGGCATCTTCGTCGTCCCGCTCTACGCCTTCCTCACCACCACGGTGAAGAAGAGCGAGGCGGCGCGCACCGTCGCCGCGAACAACATCGTCAATGCCGGCTGCATGACGATCGGCGCGCTGACCACGATGGGGCTGAGCGTCTGGGGCGTCGGCGCGGCCGACCAATTGCTGCTCGCAGCCGGCATGTGCACGGTCGCCGCCTGGCTGGCCTGGCTGCTGCACAAGGCCTGCGACCATCCGCTGGAGATCGAGGGCGCCGACGGGGAGGGCCCGCCTCCGGGTGGCATGGCGCACTGAACCGGGAGACATCCGCCGCGCCGGAAGGGTGGCGGCGCCGGCGCTAGCTCAGCAGGGTTCCGAAGAAGACGACGCCGCCCAGCCAGGCGGTCACGAACAGCTTGAGGTCGGCGAGCCACCGGGCGGCCTCCGCCTCCGTGAACGGCTCGGCCTCCCGCGCGGGCAGCGCGACGGCCACGGCCTTCGAGCCGGGACGGCGGGTGATGAGGGGCGCGAGGCGGCTCATGCCCCCATTAAGAATTCATTTACCATCCGCCCGCAAGCGGCTCTTGAGGTTAATACGGGGCCGTTACGTCCCGCCGCGGGACGGGCCTATTCGGCCCCGGCCGACGGCACCGGCAGCCGCAGCTCGCGCACCGTCACCGGCCGCCCCGAGAAGAAGGCGACCAGGATGCCGGGGACGTCCGGATGCGCCTCGAACAGATTGTGCCCGCCATTGCGGACGAGGATGCGATGCGCGCGCGACAGGCCCCGGGTCGCCACCGCCTGCTCCTCCAGCGGGGTGCGCACGTCGAGATCCCCCTCAAGGATGAGCACCGGATGGTTCGAACGAATCTCCCGCCGGAAGGCGTCGCCGAGATCGAGGCCCGGCACCGCGCCGCGCAGCTGCGGCATGGGGAAATTGACCGAGAGGCCGAGCAGGGACGCGGGCGCCTGTCGCGCGATCAGGGCCTGGCGCGCATCGCTGATCCCGGACGCCACGTCCATCAGCTCGCCCATGCCCATGCTGACCGGCTCGCGGTAGAAGAAGTCGTAGAGCGGCTGCGCGATCGCCTCGCCCCGACCCGCGTCGAGCGCCGCATAGGCGCCCGCCACCTGCGCATAGCCGGCCGGGTCCGCCATCATCCCGCCCGCCATGCGCCGGGCCGCGAAGCTGTCCATGCGAAAGCTGATCCGCGCGTCGGGGGGCCCGGCGGTCAGCGTCAGCGGCGCCGCGTCGAGCTGGGCGTGAACCCGCCGCATCCGCTCCACGAGCCCGCCGCCCACCGCGCGGTCGATCCGCGCATAGGTGGCGTCGACATGGGCCGGCAGCTTCACCGTCTGGCTCATCCCCTCCACGGAGGCGAAAGCGACGCGGCCCACCGAGCGCGGGTGCCGTCGCATCATCGCCATGCCGAGATGGGTGCCGTAGGAAATGCCCCAGAGGTCCACCTGCCGGGCGCCCAATGCGCGGCGCAGATCCTCGATATCGTCGGCGCTTTGGACGGTGGTGTAGCCGTTCACCGCCACGCCGGCGGCGCGCCAGCGCCCGACGCAGGTCCGCAGCGTCTCGGCATGATAGGCGGTCAGCGCCGCCTCGTTCAGGCCCGCCGCCGGATCGAGCCGGCGTTCGGCGGTGCAGGGCGGGATATGGTTGGACAGGCCGGTGCCGCGCTGGTCGAACACGATCACGTCGGCGACCGCGCGCAAGGCGAGGAAGATGGGCTGGCGCCGACCCTGTGCGGTGAACACGCCGGAGCCCCCGGGACCGCCGGCCAGATAGACGATCGGATTGCCGGGCCGCGCGGCAGTCGAGCGGAAGCGCAGGAAGCCGAGTTCGATCCGGCGCGAACGCGGGTCGTCGCGGTCCTCCGGCACCAGCATCCGGCCGCGCTCGACCGCCAGCTCATTATTGTCGCGCAGGCGGAAGCTGTAGGGCTCGAACCGCGCCTGCGGCTGCGCAAGGGCAGGCGTCGCCACGGCGGCCATCGCCAGCAATGAGATCAGTCCGGTAAGCGCACGCATCGTCATCCCTCCCGCTTCTACCCGCGCGGCTTCGCGCCGGAGCCCGCGGTTCGCCAGCGCGGCTCGGTGAACGACGGCCCGGTTCGGCGAGCGGCGGAGACGCGCCGGTGAACGGCGCTATAAAAGGGGCATGCGGCTCGTCCTGCTCCTGCTCGCCTCATGGCTGCTGACCGGCGCCGCGCCCGTCGGCCACGGGCCGCTGCAGCGCTGCCCGGCGCTCCACTCGGCCGCGGGCTGCGACACGCCATCGCGCTGGCGGCTGCCGCTGGAAGGGCCGGAGACGATCCTGCGGCGCGAGATCGTCGTCGACACCGCCGCTTTGCAGGGGCGCCCGCCGCTCACCGTCTCGCTGATCGCCTTGGCCAGTTCGGAGGTGCGCTGGAACGGCGTCGTGATCGGGCGGAACGGCGTGGTCGGCCGCGACCGGGCCAGCGAGGTCCCGGGCCTCTACGTCGCGGCCTTCATCATCCCGCCCCGGCTCATCCGCCCCGGCGTCAACATCCTCGAGGCGCGGTTGTCCGGCCATCATCTCTGGGCGCCGGTGACGATGCCGATCCACGACTTCCACGTCGGCTTCTACGGATCGCCCAGCCTGCCGGGCATTGGCTATTATCTCCCGGCCCTGCTGACGCTGGGCGCCCTGCTCGCCGGTTTGGTCTATTTCTTCGCCGCCTTCCTCTCCGACCGCGCCGACCGGGGGGCGCTGGCCGTGGCGCTCGCCGCCGGCTCGGGCGCCGCGCAACTGCTGGTCGAGGTCAGCCGCGCATTCATCGCCTATACCTATCCCTGGCATCTCACCCGGGTCGGCGCGATCGCTGTGCTGTCGGCGCTGACCGCCTGCCTGATCGCCTCTTATGCCGCCCGCCGCTTCGCCCCGCGCTGGACGCGCCGGATGGCGATCTCGACCGCCTTGCTTTCGATCGCGTCCATTCTGCTGGTCCCCGGCTTCGACCTGAAGGCGATGGGCGCGATCGCGGTCGCCTGGCTGTGGCTGGGCATCGCGGCGCTCATGGGATGGCGGACGGCGCGGAAGCCCGCCGCCGTCGCGCTCGCTCTGGCCGTCGCCGCGCTGGCGCTGATGGTCTGGAGCTTTACCGATTATCTGGACCGCACCCATTATCTGCTGCTCGCCGGGATCGTCATCCTGCTCGTCGCGGAGCAGGTGATCGCGCTCCGGCGCGCCCGGGCGGAGCGGGACGAGCAGGCGCGGCTCGCGGCGGCGCTGGCGGAACGGCTGCGCAAGGCCGAGGAAAGCGGCGAGCCGATCCTCCCCTTGCGCGACGGCAGCCGCATCCATCGCGTGGCGGTGGGCGACATCGTCGCGGTCCGGGCGGCGGACGATTATTGCGATGTGATCCTGACCGGCGGCCGGGACATGCTGGTCACGCAGACGCTGACGAAGCTGCTCGACACGCTGCCGCCCCGCTTCATGCGCGTCCACAAGAGCCATGCCGTAAACCGCGCCCATGTCACGGGCGCGGCGCCGCGGCCCGGCGGCGGCACGCTCCTCACGATGAGCGACGGCTCGGAGATTCCGGTCGGCCGGACCTATCTGAAGGCGGTTGCCGACTGGCTCAGCTGATCATCGCCCGCGGGTTGGAGAAGACCCGCGTCACCTCGGGCTCGAAGCTCGCCAGCGGATCGACCTGGAAATCGGGATCGAAGGCGGGCGCGTCCCATTCGTCGACCAATTTCTCGGCGAAACCATACCAGCTCTCGCCCTTGAACCGCGCGCGCCCCTCCGGATCCTTGCCCAGATGCGCGAAATAATAGCGGCCCTGGAATTCCTGGTGCCAGTAGACCGCGTGATAGATGTCCTCGCGGACATAGGGCTTCAGCATCTCGGCCGCGATCGCGCCGTGATTGGGGATGGAGAAGAGCTTGCCGAGATCGTGGCAGAGCGCCGCCACCACCTCCTCGTCGCTCGCCCCGGAGCGCCGCGCCAGCGTCCCCGCCATCAGGCTGTGGCCGAGCTGCGTCGCGGCGAACCCGACCTCGATGGCGTCGAGCCGGGCCAGGATCTCCATGATCTGCCGGGCGGCGACCGAGGCCTGATGCTTGCCATGCTCCGCGGCGATATGCATCCAGTCGTCGCGCGTGCCGTCCTGCATTGCGGTAAACATCGGGCCTCTCCTTTGGTCCGAGCCTATCACCAGGCGACGGACAACCCAAGCATCCCAGAATGGCCGGTATAATCGCTGCCGAAGCGCCCGTCATAAGCGGCCCAGAGCGACACGGAAGGCGACAGCATCAGGCGGCCGCGGGCGCCGATCAAAGCGGTGTCCGGCTCGTTCGGCGCGGTCATTTCGAGGACATTGCCCGGCGCGAGCGCGAAGGCGACCGGGATCACCCTCTCGTCCCCGTTCAGCACGGTCAGGTAGCGGGCGGAGACGGCGAGCTGGAAGTCGCCCCAGGCACGGCCGACCTCGAGCCCGGCCGAGGCGCGGAAGCGGTCGGCGTCCTGGTCGCCGACGACGAGGCCGAGCATGTCGGTCTCGGTGAAGCCGTCGGTCGAGATGGAGACATAATCGAGGCCCGCGACCGGCCGCAGCGTCCAACCGCCGGCCTGGAAGGCATAGCCGAGGTCCAGCGCGACGCCGCCGACGCGGACGTCATATTTGGCCGCCGAGGCGCCAATGACCGTGCGGCTCGTCCTTGCATTGCCGGCGCCATAAGTGGCGGAGAGCGCGGCCGTGAACGGTCCCTGCTCGAGCCGCAGCGCGGCGCCGCCCTCGGTGAGCGTGACGTCTCCCTCCTCCACCGCGCCCGGCACGTCGATGTCGAGGCTGCCATGGTCGACGCCGAACGCCAGCGTCACGCCCTGCCCCAGCGCCACGTTCGCGCCGACGGCGAAGCCGCGCGCGTCGCGGCGGCCGCTCTGGCTCACCCGGAAGGCATAGACCTCGCCCCAGCCGGCATTGGCGGGCAGCGGCCCGGTCAGCCGGTTCAGCAGCCGCGAGCCGAGATCGAACAGGCCGGACTGGACCTCCGCGTGGATCGTGCCGACCGCGACGACCTGGCCGGTCAGCTCATAGACCTCGCGCAAAGTATCGGTGATCGTGTCGGTGCGGGTCTCGGCCACGGTGTAAACCACGTTCGTGATCGTGTTGTAGTTGGTCTCACCGACCGCGACGTCGCGGGGGGTGCCGCCCGGCTGGCAGGTCGGACGGGTTGCGGAAGGCAGGGAACCGACATCGCATATACTGAGATTGCCGGTCTGGATCGTGTCCGGGCCGAAGGTGATGGCGGTCTGATCGCTGCTCTGCGTATTGGTGAGCGTGAAAGTCGAAGCGCCCGTCACCGTCGCCGTGGTGGTCGCGGAGGAGATCCGCACCGGATCGCCGATGATCACGCCAGGTCCGCCAGCGGCAGTAATCGCCGCGCGCGCCGCGGTGAGACCGTTCTGCACCATGAGGCTGCTGAAAGCGGCCGCGAAGGTCTGATCGTAAAGCGGCTGCCCGCCGGCGATCCGCCCGATGATCTGGGTCGAGAAGGCCGAGACCCGATTTGTGGTCACGGTCGGCGTGCTGAACAGGATGCTCTCGCGCCGTGACATGCTGAAGCTGGTCGTGGGCGTGCCGGAGTTGATGTCGAGATAGACGTTGTTGCCGTCGTAGCGCAGGGACACGCCGCCGCTATTCGGCTGCGTCGTGAAGGGATTGAACGTGCCGCTGATGCCGCCGGCGGCGTTGAGGATGGTATAGGTGCCGTTGGTGAAGGTGGCCCCGTTCGCGAAGGCGGCGAAAGTCCCGGCCAGGGTCGCCGTCCCGGTCACATTGACGCGGTCGGCGGTGCCGTTGCCGATATCGGCCTGGAAGGTGCTGCCCGCGGTCAGGACGAGATTGCCGTTGATCGTGAAGGTGCCGATCGTGCCATTGCCGCCGGGCGACAGCGTACCATTCACATTGGTCGTACCGACGCTGCCCGTGCCGCCGAGCGTCGCGCCGTTGGCGACGGTCACGCCACTGGTCAGCGAGCCGTTGACCAGCAAGGTGCCGCCGCTGACCGTCGTCGCGCCCGTATAGGTGTTGGCGCCGGTCAGGATCAGCGTCCCCGTCCCGGTCTTGACCAGCGATCCGCCGCTGCCCCCGCCGAGACCGCCGTCGCTGATCACCCCGGAGATCGTCGTCGAGGCGTTGCCGCCGCCGAGCGTCAGCTGTCGTCCGCCTAGCCGGATCGCGCCCGCGCCCTCGATCGAGCCCGCCGAAAATCCCGTGCCGGCGGTCAGCCGCGAAATGTCGATCGTGCCGCCCGCATTGTTGATCAGGCGGGCATTGCCGCCTGTGCTGACGTCTTCGAAGATCACGGTCCCGCCATTGTTGTTGGTGATCACCGCGTTCGCCGCCGTCGCATCGGTCACGAACCGGGTCGTCCCGCCATTGTTGGTGATCGTCGCCTCGGCGGCGGTCGCGATGCAGACGGTGCCGTTGACGTCGCAATAGGGGTCGCCGTCCAACGCGACGCCGGTGTTGAAGCCGAACAGGGTCGTGCCGCCGGTCTCGTTGATGATCGTGCTGGCGCCCGCGGTCGCGTTGTTGGTGAACTGGGTCGTCGCGCCCGATCGGTTGGTGATGGTTGCATTGCCCGCAGTCGGGGTGCCGACGCTGTAGTTGAAGCCGAAGGCGAGCAGGCCATCATTGTCGAACACGGCGTCGCCGCCCGTGGAATTGCGACTGAAGCTGGCGCTGCCGCCGGCATTGATCGTGATCCGCGCGGTGCCCGCCGTAACGCTGCGCGTGTTCACGTCGCGATTCCCGTCCATGGTCAGGAAGCTGCCATTGCCGATCGTGATGCGGGCATTGCCGGCGCTGGTGACGTTGGCGGGTTGGCCGGACGAGCCGAAGAAGGCGACGCCGCGCGTGCTGTTGGCGACAATGATCGCGTTGTCGGCGCTCGCATTCTCGAAGAATGACAAGCCCGCGTCGCCGGTAAGGGTGATGGTCGCCGCGCCGGCGCGCGACGTCCCGGTGAAGCTGACGAGAGCGCCGGTGCCGGCATCGATGGTGGCGGTAGCGGCCGTGCTGGCGCCGCTGAACTCGATTTGCGCGGCACTCCCCGCATTGTTGGTCAGGGCGGCCGAAATCTGGGCATTGCCGGCGCTGCCGGAACTGCGGAAGCGCAGCCTGCCAGCCCCGTTCACGCGGATGATCGCATTGCCGGCGGTGGCCGATCCGTCGAAGTTGAGGGTACCCGTGTTAGGGAGGCCACCGAACGAAACGCCAGCGACATTGAAGGTCGGGGCGTTGCCTGAGTTGTTGACGATGCCGTTGCCGTCAATCGTGAATTCGCGGAAGCCGTTGTTGCTCGCGACGCCCAGCACGTTGAACGTGTAGGCCGGCGCCCCCGCCTCCAGCCGGATCGTGCCGATGCGCGTCTGCTGCTGGGTGAGCCGCAACGCGGTGATCGACGAGGCGCCAAAGCTCGCGGTCGCGGTCGGCACCTGCCCCGGGCTCCAGTTCGCGCCGCTGCTCCAATCGTCGGAGCCTGGCGCGGCATTCCAGGTCGCGTCCTGAGCCAAGGCCGGCGAGGCCGATAGGCCGGCCAGCATCGTGCCGATCATCATTGCGACCCGGACTTTGCGAAATGCCTTGAATTGCTTCCGATGCTTCATGACCTCGCCCCCTTGTTTGAGTTCATGAGACAAAGGCGCGGGCCGCGCGGAAAACGGGTCAGTGCGATTCAAAAAAGCGGGCGGCTTGGGCGTGCGGGCAATGCGTCCCGCTCGCCCCGTCACGCCTCGCCATGGCGAGGCGGTTCCATTAGGTTCGGCCGATGCACGCTGGACCAACCGGAACGATAGCTGACGGACTGAGGCTCGCGGGGCGACTGCTGCGCGACAATCCCGCGCTCGCCGCCGAACAGGCGCGCGAGGTCCTGAAGGCCTCGGCCGGCAATGCCGATGCCTACCGCCTGCTCGGCGCCGCGCTGCGCCGCACCGGCGACAACGAGGCGGCGGACAGCGCCGAACTTGAGGCGATCCGGGTCTCGGTTCATGATCCCGTGCTGATGCAGGCCGCCACGGCGCTGCTCGACAATGACCTGCCGACGGTCGAGACCATTCTTCGCCAGCGCCTGCACGACAAGCCGACCGACGTCGCCGCGATCAGGATGATGGCGGAGCTGGCGGCGCGGATCGGCCGGCTGCAGGATGCCGAGCATCTGCTCCGCCGCGCGCTGGAGCTTGCGCCCGGTTTCGCCCCGGCCCGTTCCAACCTGGCCACCGTGCTCTACAAGCAGAACCGGCCCGCCGAGGCGATCGCCGCGCTCGAGCCGTTGCAGGGCGTGGACCTCGAGGCCAATCAGAACCTCAAGGCCGCCGCACTGGGCCGGATCGGCGCCTATGAAGAAGCGCTCGCGCTCTACGAGGCGGTGCTGGAGCGCTTTCCCGGCCAGGCCAAGGTCTGGATGAGCTACGGCCACTTGCTGAAGACGGTCGGCCGCCAGGGGGACAGCATCGCCGCCTATCGCCGCGCGCTCGGCGCCGCGCCCGGCCTCGGCGAGGTCTGGTGGAGCCTGGCCAACCTGAAGACCGTGACGTTCGACGATGCCGACGTCGCCGCGATGGAGGTCGCGCTCGGCGATCCGGCGATCGGCGAGGAAGACCGCTTCCACCTCCATTTCGCCCTCGGCAAGGCGCTGGAGGACGCGCGCCGGGCCGAGCCCGCCTTCCGCCATTATGCCGAGGGCAATCGCCGGCGCCGCGCCCTGATCGACTATGACCCGACCGACATTTCGACCCATGTCGCCCGGAGCATCGCCTGCTTCACGCCGGACCTGTTCGAGGCCCGCGCCGGCCAGGGCTGCCCGGCGTCCGACCCGATCTTCATCCTCGGCATGCCGCGCGCCGGCTCCACCCTGATCGAGCAGATCCTCGCCAGCCATCCGCGGGTCGAGGGCACGATGGAGTTGCCCGATATCCCCGCCCTCGCCGGGAAGCTCGGCCGCCGCGAAGCGAAGGACGAACGCTCGGCCTATCCCGAAGCCCTGGCGGCGCTGGACGGGGACGCGCTCCGCGCCCTCGGCGAGGAGTATCTCGAAAACACCCGCGTCCAGCGCAAGACCGACCGGCCCTATTTCATCGACAAGATGCCCAACAATTGGGCCCATGTCGGCCTGATCCGCCTGATCCTGCCGAACGCGAAGATCGTCGACGCGCGCCGCCATCCGCTCGCCTGCTGCTTCTCCAACTTCAAGCAGCATTTCGCCCGGGGCCAGGGCTTCACCTACGACCTCGCCGAGCTCGGCGCCTATTATCGCGACTATGTGACCCTGATGGCGCATCTCGACGCGGTGCAGCCCGGGCGCATCCACCGCGTCATCCACGAGGCCCTGGTCGAGGATCCCGAGACCGAGGTCCGCCGCCTGCTCGATTTCCTCGGCCTGCCCTTTGATCCCGCCTGCCTCGCCTTCCACGAGAACGAGCGCGCGGTGCGCACGGCCAGCTCGGAGCAGGTCCGCCGCCCGCTCAACCGCGAGGGCTTCGATCAGTGGCGGCCCTTCGCGCCCTGGCTCGGCCCGCTCGAAGCGGCGCTGGGGCCGGTGCTCGCGGCCTATCCGGAGGCTCCCGCCTGAGGCGAGCGTGGCAAAACCGTCACAGCCGCGTCACGCTTTTGTTGCGGCCCGAAAACGAAATTGACGCGCCCCGAAAAGGGGCAGAACTTACCCCCGACATAGACCAAGGGGGGTCGATTATGGCGGTTAGGTCGTTGCGCCGGTACGCGGGTCTTGGCCTGCTCACCACCACGATGCTGTGCGGCTCGGGCGCCGCCCTCGCCCAGAATACGCCGGGGACGCCGGCCACGCCCGCCGAGGAAAGCGCCAGCGACACCGACATCGTCGTCACCGCAACCCGCCGCGCCGAGAATCTGCAGGACGTCCCGCTGGCGATCACCGCGCTCGGCACGCAGCAGCTCGATCAGCAGGGGGTGACCGGCTTCGACGGCTATGCCCGGCTCGTGCCCAGCCTGTCCTACCGCACCTCGGGCCCAGGCTTCTCCAACGTCTATTTCCGCGGCGTCTCCTCCGGCGAGAACAGCAACCACTCCGCTTCGCTCCCCAGCGTCGGCACCTATCTTGACGAGCAGCCGATCACGACAATCACCGGCGCGCTCGACCTGCACATTTACGACATCGCCCGCGTCGAGGCGCTGGCCGGGCCGCAGGGCACGCTCTACGGCGCCTCCTCCCAGGCCGGCACCGTCCGCCTGATCACGAACCAGCCGGATCTCGCCTCCACCTATGGCGAGATCCGCGGCGAGCTGAACGCCGTCGCGCATGGCGATTTCGGCGGCAATATCGAGGGCTTCATCAACGCGCCGCTGGCCAGCAACGTCGCGTTGCGCGTGGTTGGCTGGTACCAGCATGATTCCGGCTATATCGACAATATCCCCGGATCGCTGACCTTCCCCAGCTCCGGCATCACCATGACCAACGACGACCTGGTCGAAGACGATTACAACGATGTTGACACCTATGGCGCCCGAGCCGCCCTCCGCATCGAGCTCGGCGACCGCTGGACCGTCACCCCGACGATCATGGGCCAGCGCCAGCGCAGCAACGGCTCCTTCTCCCAGGAGCGCGGCCTCGGCCCGCTGCAGGTTCGCCAGTTCAATCCCGAATTCGCCAATGACCGCTGGTTCCAGGCCGCGCTCACCGTGCAGGGCCGGATCGGCAATTGGGATCTGACCTATGCCGGCTCCTACATGCGCCGCCGGGTCGACGGCGCCCAGGATTATTCCGACTACGCCTATTTCTACGACGCGCTGGCAGGCTACGGCGCCTATTTCTACGACAACAACAACAATCTGGTGAACCCGAACCAGTATATCGAGTTCACCGACCGTTACCGGAAGCTCAGCCAGGAGCTGCGCATCACCTCGCCCGCGGATCAGCCGGTCCGCCTCGTCGCCGGCCTGTTCTACCAGCGCCAGCAGCACGGCATCGAGCAGAATTACATCATCGACAATATCGCCGACGCGATCACCGTGCCCGGCACCGAGAGCAACATCTGGCTGACCAAGCAGCGCCGCGTCGACCGCGATTATGCGATCTTCGGCGAGCTGAGCTGGGACATCACGCCCGATCTCACGCTGACCGGCGGCGGTCGGCTCTACCGGTTCGACAACACTTTGACCGGCTTCTTCGGCTATTCGGACGGCTTCAGCGGCTCGACCGGGGTCGCCGCCTGCTTCGGGCCGCCCTCCGTCCCGGGCTCTCCCTGCCAGAATCTGGGCACGGTCGGGCCGAATGGCATCGGCCCGAAGCGGTCCGAGGATACCGGCTTCATCCACCGGCTGAACCTGACCTACCGGATCACCGAGGATCATCTGATCTACGCGACCTGGTCGCGCGGCTTCCGGCCGGGCGGCGTCAACCGGCGCGGCACGCTCCCGCCCTACAACGCCGATTTCGTCAGCAATTACGAGCTCGGCCTCAAGACCGACTGGCTCGCCCACCGGCTGCGGATCAACCTCGCCGTCTACCAGCTCGACTGGTCGGACATCCAATTGTCCTTCCTCGGCCCCAACGGCCTCACCGAAATCCAGAATGCCGGCAATGCCCGCATTCGCGGCGCCGAGCTCGACGTTCTCGCCCGGCCCACCGAAGGCCTGACGATGAGCTTCGGCGCGGCCTATAATCATGCCGAGACCACCAATGCCATCCTGGCCCCCGCCGGGACGCGGCTGCCGATCACCGCGCGCTTCAAGGGCAATGCCCGGATCCGCTACGAATTCCCGGTCAGCGAGGGCTGGGAGGGGCATTTCCAGGCGTCCGGCGCCTATGAGGGGCGGCGCACGCGCGACCTGAGGGCCGACGAAGCCGCCATTTACGGCGCCATGCCCGGCTATGCGACGGTGGATCTCACCGCCGGCCTCGAGCATCGCGACTGGTCGATCGAGCTCTTCGCCCGCAACCTCTTCGACGAACGCGGAATCACCGGCCGGTCGATCCAGTGCAACGAATTGGTCTGTGGCGATCAATTGGGGCAGACGGCGATCGGTCCGAAAATCTACTCCTTCGTGACCACGCCGCGCACGATCGGCCTTCGCATCGGCCGGCGCTTCTAGCCTGGCCGTCCGCCACTCGCGAACCCCATTCGGCCGGAACGGACGCGCGCGGCGCGCGTCACCGTGCCTCTGCTCGTGACGCACCCGTAATTTATATTCTTGATCTATTGCAAGTTCCGTGAAGTCATTACTTGATATTTGTTTCTAACACTCAATTAACTTCCGGAATATATCAGGTCGACATGGAGTCGAGACCCTCTTTTGTCGAATGGAAACCGCAGCATAGCCCCCGCTTTGTTGACAATTCAACAGGAGTTGTAGGTATCACCTACAGTCTATCCTCCCCGATACTCCCAAGGATTTCCAGGGCTTCGGCCCGTACGGCTTTCTGATCGCGCCTGGTCTCGCGGTCAGAGGGAGGGGGCGTTACCCTCAGCCCCCCACACGCCCCCTCCCACCCCTCCCCTCGCGGCTTAGACAGACAGCCGGGCGGCCGCCGGCGCCGTCGCCCGGGACCGCGGCAATGCGTCACTTGACAAGTTGGAAAGTCACGTTACTTTCCATTGTGGAAAGTGAGGTATGTGATGAGTGACGATTTCGATCCCCGGGAAGCCCTTGCCGTCGCGCAGGCGACTCGGGCGCGCATGGCCGGCCGCGCCGACACGACGCCGGGCTGGTACGGCATCGCCTATGGCCTGATGTGCGGCCTCATCGTCGCCTCCGCCGGCATCCCAGCGCCCTGGGGCCTGCTGCTGCTCGGCTTCAGCCTCTGCGCGCTCGCCTTTCTCTACCGCTACTGGACGCAGCTCACAGGGCTCAGCGTCAACGGCTATCGCAAGGGCCGCACACGCACGATCGCCGTCACTTTGGCCATCGTGTTGGTCGGTCTCTCCCTGCTGGGCCTCTATCTGCGCAGGACCCTGGGCCTGGACTGGGCGCCCTTCGCCACCGGCGGCGCGGCGGTGCCGATCGCGATCCTCGCCTCCTGGGCCTGGGACCGCGCCTGGCGCCGCGAGATCCTGGCGGAGGTGGCGGCATGAGCCTGCCCGGCCTCGATCCGCTGATCCACGCGCCGGCGCGGCTGCAGATCTGCGCGATCCTCTCCGCGGCGGACGAGGCGGAATTCGCCTTCGTCCGCGAGGAGACCGGGGTCAGCGAATCCGTCCTCTCCAAGCAGGTGAAGCTGCTCGACGAGGCCGGCTATGTCGCGGTCCGCAAGGCCACCTTGGCCTCCCGCCAGCGTACCTGGCTCGCCCTCACCAAAGCGGGGCGGGCGGCCTTCGCGGCGCATATGCAGGCGCTGACGAAGCTCGCCGCGACGGCGGCCAACGGCGTGGCCGCGGCGTAATTCCCCTCCCACGCGCGGGAGGGTAACCTTGACACGGCGTTCCCATTTCGTTCTGATGCCGCCATGGCGGGCGGCTCCGATACTCTCTCCCTGAAGGCCGCGCGGAGGATCGCGCTCGCCGCGCAGGGTCTCGGCGTCCCCCGCCCGGCCACCGTCACCCGCGGCCATCTCGCCCGGACCGTCGACCGGCTCGGTCTCCACCAGATCGACAGCGTCAACGTCCTCGCCCGCGCCCATTATCTTCCCGCCTTCTCCCGGCTCGGCGCCTATGATCGCGGCCTGATCGACGAGGCCGCGTGGGGCCGCGGGAGCCGGCGGCGCCTGTTCGAATATTGGGCGCACGAGGCCTCGCTCCTCCCGCTCGACCTCCACCCTCTGCTGCGCTGGCGGATGGAGCAGGCGGCGCGTGGGGAACGCGGCTGGAAGAGCCTGCGCGCCTTCGCCCATCAGCGCCGCCCGGAGGCCGAGGCGATCCTGAAGCGCATCGCCGCCGAGGGACCGCTCGGCGCCTCGGACTTCGACCATGGCAAGAGCCGCAGCGGCTGGTGGGAATGGGGCGACACCAAGCAGGCGCTGGAATTCCTGTTCTGGTCCGGCCGGATCACCACCGCGACCCGGCGCGGCAGCTTCGAGCGTGTCTACGACCTTGCCGAGCGGGTGATCCCGCCGGCCATCCTCGCATTGCCCAGCCCGGCGCCTCACGACGCCCACAAGGCGCTGGTCGAGCGCGCCGCCCGCGCCATGGGCGTCGCCACCATGGCGGACCTGCGCGACTATTTCCGGCTCGACCTCGAGGACAATCGCCGCGCGGTCGCGAGCCTCGTCGAGGACGGCCGCCTCCTCCCCGTCGCGGTGGAGGGCTGGCGCCAGCCGGCCTTCCTCCACCCCGAGGCGCGCCACCCGCGCCGCATCGGCGGCCATGCCCTGCTCGTCCCCTTCGACCCGTTGATCTGGGAGCGCGCCCGCACCGAGCGCCTGTTCGGCTTCCGCTACCGGATCGAGATCTACACGCCCGCGCACAAGCGCCTGCACGGCTATTACGTCCTCCCCTTCCTGATGGACGGCGCCCTCGTCGCCCGCGTCGATCTGAAGAGCGACCGCCAGGCCGGCCGCCTTCTCGTCCAGAAGGTCAGCTATGAGGACGGCGCTCCGCCCGAGACCGCCGAGCGCCTCTCCGCCGAGCTCGCCCTGATGGCCGAATGGCTGGGGCTGGCGCCGCCTCTCCCGCTGGGCTAGCCTGTGCGATTACGGAGAGGATAGAAGGAAAAATCAATGACATCAGAGGGAAAGAGCGGGCATATCCGCCTGACCTCGCATCCGGGCTCGCGCGGCCCGGCGCGCTTTCCGATCCACTGGGGCGCCGCCACCGCGCGAGAGCGCGGCCCGGTCATCGCCACCGTCAATGCCGGCGCGCATCGCAATGCGATCGGCGCGCATGGCGGCTCCTATTCCATCTACCGCGCGCTCGCCATTTCGGCCGGGGCGATGGACCCGTCCGCGCGGCCGGACCTCAACGACACCGCGCCGGTCTGCGAGATCGGCCCGCACAAGCAATGGGGCGATCCGGGCAAGATCGTCTCGCTCGATCCCTGGGGCCACCGCGTCGCTCTCGATCATGGCGACCTGCTCGCCGAGGGGATCGACCTGCGCCCGTCCATCGCGATCACCAAGGCGCGGCTCACCCTGCCCGAAATCCAGGATGCGATCGAAGCCGGCCGGCTGGCGGTGGACGGCGAGATCGTCCACGAGGCGGGCGACGTCTCGGTGACCAAGATCGCGGTCGATCCGGTCTGGTGGCTGCCCGGCATCGCCGAGCGCTTCGGCGTCACCGAGAACAATTTGCGCCGCTGCCTGTTCGAGCAGACCGGCGGCATGTATCCGGAGCTCGTCACCCGCCACGATCTCAGCGTCTTCCTGCCCCCGATCGGCGGCATGACCCTCTACATTTTCGGCGACCCGGCCTTTCTCGGCAACAAGCGCAAATTGCTGACCTGCCGCGTGCACGACGAGTGCAACGGCTCCGATGTGTTCGGCTCGGACATCTGCACCTGCCGTCCCTATCTCACCCACGGCATCGAGGAGGCGACCCGCTCCGCCCAGGCCGGAGGCGTCGGCCTCATCGTCTACAACCGCAAGGAAGGCCGCGCGCTCGGCGAGGTCACCAAATTCCTCGTCTACAATGCCCGCAAGCGCCAGCCGGGGGGCGACCAGGCGGCGACCTATTTCGAGCGGACCGAATGCGTCGCCGGCGTTCAGGACGCGCGCTTCCAGCAGCTCATGCCCGACGTGATCCACTGGCTCGGCATCCGCCGCATCGACCGCTTCGTCTCCATGTCCAACATGAAATATGACGCGCTGGCCGAGGGCGGTATCGAGATTGGCGAGCGCGTGCCGATCCCCGACGAGCTCGTCCCGCCCGACGCCAGCGTCGAGATGGAGGCGAAGAAGGCCGCCGGCTATTTCACGCCCGCCGGCGCGCCGAGCAAGAAGAAGCTCCGCGACACGGTGGGGCGCGATCTGGGCAAGTTCTGATGGACGCCATCGCGTCATCTTCCGGTGGGCGCCCCCTGGCTCCCTCTCCCCGGGGGGGAGAGGGTTGGGGTGAGGGGGAGCGAGCGAACGCGAGCGCCCGCCGTCCGTGAACATTCCCGAACGCGGAACCCCCTCACCCTGCCCTCTCCCCCCCGGGGAGAGGGATGACCCCATCCGCGCCCTCCTCAACGCCGCCGCCGTGCGCGAGCGGGCGCATGAAATGCTTGACCTTGCGCTCGCCGGAAAGGTCGAGGGCTGGCGCGTCGAACTCGACCGCCTCGGCGCCGCTGCCGATCTCACCGCCGCGGTCACGCGCGAGAATTACCCGGACCTCCGCATCCCCTTCCACGCCCGCGCACGCCACTTCGTCGCCGGCCCGCCGCGCCTGCCCGAGGGCGATCCGGCGACGCGTGCCCGCGCCGCCTTCGATCTGGTCATCCTCTCGGTCCTCCTCGACGCCGGCACCGGCCCCGGCTGGCGCTTCGTCGATCCGGTCGGCGGCGGCACCTATACCCGTTCCGAAGGCCTCGCCGTCGCCAGCCAGCGCATGGTGGAGGCGGGCGAGCTGGACGATCTGGTCGGCCTCGACCCCGAGCGGCTGGCCCGCGCCTTCCAGGTTTCCGACGACAATCTGCTGGCCGGCCTCGAAGGCCGCGCGGCTCTGCTCCGCCGCCTCGGCGCGCAGGCGCTGGCCCGGCCCGACCTGTTTCCGAACGGGCGCCCCGGCGGCCTCTACGACAGCCTCGCCGCCCGAGCGGAGAACAACGTCCTCCCCGCCTCCGCCATTCTCGAACTGCTGCTGGAGGCGCTCGGCCCGATCTGGGCGGACCGTCTGGTTATCGACGGCATCCCGCTCGGCGATTGCTGGCGTCACGCCGCGCTCCGCCGCAACGATGCGAGCGACGGCCTCGTGCCCCTGCACAAGCTCTCCCAATGGCTGTCCTACTCGCTGATCGAGCCGCTCGAGGAAGCCGGCATCCGGATCACCGACGTGGACGGCCTCACCGGTCTCGCCGAATATCGCAATGGCGGCCTGTTCGTGGACCTGGGCGTCCTCGTCCTGGCCGATCCGGCCGACGCGACCCGCGAACACCGCGTCTCCGATCCCCTGATCGTCGCCTGGCGCGCCATGACCGTGGCCCTGCTCGACCGCTTGGCGCCCCTGGTCCGCGCCCGTCTCGGCGTCGATGAGACCGCCTTCCCCCTCGCCCGGATGCTCGAAGGCGGCAGCTGGGCTGCGGGCCGACGCATCGCCGCCGAGAAGCGCCCGGGTGGCGGCCCGCCCTTCGCCATCCTCAGCGACGGCACCGTATTCTGAAGGAGCTTCCCATGGACGGCCTGACCATCGTTTCCCATCCCCTGGTCCAGCACAAGCTCAGCCTGCTGCGCGACCGCGACAGCTCGATCCAGCTCTTCCGCTCGGTGGTGCGCGAGACCGCGACCCTGCTCTGCTACGAGGTCACCCGCGACCTCCCCACCGAGACGGTCCGCATCGAGACCCCGATCGCCGCGACCGACGCGCCGATGCTCGCGGGGAAGAAGCTCGTGATCGCGCCGATCCTGCGCGCCGGCCTGCAAATGGCCGAGGGCATGCTCGATCTGGTCCCGTCCGCCCGCCTCGCCCATGTCGGGCTCTACCGCGATCCGGTCTCGCTCCAGGCGGTCGAATATTATTTCAAGACGCCGGAGGATTGCCACGAGCGGATCGTGATCGTCGTCGATCCGATGCTCGCCACCGGCCATACCGCCATCGCGGCGATCGACCGGCTCAAGGAAGCCGGCGTCTGCGACATGCGCTTCGTCTGCCTGCTCGCCGCCCGCCCCGGCGCCGAGGCCCTGCGCGCCGCCCATCCCGACGTGCCGATCTGGGCGGCGGGCATGGACGAGAGCCTGAACGACCACGGCTATATCGTCCCCGGCCTCGGCGATGCCGGCGACCGGACCTACGGCACGCGCTAGGAGCCGCTGACCGCCGCCCAGTCCAGCCCGAACCGCGCCAGATACTTCCTGAGCCGATCCGCGTCATTGGCACTGCTCCGCCGCAGCCGCGACGCCGCGAACAAGCTCCGTCCCGCCTCCGAGAGCGACCGGCTCGCCCGGCAGACGCGCAGCACCTCGGCGAGCTGCACCCGGTCGAACGGATCGACCGCGGCGGCCACCTCCTCGCCCAGCAGTTGGGCGAGCCCGTCGGCCGCCTCCCCCTCCGTCCCGGCCCAAAGCCGCTTCAGCCGCGCGATCTCGCTCTCGACGCAGGCGACGTCGATCCGGCCGCGCGGGCTGAGCGTCGCCATACGGGTGACGCTGGCGGCGAGATCGCGGAAATTGCCGGGCCAGCGCGCCTCGGGCGAGACCGCGAAGGCGAGGTAGAGCGCGCGCGCCTCCTTGTTGAAGCTGGCCCTCTCCCCTTCCCGCTCCGCGAACCGGTCGAGCTCGTAATCGAGATTGGGCGCGATATCCTCACGCCGCTCGGCCAGGCCGGGCAGATGGAAGGTCCAGAGGTTGAGGCGCGCATAGAGATCCTCGCGGAACCGCCCCGCCGCCACCGCTTCGCCGAGGTCGCGATTGGTGCCGGCGAGCAGCTGGAAGTCGGACGAGGATTCCCGGTCCGCGCCGACGGGGAGGAACACCTTGTCCTCGATCGCGCGCAGGATCATCGCCTGCTCGTCCAGCCCGAGCTCGCCGATCTCGTCGAGGAACAGCATCCCCTTGTCCGCGCTCTTCAGGAGCCCGGGCCGGTCGGCCACGGCGCCGGTGAACGCGCCCTTGCGGTGCCCGAACAAAGCGGACATCGCGCTGTCGCCCTTCAGCGTCGCGCAATTCACCTCGACGAACGGCCCGCCGATCAGGTGGTTGAGCCGTCTCAGCTCGTAGATGCGCCGCGCCAGCTGGCTTTTGCCCGCGCCGGTCGGCCCCATTAGCAGCATCGGCGCGCGCGAGCGCAGCGCTACCTGCTCGATCTCGTCGATCATGCGGTTGAAGGCCGGGTTACGCGTCTCGATGCCGGATTTGAGAAAGCTCTGCCCCTCCGCCGCCGCCACGGCGAAGCGGGTCGCGATGCTGTCGTAGCGCGACAGGTCGAGGTCGATCACGTTCCATATCCCCGCCGCGTCCACCGAACCGCGCCTCGGCTGGGTCTGCAGCAGCCGCCCGGGCAGATAATGCGACTCGCTGAGCAGGAAGAGGCAGATCTGGGCGACGTGCGTGCCCGTGGTGATGTGGATCAGAACGTCCTCGGCCCCGGGATCGAGCGGCTCGGCCCGGGCGAAGTCGAGCAATTTCCCATACACCTCCTCGAAATCCCAGGCGTCGCCGAAGTCGAGGATGCGCGCATCCACCTTCGTCTCGGGCGAGACCGAGGCGATGTCCTCCGCGACGAACTCCGCCAGCCGCCGGTGCGCCGTGCCGTGCAACATGACGAAGCGGTCGACCCTGAGATCGGGATGCATGCACAGGCCCACGGACGGCCGCCACTTGTTCCAGCGCGCGGGACCGAACTGGCTCGCGTCGAGCGTCGAGCCGAGGAAACCGATGACCGTGACAGGTTTCATTCCTTATCCTGTCGTATAATCTCGGAGAATTGTCGATAGTATTTCCGGTCGTCTCTGCGAGCCCATGGAAGTGCGAACTTCCTCGATTCAATAAGATATGTATACATATCAATATCTTGCTGAATTCCCTCCGGGAACAGGGCGAAACTGGCACGCTCGCTGCAATGTTTCCGGCGTCTGGCACAATCGGCCAGGCGGGCGGAAGGACGGGGCGGCCGGAATGGGCCGGCCGCCCCCGAAACCTCCGCTCAGGGTGTAGCTCAGTCGGTAGAGTCCCGGCCTTGGAAGCCGGTGGTCGCTGGTTCGAACCCAGCTGCCCTGACCAGTTTGAAGACGAAGGAATTCGAGATGGCGAACAAGGGTCTTTTCGCGTCGGCGATCGCGAAGCTGCTTCCGGCGGCGAACGCGCTGAACCGCGAGGCGGCGCCGGCTTATGCTTACGGCCCGGAGGCCCTGCTCGCTCAGCTCGCCGCGACCGGCACGCTCAGCGACAGCTTTTACGGCCAGGCGCGCGATCATCTCGCGGAGATGCTGCAGGCGCTCCAGGGCGTCGATCCGCTCTTCGCCGCGAAGACGGCGGTCTACGCTCGCCAGGCCGGCAAGATGAAGGACATGCCGGCGCTGATCGCCGCGTGGCTGACCGTGGCCGATCCGGCCCTTGCCGTACGCGTCTTCGGCCGCGTGATCGACAATGGCCGCATGGTCCGCAACTTCGTGCAGATCATGCGCTCCGGTCAGGTCGGGCGGACCTCGCTCGGCACCCGGCCGAAGCGGCTCGTCCAGGCGTGGCTCGAGCAGGCATCGCTGCCGACGCTCATGCAGGCCGCGACCGGCCAGGATCCGAGCCTCGCGGATATCGTCCGCATGGTTCACCCGAAGCCGGCCGATGCCGCGCGGCGCGCCTTCTATGGCTGGCTGCTCGGCAAACCCTATGACGTCGAGGCGCTCCCGGCGGAGCTTCGCGCCTTCGAGGCGTGGAAGCGCGATCCGTCGCGGCCCTTGCCACCGGTGCCGTTCGAATGGCTGACCGCCTTCCCGCTGTGCCCGAACCAGTGGGGGCAGCTGGCCGGCCGGATGGGTTGGCAGGCGCTGCGGATGAACTTCAACACGCTGGCGCGCAACGGCGCGTTCACGATGGAGGGGGTCACCGAGGCGGTTGCCGCCCGGCTCGCCGATCGCGATGCGGTCGCCCGGGCCCGGATCCTGCCCTACCAGCTGATGGTGGCGCTGGGCCAGGCAAGCGACGGGGTGCCGCTGGCGGTCCAGGCCGCGCTGGAGACGGCGCTCGATGCGTCGCTGTCGGGCGTGCCCCGGATCGACGGCCGCGTGGTCGTCTGCCCGGACGTCTCGGGCTCGATGAGCTCGCCGGCGACCGGCTACCGCAAGGGCGCCAGCTCGGCGGTGCGCTGCATCGATGTCGCGGCCCTGGTCGCGGCGGCGATGCTGCGGACCAACCCGACCGCGCGGGTGATCCCGTTCGAGCAGAAGATCGTGCGCCTGTCGCTCGATCCGAACGCTCGGGTGGCGGTGAATGCCGCGAAGCTCGCTTCGGTGGGCGGCGGCGGCACCAACGTCTCGGCGCCGCTCGCTCGGCTCAATGCCAAGCAGGCGGCGGTGGACCTGGTCGTGATCGTCTCGGACAACGAGTCCTGGGTCGACGCGAGCCGCCACGGCGCCACCGCGACCATGCGGGAGTGGGATACGCTCCGCCGGCGCAATCCGCGGGCGAAGCTCGTCTGCATCGACATCCAGCCCTACGGCACCACGCAGGCGACCGGACGGGCGGACATTCTCAATGTCGGAGGCTTCTCCGACGCGGTGTTCGATACCATCGCGCGCTTCGCCAATGGCGAGGCGGCGGACTGGGTCGGCATCGTCAACGAAACGGAGGTGTGAGAAAGGGGGCGTGGCGGCGCCATGCCCCCTCGACGACTTCATCACAGCCGGCGAATGCCGGCGGGACTACATTCATCCGGAACCAGGAGGCGGGGGCACGCCCTGCGCACTGGTCGAATGTCTCGCCACCCTCTCGTCGCCGGCACTGAAGGACGCAAGCGGCGAATGCCGAAGGGACTACATGGGGTCGCGGGTTCGAATCCCGCCGTGCCGCGAGGCACGTAGCTCAGTGGGTAGAGCTGTCTCTTCATCCCCTCGTCGCCGCGACAGTGAACGCAGGCCGGCGAATGCCGGCGGGACTACAGGTTAGAGCGTCCGCCGAAAGGCGGGAGGCCGGCGGTTCGACTCCGCCCCCGGGCGACCGGGTAGCTCAGGCAAAAACGTCTCGCCACACTTCGTCGCCGGCACCATGATGGACAAGGAAGGAGGCCCGCGATGGCCGAGAAGAGTTACGATATTCAGCACGTCGAGGGCGGCCGTCCGGTCAAGCTGTGGACGCGCGGCGTGCCGGTCGACGACAAGGCGCGCGACCAGCTCGCCAATGCGGCGAAGATGCCGTTCATCTTCAAGCATGTGGCGGTGATGCCCGACGTCCATGTCGGGATCGGCGCGACCGTCGGTTCGGTGATCCCGACCAAGGGCGCGGTGATCCCGGCGGCGGTGGGAGTCGACATCGGCTGCGGCATGATGGCGGCGCGCACCTCGCTCATGGCCTCGGATCTGCCCGACAACCTGGAGGGAGTCCGTTCGGCGATCGAGCAGGCGGTGCCGCACGGCCGCGAGGTCGGCCGGGGCAAGCGCGACAATGGCAGCTGGGGCTCGCCCCCGGCGGCTATCGTCGAGGCTTGGGCGACCCTGGCCGCGCGTTTCCAGCGAATCACGGACAAGTATCCGCGCCTCAAGAACACGAACAATCTCGTGCACCTGGGGACGCTGGGGACCGGCAACCACTTCATCGAGCTGTGTCTCGACACCGAGCAGCGCGTCTGGATCATGCTCCATTCGGGCTCGCGCGGCGTCGGCAATGCGATCGGCAGCTTCTTCATCGAGCTGGCGAAGCAGGACATGCGCAAGTGGTTCATCAACCTGCCGGACGAGAACCTCGCCTATTTCCCGGAAGGGACCGAGCATTTCGACGATTATGTCGAGGCGGTCGGCTGGGCGCAGGACTTCGCGGCGCTGAACCGCAGGATGATGATGACGAACGTCATCGCCGCCTTGCGCAAGACCATCGCCAAGCCCTTCGACGCGGAGTTGGAAGCGGTCAACTGCCATCACAATTATGTGACGCGGGAAAACCATTTCGGCGAGAATGTGCTCGTGACCCGCAAGGGCGCGGTGCGCGCCGCGAAGGGCGTGCTGGGCATCATCCCGGGCTCGATGGGCGCCAAGTCGTTCATCGTGCGCGGGCTGGGCAATGCGGAATCGTTCGAGAGCTGCAGCCACGGCGCGGGCCGAGTCATGTCCCGCACCCAGGCGAAGAAGGAGGTCTCGCTCAACGAGCATGTCCAGGCGCTGGAAGGCGTCGAGTGCCGCAAGGACGAGGGCGTGATCGACGAGACGCCGCGGGCCTACAAGCCCATCGAGGCGGTCATGGCCGCCCAGGCGGATCTGGTCGAGATCGTCCACACCCTGAAGCAGGTGGTGTGCGTGAAGGGGTGAAGCCCTTCACGCCGCCATCGCGGAGAAATCGGCATGGTCTGGAAGAGCATCTGGCAACCCAAACAGCCGAAGGCCGCCTATCGCTGCCCCTGCTGCAAATTCAAGACCATGCATTCGCGCGGCGATTATGAGGTCTGCAAGGTCTGTTTCTGGGAGGATGACGGACAGGACGAACATGACGCGGAGATAGTCCGTGGCGGCCCGAACCACGCTCTCAGCCTTCGCCAGGCACAGGCCAATTTCGCCCGCTTCGGCGCGGTCGAGGAACGCTTTCGACAATATGTGCGCCCACCGCGCGACGACGAGAAGATAGAAGAACCATGATCACCATCGACGGATCGGAAGGCGAAGGCGGCGGCCAGGTGCTGCGCAACGCCTGCGCGCTCGCGCTCGTCACCGGGCAGCCCTTCCGCATCACCGATATCCGCGGCAAGCGCGAGAAGCCGGGACTGATGCGCCAGCATCTGACCGCGATCGAGGCCGCCTGCCAGGTCGGCGGCGCCGAATGCGAGGGGCTGGGCCTCGGCGCGCGGGAGCTCGTCTTCCGTCCGGGCCGGGTCCGCGCCGGCGATTACCGTTTCGCGATCGGGACCGCCGGCAGCACCGGTCTCGTCCTGCAGACCTTGCTGATGCCGCTCGTCCTCGCGGACCGGCCGTCGCGCCTCGTCATCGAGGGCGGCACGCACAATATGGCCGCCCCGCCCTTCGACTTCATCGAGAGGGTCTTCCTGCCTATTCTCAACCGCATGGGCCCGCGCGTCGAGGCGCGGCTCGACCGCCACGGCTTCTTCCCGAAGGGCGGCGGCCGCATCGAGGTGGACATCCGCCCCGCCCCGCTCACCGCGATCGACTGCGTCGAGCGGGGCGCCCGCCTCTCGGTCTCCGCCACCTCCCTGTTCGCGGGCCTTCCCTTCGACATCGCCGAGCGGGAACTCGCCACCGCGCGTCAGCATCTCGGCTGGCCGGAGGCGGCCTTCCAGCCCCGCCAGCTCCCCGGCGCGCTCGGCCCCGGCAACGTGCTGCTGCTCGAAGCCGTCTTCGAGCATGCGACCGAGATCGTCACCGGCTTCGGCAAGCTCGGCACCTCCGCGGAATCGCTCGCGAAGAAGGCCGCGCACCGGATGGCGGGGTTTCTCGCCACGCCCGCCTTCGCCGGCCCCTATCTGGCGGATCAGCTGCTGCTGCCCTTCGCCCTCGCCGGCGGCGGCCGCTTCACCACGGTGACGCCCAGCCAGCACAGCCGCACCGCGGCGGACATCATCGCCTTGTTCACCGGGAAGCGCTTCGTCTTCCGGCAGCAGGACCACACCCCCCACGGGGGGGCGCGGCCCTGCCCCAAAACCCCCCCCCCCCGGGGGGGGGCCCCCGCCGGTGGCGGGGGCCGGGCCGCGGCGGTTTACCGCCGCGTTGCGGCGGCCCCTCCACCGTGCTGCGCACGGTCCCCCTCCCCGGACCGAGGAGGATCTCATCTATTTCAGCGACGCCATGTCGATCACGAAGCGGTACTTCACGTCGCTCTTCAGCATCCGGTCATAGGCCGCGTCGATCTCCTGCATCCGGATCATCTCGACATCGGCGACGATGCCGTGCTCCGCGCAGAAATCGAGCATCTCCTGCGTCTCCGAGATGCCCCCGATCACCGAGCCGGCGATCGCCTTGCGGCCCATGATCAGGGTCGAGACCGAGGGCGAGGGATGCGGATGCTCGGGCACGCCGACCAGCACCAGGGTGCCGTCCCGCTTCAGCAGCCGGGTGAAGGCATCCAGATTGTGCGACGCGGCCACGGTGTTGAGGATGAGATCGAAGCTGCCCGCATGGGCCTTCATCTCCGCCTTGTCCCTCGACAGCACGACCTCGTCCGCGCCGAGATCCAGCGCCTCCTGCCTCTTCGCCTCCGAGGTCGTGAACGCCACGACATGGGCGCCGAGCGCATGGGCGAGCTTCACGCCCATATGGCCGAGCCCGCCGATGCCGACGACGCCCACCTTCTTGCCCGGGCCCGTGCCCCAGTGGCGCAGCGGCGACCAGGTGGTGATCCCCGCGCAGAGCAGCGGCGCCGTGCCGGCGAGCTGGTCCTCTTCATGGCGGATGGTCAGCACGAAATGCTCGTCCACCACGATCGCGGCCGAATAGCCGCCATAGGTGTTCTCGCCCGAGCCGTCGTTCCAACCATTATAGGTGCCCTGGAAGCTGTGCGGCCCCTCGCAATATTGCTCCAGCCCCTCGCCGCAGGACGGGCAGGTCCGGCAGCTGTCGACCATGCAGCCGATCCCGGCGAGGTCGCCGACCGCGACCTTGCTCACCGCGTCGCCGACGGCGGTCACCCGCCCGACAATCTCGTGGCCGGGCACGCTGGGGAAGCGGATCCCGCCCCATTCGCCGCGCGCCGTGTGCAGGTCCGAATGACAGACTCCGCAATAGAGGATCTCGATGGCGACGTCCTTCGGCCCGACCGCGCGGCGCTCGATCACGGTCTCGGCGAGCGGCGTGGTGGCGGACTGGGCGGCGAAGGCGCGGGTGGCGGTCATGGTCTGTCTCCGGTGCGGGGGGCGGACGTCCGGCGGGCGGCCGCGCGAGGGATGCGCGGGAGATAGGAAGCGGGCGGTACCGCGGAAAGGGCGCCGCGCGGGGATTTCTCGTCCCGGCGCCAACGCGGCGTCGCACTCGAAGCATCGCCGCACTCCCCAGACCCGCGCCGATGCCAGCCCACGCAAGGTTTGCGAAACGCTAAGGCGCGGCCGCCGCGAAGCGAAAAGGCCGGGCCTCAGGCCGGCGCGCGGGCGATCTTCAGGAGGGTGGAAAAGGATGCGAAAGCGGCCTTGCGCCGCGCGAAGTCCTCGCCTACATGCGGCGCCTCACCCGCCCGGACCCATCCGGGCGCTGCAGGGTTCGGGGCCGTAGCTCAGCTGGGAGAGCGTCGCAATGGCATTGCGAAGGTCAGGGGTTCGATCCCCCTCGGCTCCACCATCCCTCAACTTTTGAAGCAGAAGCGGCACTCGCCCACCGGCGCGCGCCGTTCACACGCCGAACGTCACCAGCCCCTGCGCGTCGATCCTCCAGGCCGGGTTCCAGGCGATCTCCCAGGCATGGCCGTCGGGGTCGGCGACATAGCCGCGATAGCCGCCATGGTCCGGCGCGTCCGCGGCGCGGAGCAGGCGTCCGCCCGCCGCCAGCAGCCGGTCGATCAGCGGCTCCACAGCCGCCTTGCCGGGCACATTGTGCGCCAGCGCATAGGCGCCGGCGCCGGCCGCCGCCTCCCGCTTCATATCGTCGGCGAGCGCCGCCTTCAGCCAGGTGCCGAGCACGAAGCCGTTCATCTGGTAGAAGGCGATCTCCTCATTCTCGAAGACCGGCGTCCAGCCGAAGCCTTCCCCGTAGAAACGGCGCGAGCGCGCGAGGTCGGCGATGCCGAGGGTGATCACCGAAACCTGCTGCTGCATGAGCGACTCCTCGGCCCGACAACGCGCGACCCGGCGGTTCGGCTCAGCGCGCGGCCTGGGCCGGCGGCGGCAACGTCCCGCCCAGGCTGTTCAGATAGAGCAGCACGTCGGCCCGGTCCTGCGGATCCAGGACGCCGCTATAGGTCATGCGCGTGCCCGGCGCGAACTCGCGCGGGCTCTTCAGGAAGGCGTCCATCGCCGCCCAGTCCCAGGTCCCGCCATGGCGCTGCAACGCGGGCGAATAGGTCGCGTCGGGGCGCGACGCGATGCGGTTGCCCATCACCCCCCAGAGATTCGGCCCGACCGCGTTCGGCCCGCCTTGCTCCACCGTGTGGCAGGCGCTGCAGCGCGCGAAATAGGCCTGGCCGCGCGCCGCGTCGGCCCGCGCCAGATAATGAGTCAGCGGCTGTTCGGGGGCGGTCTGGCCGGTGATGTCGACCTTCACCGGGTCCTGCGGATCCGGCCTCAGCAGCAGCAGGGCCAAGGCGACGGCCGCCGCGATCACCAGCAGCAGGCCGACGACCGCCAGGCGTCCGTTCCGGGACGGCGGCGGCGCGTCGGCCATGGAGGGGTCTAGACCTCTTCCTCGTCCGCGCCCGCGCCGGGCACGCCGATATCGTCGTCGCCGCCCAGATCGACCTCGTCGTCCGGATTCTCCTCGGCATCCTCGTCGACGTCGATCGCCAGATCGTCGGCGGCCAGATCCGCATCTTCCTTCTCGGCCTCGGCCTCGACCTTGGCCTGCTCGAAGGGCAGCGGCTGCTTGGACTTCAGCACCGGCTCAGCCTGCCAGGCGACCCCGCAATTGATGCAGTGGATCGGATCGTCCTTGCCGAGATCGTAGAAGCGGGTGGCGCATTTGGGGCAGGTCCGCTTGGTGCCCCATTCCGGTTTCACCATGGGTGAAGGCTCTCCAATAAAGAACATGAAAAAGCGGCGCCGAGACTGACGTCCGAGCCGTGATCGGCGCGCGCCTTGCCACATGGGGTGCGCGCTGTCAAAGCCAAGACCCTAACTGGCTTTTCGCGCGTTGGCTTGCTCATGACCTCATCCTTGATCATCGCCGTCGACGGACCCGCCGCGAGCGGCAAGGGCACGATCGCCCGCGCCCTCGCCCGCCATTTCGGCCTGCCCCATATGGACACGGGCCTGCTCTATCGCGCCGCCGCGCTCAACCTTCTGGAGATGGGCGGCGATCCGGACAGCGAGTTCGCCGCCGCCCGCGCCACCGATCTCAGCCAGATCGATTTCGACGATCCCGAGCTGAAGAGCGAGACGGTCGGCGGCGTCGCCTCGCGCATCTCCGCTTATCCCCATGTCCGCGAGGCGCTGCTCGAACGGCAGACCCGCTTCGCCGCGCAGGAAGGCGGCGCGGTGCTCGACGGCCGCGACATCGGCACCGTGATCGCGCCGCACGCCCAGGCGAAGCTGTTCGTCACCGCCCGCCCCGAAATCCGCGCCCGGCGCCGCCATGCCGAGCTCGTCGCCCGCGGCCTCGACGTCCATTATGAGGACGTCCTCGCCGACATCCACGCCCGCGACGAGCGCGACACCGGCCGCGACGCTGCGCCCCTCGTCATGGCCGACGATGCGGTGCTGCTCGACACCAGCGAGCTGGACGTGGATTCGGCGATCGCCGCGGCGATGGCGGCGGTGACGGGGCAGACGCCTTAGGGTGCCGTCGCGACCATCACCGCGGCGGGCGCGTCCTCGCCGGGTGCCGGCGTCCAGGTGATGGCGAGCCGCCGGCGGCGGGCGCTGATCACGGACTCGCTGTCGATCACGCTCTCCTCGACCTCGATGACGACGCGGCCCGCGGTCTCGGACAAAACCCGATAGTCGAGGAAGTCGCCGATCTTGAAGATCCGCCAGCCGTCGCCCGGCGAGAGATGGAAGGCGAGATAGGTGTAGAGCCCGTTCATCGCCGGATCGCCGCCGGCGACGCCGAACAATTTGCCGGAGAAGTCGCCGGCCGCGCCGAGCTGGCTGACCGTCACCACCGAGGCCGCCCATTGCAGGTTCTCGTCCTCCGGCCCGGCCTCGGCCCGCAGGGTGACCGGCCCGCGCTCCGCCACCGGCTGGGCGGCGGCGGCCGAAGCGGGAGCTCCGCCCGCGGCGAGCAAAACGAGGCCGAACAGGCAGGCGGCCATGCGACGCGCGATCATCTCCCATCTCCTTCCCGAGCGAGCGCACGATGCGCCGCCGCCCGCTTGCCTGTCCACCGCCAAAAGCGAAGGGGCGGGACAAGGCGCCGCCTTTGTGTATCCTGCCCGCGATGGACGGGCTCGACAGCGAGGCACTGGCGATCGTCGAGGAGGGGCTCGCCTTCCCGACCGGCGCCGCGCGCGACGCGTTCGTGCGCAGGCGGACCGAGGGCAATGCGCCGCTCCGCGCCCGGGTGACGGACTTGCTCTCCCGTTCCACCCTGCTGGAGACCGACGGCTTCCTGGACGCGCCGCTGCGGCCGACCCGCCTGCCCGAGCGGGTCGGCCCGTTCCGGATCGCCGGCAAGATCGCCGACGGCGGCATGGGCGTGGTCGCCCGCGGCGAGCGCGACGACGGCGTCTACGCGCAGACGGTCGCGATCAAGTTCATCCGCGGCGACGTCTCGGCCGGCGCGGCGCACGACCGGTTCGAGGCCGAGCGGCGCATCCTCGCCCGGCTCGACCATCCCAATATCGCCCGCATCGTCGACGGGGGCAGCGCCGACGGCCTGCCCTGGCTCGCCATGGAATATGTGGACGGCCGGCCGCTTACGGAGGCGCTGGACGACGCCGGCGCGACGCTGGACCAGCGCCTCGCCGCCTTCCTCGCCGTTTGCGAGGCGGTGGCGGTCGCGCACCGCAACCTCGTCGTCCATGCCGACATCAAGCCGGGCAACGTGCTGATGCGGGCCGACGGGGCGATCAAATTGCTCGATTTCGGCATCGCCCGCCTGATCGTCGACCTGGACGAGGATGCCGGGGAAACCGGGCCGCACCCCCTCACCCGCTTCTATGCCGCGCCCGAGCGCAGCGGCGGCGGCGCGCCGACCGTCGCCGGCGACATTTACAGCCTCGGCATCCTGCTCCGCGAGATTCTGCCCGAGGCGCCGGGTCCGGATCTCGACGCCGTCGTCGCCCGCGCCACCGCCCCGGCGCCCGCGGACCGCTATCCGGACATCGCCGCCCTCGCCGAGGACATCCGCTCGTACCGCGACCATTATCCGGTCGCGGCGCGCGCCGATGCCGGCCGGTTCTACCGCACCGCCAAATTCCTCCGCCGCCACCGCGCCGGCGCGATCGTCACCGGCCTGGTCATCCTGCTCCTCGCCGGCGCCGCGCTCTTCGCCACGCTCGCCTACGTCCGCGCCGAGCAGTCGCGCGTCGAGGCGGAGCGCCGCTTCGACGAGGTCCGCCAGCTCTCCCGCTTCATGCTGTTCGATCTTTATGACGAGCTGGCCGACGCGCCGGGTACCCTGCCGAGCCGGCAGCGGCTCGCCGACACCGCCCGCCGCTATCTGGAGCAGCTCCAGCGCGTGCCGGACGCGCCGGCGGACCTGCGCCTCGACATCGCCCGCGGCTGGCGGCGGCTGGCGATGGTCGAGGGCGTGTCCGGGGTCTCCAGCCTCGGCCGGCCCGAGCGCGCGCGCGAAGCGCTGGCACAGGCCGAGGCGGCGACGCAGGCGATCCTCGCCGGCGATCCGCGCAATGCCGGCGCGCTGGAGGAGATGGGCTGGATCGCCTTTGGCCGCTGGACCCTGCTTGGCGACAATGAGGCGAGCGCCGCGATGACCCTGCGCGCGGCCGATGCCTTCGCCCAAGCGCTGCGGATCGAGCCTCGGCGCGAAGGCGCCCGCCTCGGTCAGCTGACCGCGCGCAAGAATCGCGGCTATGACCTGATCTGGGCCAATCAGCCGGCGCGGGCGGTGCCGGTGCTGCGCGCGGCGCTGGAAGACCTGCGCCGCCAGTCCTTCTCGCCGGCCTTCGCGCGGGAGGCCCGCAGCCTGGAAGCGGCGATGCTCGGGCGCCTCGGCGACGCCGTCTATTATGCGGGCGACCGGCCCGGCGCGCTCGTCTGGTATCGGCAGCAGGACGCGCTGGCGACCGCCGAACTGGCCCGCCACCCGTCGGTCGTGTGGACCGACCGGCTGGGCGAGGCGAAGTTCAATGTCGCGGGCACGCTCGCGGATCTGCAGGGGCGGAGCGCCGAGGCGCTGGCGGAGGTCGAGGCCGGCGTCGTCACGATCGAACGCGCGCTCAGCTTCGGCCCCGATCTCAACCTCGAGCGCCGTCTGACCATCCTCTACGGCCAGCAGGCGCTGCTGCTCGACAATCTGGGCCGCCGGCGGGAAGCGGCGACGATTTCGTCGCGCGCCTTGCTGTTGCGGCGGCAACGCGTCGCACGGGCGCCGAGCGATCCGCAGAACCACCGCTCCGTCGCCACCTCGATGGTCAATCACGCCCGCATTCTCGTCAATGCCGGTCGCCGCGGCGAAGCCTGCGCGTCGGTCCGCGAGGGCCTGGCGGAATGGCGCTGGCTGGAAACGCGGGGCGAATTGGGCCAGCGCGACGCCGCGGTCGAGATCCCCGCCACCCAGGCGGCGATCCGGAATTATTGCGGGTAAGCTTGGAAGCGGAAGCTCCTGTCCTGAACCGTTCGGGCTGAGCCCGTCGAAGCCCTCTCCTTATCCTAGCGCGGAAGAAGGAAAGCCCTTCGACAGGCTCAGGGCGGCGGAGCGTGTTGCACGCCCGTTTTACCTAAGCCGCTTTCAGCTCATCCGCCAGCCAGAGCCGGGCCGTCTGCCAACGGCGCTTGATCGTGGATTCCGACGCATCCGTGACGGCCGCGATCTCCGGAATGCCGAGGCCGACGAAATAGCGCAGCTCGACGATCTTCGCGAGTTCGGGCGCCGCCGCCTCCAGCTTGCCGAGCGCCGCGTCCAGCGCCTCGACGTCAAGCTCCGGGCCGCTGTCCACCTGGATCGTCACCGCCGGTGCCTGCCTTTTGGCGCTGCGCTTCTTGCGGATCTCGTCGACCATCGCCTGCCTCAGGATGCGCGCGCCGGTCGCGAAGAAATGCTGCCGGTCGTGGAAGCTCATCCGCTCCAGCCGCGCGATCCGCATCGCCGCCTCGTGGACCAGTTCGGTCGGCTGCAGGGTCAGGAACGGCGCCTCCCGGCGGAGCAGGCGCCCGGCGGCCGCACGAAGCTCGTCATAGAGATCCGCGAGCATCCGATCGCGCTCAAGCTTCTCGTCGCCCACGGCCGGCCCACACCTCCGAATCGGCGGAGAGTGTGACGGCGGCGCCGCGCCTTGTCCAATGATCGCACGGCGGACCTGTCCCGCATCTCGCGGCAAGCGGCATTGCGATCATTGCCGCCTCCGGACACAGGCTCTAAGGCGGTGGCGATGCGCGGCCTCTTCCGCCTCCTGCTGACCTTCTGCCTGTTCGCCGGCCTGGCGACCGGGGCGGTCAGCCATGCCGCCGAGCTTGGCGGCCATGGCGCCGAGGCGGCGGCGGGCGACTGGCAGCATGCCGACGGCGACCATGACGAGGTGCCGTCGGACGGCGACAACAACGCGCCGCATCATCACAGCCTCTGCCACGGCCATGAGGTCGGCGCCCCGTTCAAGACCTGCGCGCCGCGCCTCTACACACGCGCGCCTTTGCCCCGTCCGGCCGCCGAAGCCGCGCCGCCGGGCGGCACGCCCGCTCTGCTGCTCCGTCCCCCGATCGCCTGACCCGGACCGACGCGCGCCTGCCGCGCTCCCGTCCCACGTCAGGAGTTTCCAATCATGTCCCGTCATCTTGCGGCGCTGTGCGCCGTCCTGCTCGTCGCGGGCTGCGGCGCCGCGGCGCCCGCGCCCGAACCCGAAGCCGCCGAACCTCATGCCGACGGCGCGATCGCGCTGAGCGCGGAGCAGATCGCCGCCGCCGATATCGGCCTCGCCCAGCCCACCGCCGGCGGTGCCGGCGCCGCCATCGAGGCGCCGGGTCTGCTCGAAAGCGATCCCGAGGCCACCCGCATCGTCGCCGCCCCGCTCGAAGGCCGGGTCGTCGCTCTCACCCGCAATCTCGGCGACCCGGTCCGGCGCGGCGAGACGCTCGCCGTGATCGAGAGCCGCGCCGCCGCCGCGCTCTCGGCCGAGGTCGAGCGCGCCGGCACCCGGGCCGGCCTCGCGCGCTCGACCCTCGCCCGCGACCAGGCGCTGCACGACCGCGGCTTCCGCACGCGGCGCGATCTCGACATTTCGCGGGCCGCCGCCGAGGAAGCGGAGGTCGCGCTGCGCCTCGCCCGCCAGCAGGTCACCGCCTCCGGCGTCCGCGGCGGCAGCCTCAACCGGATCGTGATCGTCTCGCCCATTTCCGGCCGGGTGATCGCCCGCCGCGCCATGCTCGGCCAAGTCTTCGCCGCCGACGCCGCCGAGACCGAGCTGTTCCGGGTCGCCGATCTCGGCCGGCTCAGCCTGGCCCTGTCGCTGTCCCCCGCCGACGCCGCGCGGATCCGGCCCGGCGCCGCGGTCGAGCTGGCCTCGGGCCCGCGCCGGGCAAGCGCGCGCATCCGCTTCGTCTCCCCGGTGCTCGACGGCGAGACCCGCCTGGTCCGGGTGATCGCCGTTCTCGACAACAGCGCCGGCCTCTGGCGCGCGGGCGAGCCCGTTCAGGCCCGCATCCAGGTCGCCGCCGAGACGGGCGGCGGCCAGGTCCTGATGATCCCGGCCGCCGCCGTGCAGATGGTGGAGGACCGGTCGGTCGTCTTCGTCCGCACCCCCGCCGGCTTCCGCGTAACCCCGGTCACGCTCGGCCGCCGCGACGGCCCCCTGGTCGCGGTGACCGCCGGCCTGGCCGGCAACGAGACCGTCGCCGCGCGCAACAGCTTCGTGCTCAAGGCCGAGCTCGGCCGGGGCGAAGCCGAACATGGCGGACATTGAGCCATGATCGGCCGGATCGTCACCTTCTCCGTCGCGCGGCGCTGGCTGGTGCTGCTCCTCACCCTCCTCGCCGCCGCGATCGGGGCCGTCGCGCTGGCGCGGCTGCCGATCGACGCGGTGCCGGACATCACCAACAACCAGGTCCAGGTGAACGTTCACGCGCCGGGCCTTTCCGCCGAGCTGGCGGAGGCGCAGCTCGCCTTCCCGATCGAGACCGCGCTCGCCGGCACACCCGGGATCGAGCAGACCCGCTCGCTGAGCCGCAACGGCTTCGTCCAGGTCACCGCGATCTTCAGCGACGGCACCGACATCTATTTCGCCCGCGCCCAGGTCTCCGAGCGGCTCCGCGCCGTCGAGGCCGCCCTGCCCGCGGGCGCCGACCTCGAGCTCGGCCCGATCGCGACCGGCCTCGGCGAGGTCTATATGTGGACGGTCCGCATGGCCCACCGCCCCGGCGACCGCCACCCTGTCGGCCAGCCCGGCCTCCAGCCGGACGGGAGCTACATCACCCCGGAGGGCGAGCATCTCGCCACCGAGGCGGACCGCGCGACCTATTTGCGCACCGTCCAGGACTGGATCGTCGCGCCCCTCCTCCGGCCCGTCCCCGGCCTCGCCGGAGTCGATGCGATCGGCGGCTTCACCCGCCAGTATCGCGTCGTCCCCGATCTTCAGCGGCTCGCCGCCGCCGGCCTCACGCTCGACGATCTCGCCCGCGCCATCGAGGCGAACAATCGCGGCATCGGCGCCGGCACGGTCAACCGCAACGGCGCCGGCCTCACCGTTCGCTCCGACGCCCGCCTGACCGGCGTTGAGGATCTCGCCAACGTGGCGGTCCCGACCCGCGCCGGCGTCCCGGTCCTGCTCGGCCAGGTCGCCCAGGTCCGCCCCGGCCAGGCGCTCCGCGCCGGCTCCGCCTCGGAGAACGGCATCGAGGTCGTCGTCGGCACCGCGATCATGCGGATCGGCGAGAACAGCCGCGACGTCGCCTCCGCGGTCGCGGCCCGCCTGCGAGAGATCAACGCCTCCCTCCCCGTCGACATCATCGTCGAGCCGGTGCTGGACCGGACCGGCCTGGTCAACGCGACCATCGCCACCGTGAGCTGGAATCTCGGCGAAGGCGCCCTGCTCGTCGTCGCGATCCTCTTCCTCCTGCTCGGCAATGTCCGCGCCGCCCTGATCGCGGCCATGGTGATCCCGGTCACCATGCTGCTCACCGGCTTCGGCATGCTGCAGGCCGGCGTCTCCGCCAATCTGATGAGCCTCGGCGCGCTCGATTTCGGGCTGATCGTCGACGGCGCGATCATCATCGTCGAAAATGCGCTGCGCCGCCTCGCCGAACGCCAAGGGGAAAGCGGCCGCGCCCTCACGCCCGACGAGCGCCTCGCCACCATCGCCGCCGCGGCGCGCGAGATGATCCGCCCCTCGGTCTACGGCCAGGCGATCATCATCCTCGTCTACGTCCCACTGCTCATGCTGAGCGGGATCGAGGGCCGCACCTTCACGCCGATGGCGCTCACCGTGATCATCGCTCTGGCCTTCGCCTTCCTCCTCTCCCTCACCTTCGTCCCCGCCGCCATCGCGATCTGCCTGAATCGCCCGGTGCGCGAACGGGAGAGCCGCGTCCTCGTCTGGCTCTCCCGCCGCTACCGGCCCGTGCTGGAGGGCGCGATCGCCCGCCCGCGCCTCGTCGTCGGCGCCGCGGCGGGCGCCGTCGCCACCGGCGCCCTCCTCTTCCTGACCCTCGGCCAGGAATTCCTGCCCCAGCTCGACGAGGGCGACCTCACCGTGCAGGCGCTGCGGGTGCCCGGCACCGCGCTCGAACAGAGCCAGGCGATGCAGTCGCGCCTCGAGCGCCGCCTCGCCGCTCTGCCAGAGGTCCGCTTGGTCTTCTCCAAGACCGGCACCGCCGACATCGCCTCCGATCCGATGCCGCCCAACATCTCCGACACGTTCCTGATCATGAAGCCGCGCGCTTCATGGCCGGACCCGCGCCTCTCCCGCGCCGCTCTGGTCGCGAAGGTCGAGCGGGCGCTCGCCGGCCTTCCCGGCCAGGCCTGGGAGATCAGCCAGCCGATCCAGATGCGCTTCAACGAATTGATCGCGGGCGTGCGCGGCGACATCGCGGTCAAGGTCTTCGGCGACGATCCCGCCCGCATGGCCGAGACCGCCGAGCGCATCGCCGCCATCCTCCGTCGCACCCAGGGCGCCGTCGACGTCCGCGTCGAGCAGACCGACGGCCTGCCGATGCTCGACATCCGCCCCCGCCGCGACATGCTCGCCCGGCTCGGCCTCTCCGCCGGCGCGGTGCAGGACGTGGTCGCGGCCGCGATCGGCGGGCGCGACGTCGGCCTGATCTACCAGGGCGACCGCCGCTTTCCGGTGACGATCCGCCTCGACGAGGCGGCGCGCGCCGACCCGGAGACGCTCGCCCAGCTTCCGGTCCCCCTTCCCGGCGGCGGCACCGTCCCGCTCGCCAGCGTCGCCGAGATCGCGACGGCCGAGGGCCCCAACCAGCTCAGCCGCGAGAATGGCAAGCGCCGAATCACCGTGCAGGCCAATGTCCGCGGCCGCGACGTCGCCTCGGTGGTGGCGGACCTGCGCGCCAGGATCGCGGCCGACGTCCGCCTGCCCGCCGGCATCTCCCTCGAATATGGCGGCCAGTTCGAAAATCTCGCCTCGGCCCGCGCCCGCCTGGCCTGGGTGGTGCCGCTCTGTCTCGCCGCCATCCTGCTCTTGCTCTTCGGCGCGCTCGGCAATGTCCGCGACGCGGCTTTGGTCTTCACCGGCGTCCCGCTCGCCCTCGTCGGCGGCGTCGCGGCCCTCTGGCTGCGCGGCATGCCCTTCTCCATCGCCGCCGCCGCCGGCTTCATCGCCCTCTCCGGCGTCGCCGTCCTCAACGGCCTCGTCATGCTGAGCGCGATCCATGCCCTTGCCCGCGCCGGCCTCGACCGCGCCGAGGCCGCCCGGCAAGGCGCCCTCGCCCGCTTCAGGCCCGTGGTGATGACCGCTCTCGTCGCCTCTTTGGGCTTCCTCCCCATGGCGCTGGGCGGCGGCGCCGGCGCGGAGGTCCAGAAGCCGCTCGCCACGGTGGTGATCGGCGGCCTCCTCTCCGCCACTTTGCTCACCCTCGCTCTGCTCCCCACCCTCTACGCCCGCTTCGGCGCGCGGTTGGACAAGGGCGGGTAGCATCGCGCCGAGATGGTATCCGTCGACTGGGCGACGGCGGCATCGGGCTGGCGTCAGATCCGCCCGCCGACACTCTCTCCCCCTGAAAAATACCCCAACCGCGGCGGCTTCTGTCGACGCTGGGATCGTTCAATATTCCGCGGTCACCCCGAATGTGCCGTCCTGATTGTAGCCTATGTAGATCGTCGATTGCCCACGCGTGAAATCGCACGAGGCCGACTGGCTTATGTCATAGGCGACGGGCTGCCCGATGTCATGGTGACCCGCCTTGACGTAATAAACGGGGACCGGGGTGCAAAGGAGCTGGCTATTGGGCAAAGGCATGACGGAACTCGAAAGACTGATGCGCCCGTGCCCGTCGACGACCGCGCAGCCGCAATGAAGTCGCGCGAAGATGGCGGGTGCGCAGGGCGGTATCTCCATGCCGAAACTGCCGGCCGGCACTGCGGGCCGATCGGTGGGCGGAGACAGGCCCAGCGGCGCCAGCGTCAGCACCGCATGATTCCCGGCGCCGCCGCCCGTCGCCAGCTCGATCGGCCTCGCCGCCCAGGTCTGGCTCACGGCGCCCGTCGTTTCGCCCGGCGGTAAGGCCGGCCCGCACGCTGCTGGCGACCGCAGGAGGGCGAGCCGTTTCGCGCCGATGTGGACGGTCCGGTCGAAGGCGAAGTCGAGCTGCGCGCCGGAGCTGTCGTGAGGCGCCAGCAGCCCCGCGCCCAGGCTGCTCGAGCTGACCTCGAAGGCGGTACCGGCGCCGGAAAACACCGCCTGCTGCTGAAAGACGTAGAAGGATCTGGTCCGGGCCGACAGGTTCCGGACAATAACGAGATGCCGAGCCGTCATCGTATCCGCCTTTCCGGCGCCGGAGCCTGATCGTTGCGGGTGGCGGCGTGCATCAGGCTCTCTTCAATGGTCGAGACCCAGGGCCGCGCCTGACGTCATCGCGATCGTGCGAGCGGGCCCTGCGGGTGGCGCGACCCGCTCGCACGTCATCTCGAAACGGCCGGCGGCCTATTTGACGATCTGGACGTCCCAGGTGCCGTCGGCATTGAGCATCACGTCCATGATCGTATAGCCGCCCGTGAAGTCGCAGAGGGCCGCGGTGGCGCTCGACTGGGTGAAGTCCATCACCGTCCCCCGCGTATATTCGCCCGTCTGGACGTAATATTTGAGGATGGGCTGGCAATCCGTATTCTCGGTCGGCTCCGACACGACGAAGTTCGACAGCACGATGCCGCCGTTCGCCGCGACCGCCGAGCCCACATTGTAGCTGGCGGGCGGCGCATAGGACGGGGTCGTGATCCGGAACGCCCCGGCCTGCACGCCGGGACCCGGCACCGGCACCGACAGACCCAGCGGATCGACGCTGGCTTTCGTCCAGTCGTTCGCCGTGCCCGATGCAGGCGCGAGATCGATGGGCCGGCTGGCGGAGGAGAAGCCCGACGACTGGCCGACCTGCGGCGAGCTGTGCCCTTCCTGGATCCCGGCATAGAATTGCATGTTGACCTGGAACGTCAGCACCGATGCGTCGTCATTGAAATTGCCCAGCTGCGACGAGAACAGGCTGTTGCTGAACACCTGCGCGCCGCCGGTATAGATCGAGGGCTGCTGGAAAAAATAGAAACCCTGGTTTCTCTCCATATTACGGACGTTGATGGTGAGCAAAGTCGACATTGGAATCTCCCGTTATTCTCTTTTTCCGAGACTTCCCATGGATGCCGGATACGATGATATATCTGCGGCGGCCCACACAGCCTCGCCAATGACATTGTCACGGCCAAACCACCCCTTCCATTTTATTGGATTTACCTGGAGTAGATTTATTCCAACGAATTTACTCACGGTATATTGGTTGGATCGGAAGACGATATTTTGGGAATTTCATTGATCAGGCGACTGAGGATTTGGCCGATTCTCGACGGCCGCTCGCGGAGCTGGCCGAGCAGGTTGATTTCGACGTCGCTCAACTGATCCGGCCGGAGCCAGTCCACGCCGTTGCGCCCCATCAGGAACCAGTCCAGCGAGATATCGAGCAGTCTTGCCAGACTGCAGACATGGCCGATCGACATGGCGTGGCCCTGCGTCCATTTCGTGATCGCCGCCGGAGAAATATCGAGCCCGGCCGCAAGTGCGGTCGCCTTGCCATAGCCACGCATTGCCATGGCTTGCCGAAGACGATTGCCTCGATTTCGATCTTTATCCTGCTTGCCCATAAGCTCATGTCTCCAAACAAAGAATGGAGAACGCCGGCTATTTGCCGAATAGAGGAGCGGACCGGAACGAAAACTGCCTGATGTTCGGGACAATACTAAAATGGCACAGATTTTGATTGGCAGCGGCGCTACCGGATCGGACCCGATCGCGACTTGGCAAATGGTCAAGCTGACTGCCATTTCAGGTGTCAGGCACGTAGCTGACACCGGCAGCCCCTGTCGTCGTCGGCAAGAAGGCAGCTATTTCACGCGAAGCCCGCGAAGAAGCAGGGACGCGAAGATCGCGAAGGGGCCGCGGCCTCATGCGCCGCGAAGTGGCTGTTCCGCAAACCCGATCGCCAAACCGGCCTCGCCGGAAAAGCAGGATGCCCGTGGCGCTCTGACCCCTTCGCGCCCTTCTTTTGCTTCGCGTCCTTCGCGTGAAATAACTCCCTTCTCCTAACCCTCCTCCGCATCGGAGCTGTCCGGACTTCATCCGATTGTGACTGGGCGTCAGTTAGGTGTCAGTTACGTAGCTGACACCGGCCTTCAGAAAATTTCTTCGGCCACAAACTACTATGTGATAGACATTGTCTGGGGTTGCGCGCTGCGGGGCTGATTCGCAGATCGCGTAGGTATGTCCCCTGGATAACTTGTAACGGGCATCACGCGCCAAGCGCGATCTAATCCATAACTGAGCAGACAGCAGCGGAATGCTGCTGACTTTGGAGCAGATCAATGGCGGCCCTCTTGACGGCAATCGGTTACGTCATCGCTTCTACGGCTTGGCTGATTGCTGCCATTGCATTTCTCATCTTGGCGAAGCCTCTCCGTAAGGCTCTCACGGCATATTCGGTTCGTGACACAGCCAAGCGGGTGGGCCTTTTGGTCAAGGCAACGAAGGAAATTGCTGCACGAGAACTTTCTGATGCCGAAAGTTCGGAGCCACCCACGCGATGACCGTCTCATTTACGTAAGTGGGCGGGAGCCAGTGCGCCAAGAGGAGTGACTTGCCCCCTACCCCTCTCTCCCCTATATGCGCGCCCGTCCGGCGGGCGGTTGCGCTCGCGGAAGCCAGGAATGAGGCACGCGCGTCCCAGAGGGAGTAGCACTCCGCTCTCCACGCGCCTTTTGCCATTCCGCCCGCTTCCGCCAGCGCGCCACCCAAAGGACGCCGCCTCGGCATTCGGCCTTGGCGGCATGCTGGTTCAAAGACCGGGGGAACCAACCCCCAGGCCGGCAAAAACACGAATGAGGACGTCATCCATGGCCACTTCGGCAAACCCCACGCGCGACGATTTCGCCGCGCTGCTCAACGAATCCCTCGGCGGCGAGAATGAGAATTTCGAGGGCCGGGTCGTCACCGGCACAGTCACCGCGATCGAGAACGACCTCGCCGTCATCGACGTCGGCCTGAAATCGGAAGGCCGCGTGCCGCTGCGCGAGTTCGCCGCGCCGGGCCAGAAGGCCGAATTGGCCGTCGGCGACAAGGTCGAGGTCTATGTCGACCGCATCGAGAACACCCATGGCGAGGCGATGCTGTCGCGCGACCGCGCCCGCCGCGAGGCCGCCTGGGACAAGCTGGAGACCGAGCATAATGCCGGCAACCGCGTCGAGGGCGTGATCTTCGGCCGCGTGAAGGGCGGCTTCACCGTCGATCTGGGCGGCGCCGTCGCCTTCCTGCCCGGCAGCCAGGTCGACATCCGCCCGGTCCGCGACGTCGGCCCGCTGATGGATCTGCCGCAGCCCTTCCAGATCCTGAAGATGGACCGCCGCCGCGGCAATATCGTGGTGTCGCGCCGCGCCATCCTCGAAGAGACCCGCGCCGAGCAGCGCTCGGGCCTGATCCAGAGCCTGGCCGAGGGCCAGATCCTGGACGGCGTGGTCAAGAACATCACCGATTACGGCGCCTTCGTGGACCTGGGCGGCATCGACGGCCTGCTCCACGTCACCGACATCAGCTACAAGCGCGTCGGCCATCCGAGCGAGGTGATCAACATCGGCGACACGGTGAAGGTGCAGATCATCCGCATCAACCGCGACACGCAGCGCATCAGCCTCGGCATGAAGCAGCTGGAGAGCGATCCCTGGGAGGGCGCCGGCGCCAAATATCCGGTTGGCGGCGTGTTCAAGGGCCGCGTCACCAACATCACCGAATATGGCGCCTTCGTCGAGCTGGAGCCGGGCATCGAGGGCCTGGTCCACGTCTCCGAGATGAGCTGGACCAAGAAGAACGTGCACCCGGGCAAGATCGTCTCGACCTCGCAGGAGGTGGACGTCGCGGTCATCGAAGTGGACGAGGAGAAGCGCCGCATCTCGCTCGGCCTCAAGCAGGCCCAGGCCAATCCTTGGTCGGATTTCGCCGAAAAGCATCCGGTCGGCACCGAGGTCGAGGGCGAGGTCAAGAACGCCACCGAATTCGGCCTGTTCATCGGCCTGGACGGCGACGTGGACGGCATGGTCCACATGTCGGACATCGCCTGGGGCGTGACCGGCGAGGAAGCCCTCAACCTTCACCACAAGGGCGAGATGGTGAAGGCCGTCGTGCTCGACGTGGACGTGGAGAAGGAGCGCATCTCGCTCGGCATGAAGCAGCTGGAGCGCGGCGGCGTGGCCAAGGGCGGCGCGGGCGCGTCGGGCGGCGTCAACAAGAACGAGACCGTCACGGTCACCGTGCTCGAGGTCCGCGACGGCGGCCTCGAGGTGCAGGTGGGCGACGACGGCGCGACCGGCTTCATCAAGCGCACCGATCTCGGCCGCGACCGCGACGAGCAGCGGCCGGAGCGGTTCCAGGTCGGCCAGAAGTTCGACGCGATGGTCACCGGCTTCGATCGCTCGAAGAAGCCCAATTTCTCCATCAAGGCGCTGCAGATCGCCGAGGAGAAGCAGGCGGTGGCCCAGTACGGTTCCTCCGATTCGGGAGCATCGCTCGGCGACATTCTCGGCGAGGCCCTCAAGCAAAAGAAATCCTAACCTCCCAGCGCGGCGGGCGTCCCCGGTGGGCGCCCGCCCGCAATTTACCTTGATCTCTGACTAACCTTGTTGAATTGCGCGGTTTTTTCCGCGCCGCGCGGGTTGATTTTTATCAATATCACGTGCAAGGGTCCTCTTCGAAAACAGGTCGCATGGGGGCTTGCGACATGGGCCGGGCTTTCCGGTGACTAACCGTGAAAAAGGGGGGACGCCCGTGATCCGATCCGAACTGGTCCAGAAGCTCTGCGACGACCATCCGGACCTGACCCTGAAGGAAGTCGAGCGCGTCGTCTCCGCCTTCTTCGATTCGATCATCGAGCAGCTTCAGAATGGCGGCCGCGTCGAGCTGCGCGGCTTCGGCGCCTTCTCGACCCGGGGCCGCGACGCCCGCAAGGGCCGCAACCCGCGCACCGGCGAGCCGGTCGACGTCTCCGCCAAGGCCGTCCCCTATTTCAAGCCCGGCAAGGAAATGCGCGAGCGCTTAAACGTCTGAGGACGTTGACGCGGGGCCCTGCCGAGCGCACGTCCCGACTGTGCGGACGTGGCGGAACCGGTAGACGCTGGAGACTTAAAATCTTCTGCCCGACAGGGCGTGCGGGTTCGAGTCCCGCCGTCCGCACCATTTTCGGCTGATTCCGCCGCGGCGACATCGTTGCCACTTGGGCGATCCTCGTTCAGGCTTCGGCCTTCTCTGCATTCCATTCGCAGCGGGCGAGGCTGATCGGATCGAGGAACATGCCGCCCATCCGGGCGCCGATCTGCCAGCGCACCTGCGCTTGAACCAGCCCGATCCCCGGCACCTCCAGCGCGATCCAGGAGCCGATCCGCACGGGCTCGGCGCATTCGGCCATGAAGCCCACCGAAGACAGGTTCCGGACCGTCACCTCGACGGCATAGCGGTCCTGCGTCAACCGCGCCGCCTCGCCGGCCAAGGCGATCCGTTCGGTGCGGCGGGCCTTGAAGCCGGGCAGCTCCTCGTCGCGGGGCGGCTTGTCGGTCATGATCCGCCGCTCTCGCATGCCGAGATGAAGGAGCCGTAAAGCCGCTGCTGCATTTCCCGCCGCGTCCGCTAAAAAGGCGCCGCATGCCCGCTGTCCGCACGCTCGCCCGCTTCGGCCTCCTTACCGGCCTCGCCGCCCTGCTCGCGCTCGGCGGCTGCGGCGCGCCGGAAACCGGGCCGATCGAGGTCAGCGCGATCGGCGGACCGCCGCGGCTGGGCGATCCCAACCGCGCCCCGCTCGACGCGCCGTCCGCCTTCCTCACCGAGGCCGTCGCCCAGGGCTTGGTCCGGTTCAATGCGGAGGGCGAGATCGAGCCGGCTCTGGCCCAGAGCTGGATCATTTCCGACGACGGGCTGACCTTCACCTTCCGCCTGCGGCGGATCAACTGGCCGGACGGCGGCCGGGTGACGGCCCAGCAGGTCGCGGCGCGGCTCCGCCTGGCGCTGGTCCGCGCGAGCCGCAATCCGCTGAAGCCGGTGCTCGGCGCGATCGTCGAGATCGTCGCGATGACCGACGAGGTGGTGGTCATCAACCTGCGCGGCCCCCGCCCCAATTTCCTGCAGCTGCTCGCCCATCCCGAGCTCGCCATCATCCAGGGCAATACCGGGACCGGTCCCTATCGAATCTCCGGGACCGAGGACGGCACCACATTGCTCCAGGCCGTGCATGGCGAGGACGAGGAGGCGCCGGAGGCCTCGCCCGATATCCGCCTGCGTGGCGAACCGGCCCTCGCCGCCATCGCGCGGTTCGGCGACGATCAGCGCGTGCTCGTCATCGGCGGCACGGCGGGCGACCTGCCTTATGCGCGCGCCTCCGATCCGCCGAACAACAGCCTGCGTTTCGATCCGGTCAGCGGCCTCATGGGCCTGTCCTTCAATCCGCGCGGCGGCCCCCTGATCAGCGCGGCCTTGCGCCAGGCGCTGTCCATGGCCGTCGACCGGCAGGCGATCGCGACCGCGCTCGGCGCGCCGGGCCTGGGCCCGCGCACCAGCCTCGTCCCCGCCGGCGTGCAGGATCTGCCGACGGTCACCCAGCCGGACTGGGCGGACCAGAATCAGGCCCGGCGCCGCGACGAGGCCCGCCGGCTGCTTGCCGAGCTGGCCCTCCCCGCTCCGCTGCGCCTGCGCGTCGCCATCCCCGACGGGCCGGGCTACCGTCTGATCTTCGCCCACCTGCGCCGGGACTGGCGGCTGATCGGCGTCGAGACGGTCCGCGTCGGCCCCGGCGAGGAGGCCGATCTGATCTTCATCGACGAGGTCGCGCCGGCCAATCTAGGCAGCTGGTATCTGCGCCATTTCACCTGCGACGCGAGCGCGGTCTGCGATCCGGCGGCCGACACCGCGCTGCAGGCGGCCCGCCTCGCCCCCAATGCCGCGGAGCGCCAGGCGCAGTTTTCGCTGGCCGACCGGATACTTGCCCGCGCCACGCCGTTTATTCCGCTGACCGCGCCGGTTCGCTGGTCGCTCGTTCCCGGGCGGCTGGACGGTTTCCGGCCCAACCCGTTCGCGCGGCATCCCGCGGTGAACCTGATTGCGGAGCGACCCTAGGGCCCTCCGCGGAGGAGGAAGACATGGCCTTCAACCAGGCCCGCGCCGGCCAGGCGCGTCTCGACCGGATCGCCGACAGGCTTCAACTCGGCCGCGACCCCGCGTCCGTCCGGCAGCGGCTCGAGGCGATGGAGATGGTGCTGGAACGCGCCTTCACCATTCCCGGCACGAGGCGGAAGATCGGCCTCGACGTGCTGCTCGACCTCGTTCCGGTCATCGGCACGACCGCCGCCGCGGCCATGGGCGGCTGGCTGGTCTGGGAGGCGCGTAACCTCGGCATGTCGCGTTGGCACCTGGTCCGCATGGCCGGCAATGTCGCGCTGGACTGGCTGCTCGGCCTGATCCCCTTCATCGGCGCGATCCCGGACTTCTTCTTCCGCTCCAACACACGGAATCTGCGGATCGTGAAAAGGTGGCTGGACAAGCACCACCCGGAGACCGCGGTGATCGAGGGGCGCGTGGCGGAGCGGCGGGAGGTCTAGGCCGAGGCGAAATCCAGCCCGATATCCGCCGCCGGCGCCGACTGGGTGATCCGGCCGACCGAGATATAGGTCACGCCCGTCTCCGCCTTGGCGCGGATCGTGTCCAGGGTGACGCCGCCGCTCGCTTCGGTCGGCACGCGGCCGGCGACCAGCACGACCGCATCGCGCAGCACGGGCACGTCCATATTGTCGAGCAGAAGATGGGTGGCCCCCGCCGCCAAGGCCGGCTCGATTTGGTCGAGCCGATCGACCTCGACAATGATCCGCTCAATTCCGGCGGCGGCGGCGCGGCGCACGGCCTCGCCCACCGAGCCGGCGACGGCGACGTGATTGTCCTTGATCATCGCCGCGTCCCAGAGGCCGATGCGGTGGTTCTGCGCGCCGCCCGTGCGGGTCGCATATTTTTCGAGCATCCTGAGGCCCGGGATGGTCTTGCGCGTGTCGAGCAGGATCGCGCCGGTGCCGGCGATCGCGTCGACATAGCGCCGGGTGAGCGTGGCGATGCCGGAAAGATGCTGGACGAGGTTGAGCGCGGACCGCTCGACGGTCAGCAATGCGCGCGCCGTGCCGGACAGGCGGAGCAGATCGGCGCCGGCCGCGACCGCCTCCCCTTCCCGCGCCAGCCGCTCGACCGCGACGTCAGGATCGAGCCGGCGAAAGAAGGACTCGGCGATCGGCAGGCCGGCGACGACGATCGCCTCGCGGCTGTCCATCACGCCGGTGAAGCGGGCGTCCGGCGGAATCACCGCCGCCGACGTGATGTCGCCTTTGTCGCCGAGATCCTCGGCCAGGGTGGCGGCGACGAAGGCGTCGAGGTCGAAACGGTCGAGGGCGAAGGTCACGCCGCCGCTCTTAGGCGATTGGGCGGCGACGTGTCACCTTTGCAGGCGGCAGGATGGATTGGTGCTCCGGCGAAGGCCGGAGCGGTGGCCGCAGAAGCCGCCGCCAGCCGCGCAACGCTCCGGCCTTCGCCGGAGCACAGGCTCAGGCCGGGGTTAGGTCGACCGCAGAGACCTTGGCCGGAGGCAGGCCGCCGGCTTCGGCCTGGGCCATCAGCTCCTCTTTCCGGGCGAGCATGGCGTCGCGCATCGCGACCAGGTCGACATCGGTCTTGCGGCATTGGGCGAACATGCCCTCGGCCGGCCTTTCCTCTTCCTTCACGTGATGCTCGATCTCCTCGGAGAGGACCTTCACCTTGGCGTCGAAGAAATCCTCGTCCGGCCCGCCCGCCTCGATGTCGTTGATCAGCACCTTGGCGCCGTCATGTTCGACATAGGCCTCGTCGAGCAGATCGTCCTCGATCTTGCCGCGGAAGGCCGGATAGAAGATCTCCTCCTCGATCAGCGTGTGGATCTTGAGCTCGGTGCAGATCTCCTTCGCCAGCTTCTCCTTGCGGGAGGCACCCTTGGCCTCCTCGAAGGCGGCGAACAATTGCTCGACCTTGCGATGATCCGCCTTCAGCAAGGCGATGGCGTCGGTATAATCCTGCTCAAACATGTCTCTTCCCTCTTCCTGAAGTCGTTCGATCAGCCGTGGCCGCGGCGCCGCCGCGTTTCCCAGCCCTTCTTCGCCGCGGCGCTGCGGCTCGCGGCGGACCCGGACGAACCGCTTTTGCGGCCGCCTTTGCGCGCGCTGGCGTTGGTATCCTTGCGGCCCCGGCCGGAGCCGGACTTGTTGCCGCCGCCGCTATCCTTGTTGACCGTCGCCCAGGCCCGGCTTTCCGCCTCCTTCTCGGAGACGCCACGCTCCTCGTAGCCCTCGGCGATATGCGCGGCCTTGCGCTTCTGTTTGTCGGTATATTTGTCCTTGTCGCCCTGCGGCATGACATCCTCCCGATGCCTTTGGTTTTGCCCGCACAACGCGCCGGAACGGACCCGTATCCATCGGAAAAATCTAGGTTAATCCACATCAGTCAAATGGCGTGCGGAACCGGGCGGCGGACTCGATGGTTGCAGAACCCGACTGACCGTCCGACAGGGGAAGAGAAGATGGACTCAGCCGAGAAGCACTATTTCCTGGAGCGCGCCGAAGCCGAGCTCGATCTGGCCAATGAAGCGACGCATGAGCGCGCGGCCCGCGTCCATTATTATCTCGCCGGCTTTTACCTCGACCGTGCCCATAACGGCACCGCCAACGAAAACTGACCGAACAGGAGGCCCCATGCCCCCCGAACAAAATCAGGACAGCAAGCTTGAAGCGGACGGCGTCCTCGTCCGCCCGATCGGCGGCCAGATCTATCTGGTCGAGGAAGGCGCCGAAGGGTCGGAGGCGCCCTGGGACGAGCCGTCGGCCCCGGATCGCTCGCCGCTCTCGGGCCTGATCAACCGCCACTGAAGCCCGCCCATAAGCGGGAGGGTGTTCGTCAGTCGCCGCTGATCTGCGGCCGGCCGACGTCGCCTTTGCCCACGGTGTGCGCGGCCATGTCCAGCATGCGGTCCAGACTCCGCTTGGCCCGCAGGCGCAGGCCCTCCTCGATCTCGACGCGCGGCTTCAGGTCGCGGAGCGCGAGGTAGAGCTTCTCCATCGTGTTGAGCGCCATGTAGGGGCACATGTTGCAGTTGCAGTTCCCGTCGGCGCCGGGCGCGCCGATGAAGGTCTTGTGCGGCGCCGCCTTCTCCATCTGGTGGATGATGTGCGGTTCGGTCGCGACGATCATCACGTCGGACCCGGACTCCAGCGCGTATTTCAGGATGCCCGAGGTCGAGCCGACCATGTCCGCATGATCGAGCACGTGCGGCGGGCATTCCGGATGGGCGAGCACCGGCGCGCCGGGATGCTGCGCCTTGAGCTTCAGCAGCTCGGTCTCCGAAAAGGCCTCGTGGACGATGCAGACGCCCGGCCAGAGCAGCATCTCGCGCCCGGTCTTGCGGGCCAGATAGCCGCCGAGGTTCCGGTCGGGGCCGAAGATGATCTTCTGCTCTTTCGGAATCTGGGCGAGGATCGTCTCGGCGGACGAGGAGGTGACGATGATGTCGCTGAGCGCCTTCACCTCGGTCGAGCAATTGATGTAGGTCAGCGCGATATGGTCCGGATGGGCCTTGCGGAACGCCTCGAACTGGTCGGGCGGGCAGCTGTCCTCGAGGCTGCAACCGGCATCCATGTCGGGCAGCACGACGATCTTCTCCGGCGACAGGATCTTCGCCGTCTCCGCCATGAAGCGTACGCCGCAAAAGGCGATGACCTCGGCGTCCGTCGCCTGCGCCTTGCGGCTGAGATCGAGGCTGTCGCCGACGAAGTCCGAAATGTCCTGGATTTCGGGCGTCTGGTAATAATGGCCGAGGATGACGGCGTTGCGCTCCTTGCGCAGCCGATCGATCTCGGCGCGCAGGTCGAGGCCCTTCAGGGTCGCATTGGGTGCGTTCATGGATTCCTTGCCCTTATCCGGTCGTCGATCCGCCGCGGCCGATCGAGGAAGCTCGCCGTCTCGCGCCCATCGGCGCCGACGAACCTCGCAGCCACGCTCGCCTCTATCCCGGCGGCGCGCAGCGGCAAAGCGAAACTCCGGGCGACGTCGCGCAAGGCGGCATTGCGCGCTTCGGTCATCGGCAGCGGGCCACGCGCCTGGCGGGTCAGTTCCTCCTGCGCGGCGCGGCGATTGGTCTCGTCGAGATTCTGCTCCGCGCCGGTGAGCGTCAGCATCAGCCCGCCGTCCGAATATTCCTGCGCCGCGTTGAAATCGATCTGCGGACCGGCGACTTCGAGCGGCGGCAGCGTCACGGTCAAGGTCGCCGTCTCCGCATCCCAGGCGAGATCGGAGCGGCGCAGCCGGCTGAGATCGACGGCGTAGCGGACCTGGCCGGGCAGGATCAGGGTTTTGCGCGCGGTGAAGCCCATCCGCCCCTCGGTCGCGGTCACAATGGCGGCGAAGCGGCCGACAAAGACGATCTCCCGCCCCTGCTCGCGGACCGAGAGCAGGGTGGCGTTGGCGATCGTCATCGGATTGGGGCCCGTCTCCGCGTCCGAGGGCGGCCGCAATAGCAGGCCCAGGCCCGCGCCGATCAGCAGCGCGAGCAAAGGCGGGACGATGAAGAACCATTTCCTCACGCGGCGAGCATCCAGGCGTCGCCCTCGCTGCGCACCATGCCCCGCGCCTCGAGATCGACGAGATGCGCGAGGACCGAGCGGCCGGCCGCGGGGAACAGGCGCGGGTCGGTGCCCTGATACATGATTTCGACCATCGCCGGGATGCGCCCCTGCCCCGCGCCCAGCTGCCGCAAGATCTGCTTTTCGCGCATCCGGCGGTGGGCGAGCAGGCCGCGGACGTGGCTGTGCGGCTTCTCGATCGCTGGTCCATGGGCGGGCAGATAGACATCGTCGTCGCGCCGCAGCAGCAGGTCCAGGCTCTGCAGATAGGCGGCCATGTCCCCATCGGGCGGGGAGACGATGGTCGTCGACCAGCCCATGACATGGTCGCCGGTGAACAAGATGCCGCTGCCTTCCAGCGCGAAGCAGAGATGGTTGGAGGTGTGGCCCGGCGTCGCCACCGCGATCAGCCGCCAGCCCGGGCCGTCGACCGCCTCGCCGCCGGCCAGCACCCGATCCGGCGCATAGTCGAAGTCGAAGGCGGCGTCGGCGCGCGGCCCGTCATCATCCAGCGCGAGCGGCGCGCAACCGACGATGGGAGCGCCCGTGGCGGCGGCCAGCGGCCGGCTCGCCGGGCTGTGGTCGCGATGGGTATGGGTGCAGAGGATGGCAGTGATCCGCTCGCCCGCCGTTGCGGCGAGGATGGCCTCCAGATGCTCGGGCAGATCCGGCCCCGGATCGATCACCGCCACCTCGCCTTCGCCGACGAGATAGGTCTGCGTGCCGGTATAGGTGAAGGGCGAGGGATTGCCCGCCAGCACGCGGCGGACGCCAGGCGCGGGCCGCTCGACCAGACCGGTGGGAAATGCCTCCTCCATCACGGCCATGTGGCATCGGGCCGGGTGGAAGTGAAGGGGTGGACCCGAAAGGGGACTGCGGACCTGTCCGGCCCACCCCCGCCCTTCCCCGGGTCGGGAAGGGATAGGATTGCGTCTTCAGGGGACGACCAGAGGCGGAATGACCCACGAGCGGCGCTCGGCCGAATCGAGGACGATGGTGGCGCCGCGCATCGCCTGCATGCCGACATTGACCCGGTTGAGCCCGTCCATGAAGCGGATCTCGGGGTTCGTCAGCACCAGCGTCCCGATGCGCACATTGCCCCGGATCCGTCCGATCTTCACCGCGCGCGGCACTCCGTCGGCGAGCCGGGCCGGCGGTCCGTCCGCCAGCGGGCCATCCAGCGGCACTTCGCCGGACATCGCCATCGGCGCCATCAGCATGCCGGGCTGGCCGGTGTCGATATGGGCGTGATGGCGGCGCCCCCCGATCTCCACCTCGACACCCGGCAGGCTGCGCGGCCCCGCCTCGCTATAGGGGTGGGACGGCAAAGCCGGGATCGTCGCCGGCGACTTCGGCACGACCCTGATCTCGCCGCGGCCGAGATCGAGAAAGACGAGGCGGCCGGAAAAACTGCCCGGCCCGAACACGCCCCTGACGTTGAGCTGCTGCATCGACGGCATGGGCAGGGCCACCGCCCGAACGCCGGCCAAAGCCGCGTTGCCGAGCCGGCCGCCGGCGATCTGCGTGCGGAAGCCGATCATCGGCGGGCCGCCCGCGGGCGTGCCGACCCGGGCCGGCCCCTCGTCGGGGAGGCCGGCGGCGCGGGCGAATTCGGCGTCGAGCACGTTGCCGGACGCGCCGGTATCGAAGATCACCCGCACCGGGGCGCCGGTCCCGATGGTGAGCGTCGCGATCGGGCGCGGGCCGGTGAGATCGAGCGGCACGGTCTCGACCGCCGCCGGCGCGGGCGCCTGGAGCAGGCTGGCGGCGGCCGAGAGGGCCGCCGCCAGCACGGAAGCGGTCACTGCCCTCTCAGCCGCGCGATCTCGCGATCGATCGCGGCGAGCACGCGCTGGCGATGCTCGGCGGGGATCTGGCTGTCCCCGGCGAGTCGCTCGCGGGCGCGCTGCAGGCTTTCCGCCTGCTGGGCGGGGCTGCGTTCGCTGCGACTGCACAGGATGATGCGGGTGCGGTTGTTGGTGTCGCCCTCCGCCACCTCGGTGCGGCCGCGCCCATTCTCGCATTCCTCGGGCACGGAGAGGGACTGGCCGTCCGGCCCCTCGATCCGGATCCTGCGCCCCTCGGACCCCTCGCCGTTGCGGGTGACGACCGTGATCCGGCGCTCCTCGCGGCGCTCCTCTCCCGCGCCGGCGCGCGGTTCGCTGCGGGCGCCTTCGCCCTCGCTGCGCGTGCGATGCTCCTCGGTGCGGATGGTGCGCACGATCACGCGGGTATCGTCGCCGTCGCGGGGCGCCGCGGTCGAGGGCGGCGCCGGCGGCGTCGCCTGCTTCTGCCCGCCCGCCTGCGCGATCGCGCCGCCGCTGCCCAGCGCGAGGCCGAGGCCGCCCAGGGCGGCGATCGCAGCAGCGCCGCCGAGCATGCGCAGCCGGCCCGGCTTGTGGAACTTCATCATCTTCAATCTCCGTTTCAGTTGGTCGGCATGATTGAGCGGGCAGGCTGCAATCAGGCCGGGTCGGCTCGCGGATTTGACGAGAGCGCACGCATAATCGTGGCGCGCGCCCGGATCGGCCGTGGCGGCGACGGCGGCGTCGCAGGCCAGTTCCTGGTCGGCGCGGAAGGCCCTGAAGGCGAACCAGACGACCGGATTGAACCAGTTGAGGGCGAGGATGAGCAGGCCGAGATGATTCCACCACAGGTCGAGGCGACGGTGGTGGACGGCCTCATGGTCGAGCGCCAGCGCGCGCTCCTCCGGGCTGTAGCGGCTCTCGAAATCGGCCGGCACCGCGATCCGGCGGCGCAGCAGGCCGAAGGAGATCGGCCCCTCCACCGCGCCGCTTTCGATCAGCCGGACGCCGCGATGCGTACCGCGGTCGCGCGCGTCGCGCCGCAACGCGCCGACGAAACGCCGGTAGCTCCACGCCTGCCAGAGCAGGAAGGCGGCCGCGCCGACGGCCCAGATCGCGAGCAGCAAGGGCACCCACTGCCCGGGTCCGCCCGAAGGCGGCATCGGCGCGGCCATATCCTCCGCGACCAGGATCACGGTCGGCGGCGGAATGAGGGTCGGCAGCTCCACCGCGCCCCAGGCGGGCAGCGGCGGCATGACGAAGCGGAGCGCCGGCAGCAGCCAGAGCGCATAAGCGGGCCCCGCGCCGAAGCAGGCGGCGAAGGGCCGGCGGATCGCCAGGACCAGCAGCATCGCCGCGCTCGCCCAGACCATGTTCGACAGCAGCCAGGTCACTGCTTCAGCGCCTTCAGCAGCGCCTCGATCTCGGCGATGTCGGCCGGGGTCAGGCGGTCGCGCTCGGCGAGATGGGCGACGAGCGGCGTCACCCTGCCGCCGAACATCCGGTCGAGCAGCTTGCCCGATTCCTGCGCGACATAATCGGCGCGGGCGATGGCGGGGCGGTAGAGATAGCGGCGGCCATCCTCCTCATGGGCGAGGATGTTCTTGGCGAGCAGCCGGCCGAGCATGGTCTTGACGGTGCGGATCGACCAGCCGCGCGCGGCGGGGACGCGCTCAGCGACCTCGGTCGCGGTCAGCGGCGCCTCCTCCCAAAGCACCTCCATCACCGCATATTCGGCTTCCCCGATCCGTTCCAAATCCCGTTCTCCGCAGCTTCGACTACACGAGTAGTCATTGGGCCGGTGAACGCAAGATGAATGATCGGCGATTGTCCCGGCCGGGTGTCGGAGGACTTTACAACCGGGGAGGAAGGTTAATTTCGATTCACCCTGAAAAGGGCGGATTTCCGGGGCTTTGCGGAGCTGGCACGCGCCGTGCGTAGGTTATGGCGTCCACAATGGTTCCACTCTCGGGGCGGGCTTGGCGCTTTCCGGTCGCGCCGCCCGCCCTTTTCTTTTTCAGCCGAAACGCATCGCCTCACGGGCTGCCGGGCAGCGCGTTGTCGTCGCCCAGCTCGATGACGACGAAGATCAGGATGCCGATCGCGATCGCGCCGAGGATGAACGGGGTGTAGCCGCCCCGCAGGTCCGAGGCGTCGCCGAGCTCGGCGCCGGTGGCGGCCGGAAGCTGGGCCAAAGAGAGGGAGGCCGCGCTTTGCGCCGCGGCGGGGCTGGCGGCGGCGAGCGAGAGAGCGGCGACGGCGGCAAGCGTCCTGGCGAACATGATGATACTCCTTGTTGCCGGCGCAGCATAAGGCGGCGGCCGCCCGCAATCTAGCTGCTCGTGCCCTTCAGGATCGCCGCCGTCGCCTCGTCCGCCGGAAGGAAGGCCTCGATCGCCAGCTCCGACAGGGTGATGTCGATCGGCGTGCCGAACATCGTGGTGGTCCCGAGGAAGGAGAGCACCGTCTCCCCCGCTTTGAGCCGCAGCGGCACCGCCACCCCGCCATAGGCATCCTCGGCGCCGCGCGCGGTGCCGCCCGGATAGGCGCGCAGCTCCACGAGCAGATCGGCGAGGCCCTGGTCGCCGCTCGCCGCGACCTGCGCCTCGAGCCGGTGCAGGATATGGGCGCGCCATTCAGCGAGATTTTCGATGCGCGGCGCAACGCCTTCGGGATGGAGGCTGAGCCGGAGCACATTGACCGGCGGCGCCAGCAGCTGCGGCGCCACGCCCGCCAGCAAGGGCGCGACACCCGCATTGGCGGCCAGCAAATGCCAGTGCCGGTCGACGGCGAGCGCCGGGAAGGGCTCGTGCGCCTTCAGCACCAGCTCCACCGCCCGCCGCGCCGCGGCCAGCGCGGGATCGTCGAGCGGCCGCTCGGGCAGCGCCGGGGCGAAGCCGGCGGCGACGAGCAGCACATTGCGGTCGCGCGCGGGAATGGCGAGCCGCTCGGCGAGGCGCAGCAGCATCCCCCGGCTCGGCCGCGAGCGGCCCGTCTCCAGGAAGCTCAAATGTCGCGCCGAAATGTCGGCATCGAGCGCGAGATCGAGTTGGCTGAGGCGGCGGCGCGAGCGCCAGGCGCGAAGCTGCTCGCCGACGGCGAGGTTCTGGGCGTGGGTCTGGGTCTGGATCTGCATGGCGCCAGCCTAACGCCGCCCGCCGCACAATCACATTACCTGCCACGTAATCGACCGCATGACCTGCCGCCGGCATGATTCGGGCGTCAACCGCGAAAGGAAATGCCCGTGCAGAACACTCTCTTCCTCCGCCGCATCCTCGCCCTCGATTCGCTGAGCTGCCTCGGCATGGGCCTGCTGCTGGCACTCGGCGCCGCGTCGCTCGCGCCGCTCTTCGGACTGCCGGAAACGCTGCTGCGCTTCGCCGGCCTCGCCCTGCTGCCGGTCGGCGCGTTCATGGGCTGGCTCGCGAGCCGGCCCATGCCGCCCCGCGCGCTGGTTCTGGTGGTGATCCTCGGCAATCTCGCCTGGACGGCGGAGAGCTTCATCACCCTCGGCCAGGTCCAGCCGACCGCGCTCGGCGCCGCCTTCGTCGTCGCGCAGGCCCTAGCCGTGCTCGGACTGACAATCCTGGAATATGTCGGGATCAGGAAGGCGGCTGTCGCGATCGCCTGACCATTCCCGCGTGCTCCGGCGAAGGCCGGAGCGCTGGGAGAATGAGCTTCGGACTTTTCAATCAGTGGTCCGGCCCTCGCCGGACCGCGTCGGTTTACTGAACAGAGTCCCGCCTTCGCCGGACCCCGTACGTCAGGCCCGGGCGACCTGCTTGTCGGCGAGGAGCTGCTGCAATTCGCCGGCCTCGAACATCTCCATCATGATGTCGCTGCCGCCGACGAACTCGCCCTTCACATAAAGCTGCGGGATGGTCGGCCAGTCCGAATAATCCTTGATGCCGTTGCGGATTTCCGGATCCTGCAGCACGTCCACCGTCTCGAACGCCACGCCGAGATGGTCCAGGATCGCCACCGCGCGGCTGGAGAAGCCGCATTGCGGGAAGAGCGCGGTTCCCTTCATGAAGAGGACGATGTCGCTCTTCTTTACAATCTCGTCGATGCGGTTGCTGACGTCGGTCATCTGAACTTTCCTACTCTGGAACCGAGGTGCTGAGCTTCAGGGCATGCAATTCATTGCCCATCCGCCCGCCCAGCGCCTGGTAGACGCGCTGGTGCTGGCGGACGCGGGGCTGGCCGCGGAAGCTCTCGGCGACGACCCGCGCCTCATAATGGTCGCCGTCGCCGGCGAGATCGATAATCTCCACCCGCGCGTCGGGAATCCCCTCGCGGATCAAAGTCTCGATCTCGGCGGCCGGCATCGGCATCGGATCAGCCCTGGGCCTCGATGAAGTGGCGGCGGGCCTCGACCGTCTTGTGCTCGAGCGTCTGCCGGATCAGCGCCTCGTCCACCTCGACGCCGGCGGCGGTCAGGTCGCCGAGCAGCTTGCGGATCACGTCCTCGTCGCCGGCTTCCTCGAAATCGGCGCGGATCACGTCCTTGGCATAGGCATCCGCCTCGACCTCGGTCAGCCCCATCTTCTTCGCGGCCCACTGGCCGATCAGCCGGTTCCGCCGCGCCGTGATCTTGAACTGCATTTCCTGGTCGCGGGCGTACATGGATTCGAACGCCTTCTCGCGGTCATCGAACTGGCTCATGGTGGTCCTTGCTGCTGGTGCTGTCTCAGCGCCGAGATAGGGGGTCGCGGGACGAGGCGCAACGCCATGTCGGCACCCTTTGGCGAAAGCCGCTTGCCGTAAGCGGGGAATCTGTCACGGGGAACGGGCCATCAGGAGAAATACCCCATGTCCCGTCTTTCGTTCATTGCTTTGTTCTGCCTCGCCAGCCTGCCCGCCGCCGCGTCGGCGCAGACCGCCGCCACGCCGCCCGCGCCGACCCCGCCGCCCGCCGCGGCACAGCCGCCCGCCGGCCCGCCGCCGGCCGAAATGGCCGCCGTCCAGCAGACCGGCATGGCGTTCGGCCAATGTGTCCAGGCCGGCAGCCAGGCCGTTCCGGCGACCGTCACGCCCGAGGCCGGCGCGGCAACCGTGCTGAGCGGCTGCGCGACGCAGCGCCAGCAGCTCGACCAGGCCCTGCGGGCGCTCGTCGCCGCGGTGCCGGAGGCCCAGCGGCCGATGGTCCAGCAGCAGATCGACGCCCAGCTCGCCGGCGTCGAGGCGCAGGTCGCCGCCGGCATCAGGCAGGCGCGCACCCCTGCCGCTCCCGCCGCCACGCCGACCCCGGCGCCTGCCCAGTAACCCGACGGACTGAACCGGCGCGGCCGCTCGACAGGGCGGCCGCGCCGTGCAAGTTTCGGCGGCGAAAGGAATTCCCATGCTCCTTGCCGCCGTCGTCGCTCTCATCCTCGCCCAGGCGAGCGAACCGCCCCCTCCGCCTGAGGTCGTGCAAGCGGCGCAGGCGTTCGGCACCTGCGTCACCGAGCGGCTCGATCAGGCGGAGGACGGCGTTCGCCCCGAGGTGATCGCCGATGCGATTCTCGATCATTGCCGGCCGCAGCAGGAGGCGATGACCGCCAGTCACGCGCGCTGGGTGCGGGCCTCCAGCCTCACCGAGCGGGAAAAGGCGCGATCGCTGCGCAACTCCGAGCGCAACCTGCGCGGCATGCGTGCCCAGATCATCCGCGCCATCCGCGATGGGCGCCGCCGCTGACAATTCGCAAGCCCGGACAATGCGCGGCCGATGACAAGCCGGCCGAATCGTGCGACCTTGGCCGGGAAAGGAGAAATCTCCTATGTTTGCCGTCGCTTCCCTCGTCTTTCTTGCCGCCGCGGCGCCCGCGACGGACCCTGCCACCGCGCGCCTCGACGCGCAGAATGCGGAGGTCGCCTATCGCCGCTGCATGAACGCGCAGGGCGCCTCCGAGAACAACGCGACCAGCGAGGGCCGGGCGACCAACATGGCGACCACCTTTTGCCGCCCGGCGCTGGAGTCGATGCTGCAGGCGCAGATTCGCTCGGTCGAGCTGTCGGATCTGCCGGATCGGGACAAGCGCCAGCTGCGCCGGCGACTCCGGGAGAGCCTCAGGGAGTTGCGCGACGAGGCGCTGTTCCCCTCGCGCCGCCCGGGCGACCGCGTCCCCGATCTGAACTCGGGCTCGCCCTACAACTGATCCCGGTCAGCCATCCATCGTCACCACGAGCTTACCCACCGCCTGGCGCGCCGCCATATAGGCGATCGCCTCGCCGCCCTCGGCCAGCGGCCAGGTGCGGCTGACCTTCGGCGCGATCTTGCCTTCGTCCCAGAAGCGGAAGAGCGTGCGGATATGATCCGCATTCGCCTTCGGATCGCGCGCCGCGAAGGCGCCCCAGAAGACGCCGCGCACGTCGCAGCTCTTCAGCAAGGTGAGGTTGAGCGGCAGCTTGGGAATCCCGGCCGGGAAGCCGATCACGAGCAATCGGCCCTCCCAGGCGATCGCGCGCAACGCCGCCTCGGTATAGTCGCCGCCGACCGGATCGTAGATCACGTCCGTGCCCGCCGGTCCGACCGCTTCCTTGAACTGGTTGGCAAGGGCCTTCGCGCCATCCTTGTCGAACGGACCCCGCGGATAGACGATCGCGCTGTCCGCGCCCGCCGCGCGCGCCGCCTCGGCCTTCTCCTCCGACGACACGGCGGCGACCACGCGCGCGCCATAAGCCTTGCCCAGTTCCACCGCCGCCAGCCCGACCCCGCCGGCGGCGCCGAGCACGAGCAGGGTCTCGCCCTCCTTCAGCTTCGCCCGGTCGGCGAGCGCATGGATCGTCGTGCCGTAGGTGAGGATCAGCGCCGAGCCGTCCTCGAAGCTGCGCGCGTCCGGCAGCGGGCTCGCCTGCGCCGCCGCGACCAGCACCTTCTCACTGAGCCCGCCATGGCCGAGCATGGCGATGATCCGCGCGCCCTCGGTCCAGCCGGTGACGCCCTCCCCCACCGCCTCGACGACGCCGGCAATCTCGCCGCCGGGCGCGAACGGCCGCTCGGGCCGGAACTGATATTTGTCCTCGATGATCAGCACGTCCGGATAGTTGATCGCGCAGGCCTTCACCCGGACGAGCAACTGGCCCGGGCCGGGCACGGGATCGGGCAGGTCGGCCAGTTCGAGCGTATCGGGGCCGCCGGGAGCGCGGGAGAGAAGAGCTTTCATGAAACACGTCCATCGCTGAAGGGCAAAGCGAAATCGAGATCGGCGAGGCCGGCCACCCGTCGCGGCCAGATGCGCGCCAGGAGCCGGCGGGTGAGCCAGAGGTCGCCGGCCGCGACCAGCATGGCGGCGGCGGCGAAGCCCCAGGAGGGCGTCAGCCAGGCCGAGACGGCGAGAAAGATGGCGAGCAGCGCGATCGACCCCGAGGAAAGCGCGAGCAGAATGGCGGCATTGACGAGCGTGTCGCCGCGCCACAGCTCACCGCCCGCCGCTTCGACCCGCGCCGCGAAGGCGCGCATCACCTGCGCATAGCCGGGATCGACCCGCCCGCCGACGAAATGGAGCGGCCGCCGTTCCCCGCGCCGCCAGAGCCGCGCCTCGTGGATGAAGCCATTCTTGATGGTGACCCGGCCGAGGCGAAGCTCGGCCACGTCGGCGGCGGGAATGGCGAGGCTGCGGCCGGTCTTGCCCTCGATCAGCAGGCTGTTCCCGTCGACCGACACGCGCAGCCGTCCCTCGCCGAGCCCCGCCTCCGCGAGGAGACCGGCCGGCATGACATGGAAGCTGGCCCCGCCGCCGCGGCTCACGGAACGGCCCCGTCCCTCACCGGGCGGGCTCGGGGAAGGCCGGCAGCTTGGCGATGTCGGCGGGCTCGTGCTGGATGATCGGCGTGGCGCGCAGGTTGCGGGCGAGCCGGTCGAACCGGTCCATCGAGGCGAGGGTCTCCGCCCGGCTGGTGTTGAACGGCGGCACGCCGCGCCGCTCGACCTGCTCGGTGAAATGATAGAGGTCGCCGGTCAGCAGGAAGGAGCGGCCGGGCAGCCGGACGAGCAGGCCGTGATGGCCGGGCGTGTGGCCGGGCAGGTTGAGCATGACCACCCGGCCGTCGCCGAACACGTCATGGTCGCCGCCGACGCCGGTGACCTCGCCGCCGCCGGTCAGCCAGCGCGCGAAGGGTTCGCGCGGGACGCCGGGCTCGGTGCCGCGCAGCGCCGCGAGGTCGCCCGCGCCGATCAGCAGCCGCGCATGCGGGAATTGGGCGAGCTGGCCGATATGGTCGAAATGATAATGGCTGATCCCGACCATCGCGACCTGCTCGGGGCGCACGCCGATCTGGCGGAGCTGGTCGACGATGCTGACGCGCATCGAGGCGGTCATCACCGGATTGCTGTTCGGATTGCCGATCAGGCCGGCGGGCAGGCCGGTGTCCCAGAGCAGGTAGCGGTCGCCGTGGCGGATCAGATAGCAGCTCGCCACCAGCCGCTTCGGCCCCGAGGGATATTCGGAGGTGTCGGAGAAGAAGGCGTTGAAATCGGTGAAGTTCACCTCGCCGCAGTCGAGCCGCCAGAGCGCCATTTCGGGCGCAGCGGCCGCGGCGGGTTGGGCGGGCGCGGCGGGCTGGGCGGCCGCCGGTTGCATCCCGGCCAGCGCGGTCAGGCCCAATAGCGCAGTCAAAGCCCGTTTCAGCATTCTTTATCTCCCTGTCCTGCCCACGGCACGACATAAGCGGGTTCGCGCCAGAAGGGCAATTTCCTCACGCACGCTCCTTGGGCGAGACATAATCGGCGTCATGGGCGAAGGGCGGTTCGTCCCCGGACGCGATCGCGTCCAGCACGGCGCGGAAATCGGTGCGGCAGCGAAAGCCCAGCAGCCGCTCGGCGCGCGACGGATCGTAGACCCGGTCGATGGACTCGGGCAGCGTCCAGCCCCTGCGCGCATAGAGGTCCGCCGCGTCCGGAAAATGCCGCGCGATCACCGCCGGCGCGTCGTGGAGCAAGGCCGCGCAGTCCTCCGGCGCGAAGGGCGGCGGGGCGGAGAGGATGAAGGTCCCGAAGCCCAGTGCCGGGATC
>Ga0335075_10000470_pt1 | contig 72062 bp, 63 predicted proteins | sample Lox_Sample_24_FD_206723 | JGI IMG/M metagenome (GOLD analysis project Ga0335075, IMG submission 206723) | Soil microbial communities from Loxahatchee National Wildlife Refuge, Florida, United States - Lox_Sample_2.4 | ecosystem: Environmental > Terrestrial > Soil > Wetlands | place: USA... | reverse complement strand
TCTACGAGCACGTAGACCAACAGACCACGTTGGAGTTCGAGCGCAAGCTGCAGGCCGCGCTGCGCGGCAGCGGCACTCCATAGTTCCCATGGGTTCGAGTCCACCCCGAATCATGAAGCGGCCCGAAACGAGTGGCGGGCACAGGGAGGTGCCCCGCCGCCGCAGGTGGCGGAGCCGCGGGCAAAAACCACGCTTTTTGCCTGCGGCGCGCTGGGCGGGGCAGGATGCCCCGATCCAGCGCTTCAGACTAGAGCCTGGTGAATTCCTTCAGCTTCGCTTCGGGTGTCTGTTCCTCGTCGACGATGAACATCAGCCGGCCATCGGGACTGCGGTCCATGAAACGCTCCTCATCCTGGACGATCTGACTGAGGATCCCCGGATCGGCGAGCGCCTTGAGCATGCGCTCGTAGTCGTCCCGGCTCGCGAAGCTGAGCTCGGTGACCACGTCGTAGTCGGACTTCGCGCCTATGCCGGTCGGACGGTACTGCTCTCCGTGCCGAATGTAGTTGCGCTTGTAGGTCTTGAAATAGGGCAGCAACCGCACGGCCAGAGGAGCGTGATTGTTCTCATAATGATCGCGAAACTGCTCGAAGGTCGTCCCGGCTTTGCGCCTGAAGAGGAATATCAGCTTCATGTTCGCTCCTCCGGCTGGCTGCCCAGCTCGGCGAAATCATGCACCGCAAAATCCATGAAATGCTCGCGCAGTTGCTTGCCGACGGCGGCATGAACCGGGTGCGGCAGGAAGGCTGCGAGCGACTGCGGATCCGCAAACCGCATGAGGAAGCAGTAGGCGCTCGGCGGCACGCCGTCCTGCGCGTTCCTGACACCGACACGCACGTCCAACACGCCCGGCAGAGCCCGAAACTGCCGTCGCGCGGACTGCAGCAGCCGCTCGGCCTCCTCGAGCACGGAGCCCGGCTTCCTATTCATGAGGACCAAGTGTTCCACAGCCACGATCCGACCCTCTAGTTTGAAGCGCTGAATCCGGGCTCCTGCCCGGCCCAGCGCTGCTTTGGGCAAAAAGCGTGGTTTTTGCCCAAAGCCCCGCCACCTGCGGCGGCGGGGCACGTCCCTGTGCCTGCTACCCGCTCGTGCCGCTTCATGATGACTGGTAGATTCCTTCCGCTACGGAGTCGGGAGACTCGGCCTGCTTCTCCCAATATCCCAGACCGTAGTCCCCCTGAATAGTGGTCCTGTGTACGCACCGGTCGTACTTCGGGTTCACGCCGAAGCCTTCGTGCAGCATCCGCCAGTTGTCCCACACCACCATGTCGGTCGGCTTCCACTCGTGTACGTAGGGCTGCACCTTGGCGCGAATCTCCTGGCACACCGCTTCCAGCAGGGCGTCCCCTTCGGGATTCTCGTGGCCCTCGATGCCGGCGGCACCGTAGCCGGAGACGTGCAGCACCTTCTCGCCCGAGCTGCGGGTCCACACCGCCGGGTGTACCGCCCGCGGCATCTTCCTGGCAGTGTCCAGCACGACCTGGGCGTTCTCCTCGTCGGGCGGCGTCACCAGCTTGAAATCCTTCGGCAGACCGAAGCGCTGTCGGGAAAAGAGCAGCATCTCGTAGCTGTAGACGATGTACTTGTCCTCGATCGCCGCACGCAGCTTCGGCGAGAGCGCGTTGTAGAGTTGGATTCCATCGGCAAAACCCGTCTCTCCGCCTTCGGGCGGGGTGACGACCGAGCGCAGGACGCCGCCGCGATTCAGCTCATTGTTGTAGAAGTGGTCGAAATGCCAGGGCTGCCAGTTCACCCGCAACTGTCCCCCGACCTCCACGATGGGCGTCCGTCCGGCAACCGGCCTGATCTCGATGACTCCGGGGAAGAGATTGTTGTCGACGCGGCTCACCTCCTTGATCGGATGATCCTTGAGCGGCCCAAAGATCTTGCTGATCTCCACCTGTGTCTCGCCCGAGCGCTCGACACCTTCGAACACGATCACGCCCCTATCGTGAAACACCGCGTTGATCCGGCGACGGACGCTGTCGTCCCCGAGGGCTTCCCGGCTCACGCCCCTGATCCTTGCTCCGAAAGGAAGGCCCTCCAGCGGCTCCACTTCAATAGATGACATGCGAGTCCTCTCTGGTAATGAGACGGATCGGCAGGACGGGCGCCCTACCGCTGCAGAAATTCCAGGATCTGTGGCGCGAGCCGCGGCCAGCCGAGACAGAACTCCCCGACCTGCGAGCGCTCGTTCCATTCGTTCTCGCCCCAGGGCGGCTCGACGAGCCGCGACCCCGGGATCATCGCGTGCACCCACTCGCTGGTGCGCCGCGGGTGCGCGAGGTCCCGATCACTGCTGCGGAACACCAGCGTAGGCATCGTCAGGCGCTTGAATTGCGCGGGCGACATGCCCGGTACCGGCGAATCTTTCGGCGGCACGTAGAACTCCGCCCACCGGCCCATCGTCTCGATGAATGCTGCCGGATCCTGCCGCAACAGGATCGCGCGATTGCGCGGGTTGCGGGCGATCTCCTGCGGCCACAGAGCGGCCACTGCCTCCATACCCCCCTTGCTGGCGGCGATCGCGTGGCCCACGCAGTAGTAGTGCGCGAGCGCGAGCAGGCCTATCGGACCGCCGCTGATCCAGAGCAACGCCAGATGAGAGATCAACTCGGGATGCCGCGAGGCCGTGATCATCGACAGCCTGGCTCCCGCCGAGCCTCCTACGAGAGCGGTCGGACCCAGACCTAACTCCTGAATGAGCGCGGCGAGGATGTCGGCGCCCAGGATCGACTCGTTTTCGGCGTCGAAGCACAGGTCGGAGGCGCCGCAGTTGGGCCGATCCCACAACAGCACTCGCCTGCCGCCTTGCGCCAACAGCCGGCCCAGCTCAGGTGAACCCGGTATGTCCTTGGAGAAGCGGCCGCCGACGGTGAGCACGGCGGCCGGATCGCTCGCCTTGCCGAGAAGGTCGTATTCGATCTCAACGCCTCGGATCGTCAGACGCGACACGGCGGCGCCTCCTGGCATTCGTGGTTACCCGCGTCACTTGTATCATATTGCGATCCACTATATTATTATACGATACAGTACTGCCGGTTCATAGCCCCCGTGCCACCACGGTCCTAAATAAGGTGCCAGCTCGTGAAAGTGACGGTAATCGGGACGGGTTTCGGGCAATACGCGATGGCTCCGGTCTATCAAAAACTCGGCTTCGATGTCGAAGTCGTAACCCCGCGCGACAGTCGGGCGGTCGAGCGCGCTCTGACTACCAAGGTCGACCTCGTCTCCATCCACGCACCGCCTTTCATGCACCACGAACTGGTGATGCGCGCCTTGGAGAGCGGACAGAACGTCCTCTGCGACAAGCCGTTCGGGAAGATCCTGGCGGAATCGCAGGCCATGCGCGACCGCGCCCGTGAGTCGGGCCGGCTGCACTTCCTGAACTTCGAGGTCCGCGCGAAACCCAACCGGGCCAAGATCAAGGAGCTCATCGACTCCGGCGCGATCGGCCGCCCCCTGCACCTCAACTGGACCTTCTACAGCAACGGTTACCGGCACGGCGCCCATGGCTGGGTCAGCGACCGGGAGCTCGGTGGAGGTTGGATCAATGCCTATGCCTCGCACTGCATCGATTTCATGCGCTGGATCTTCGACAGCGAGGTCGCCCGCTGCGGCGGGGTCGCGCGGATCGAGGTGCCGGCTCATCCGGACGGCAGCGGCGTCCTGCAGAAGGCCACGGCGGAGGACGCCTACTCGGCTTGGTTCGTCATGGAAAACGGCTGCACGGCCATACAGGACACCGCCTATGGCGCCGCCGTCGCCATGCCAATGTCAGTGACGGTCATGGGAAGCCGTGGAGGAATCCAACTCGTCGGCGACACCAGGGTCATCGTGCGCCGTGAGCAACGGGATCTCAGCAGCGTCCCGGCGGCGGAGCGCATTCGCCTGGGACTGCTGGCGCAGGAGGGAGAGGTGTACGAATTCCCGCCCGCCCCCGGCGAAGCTCACGAGCCGGCGCTCATACCCTGGCTGACCCGCGTGCGCGAGGCGCTCCGCACCCAGACTCAAATCTCTCCGTCCTTTGACGACGGCCTGCTCGTGGCAAAGACGATGGACCAGCTCAAGCGAAACATGACGACTGTGGGCCAGGCGTGATGGCCAACAGCCTGCGCCGCAAAGTCGCCGTCGTCACTGGCGGCGCATCGGGGATCGGATATGGCATCGTCCAGCGCTTCGTCGAAGAGGGAGCGACTGTCGCCATTTTCGACATCGCCAACGCACGGCAGGCCGCCGCGGAGCTCAAAGCGGCCGCCGCCTTCGAGGTCGACGTCGGCGATGCCGCGGCGTGGGGAAAGGCGCTGCAGGAGGTCGCCAATCGCTTCGGCGGCCTGCACGTGTTGGTCAATAACGCGGCCATCACGGGACCGCTCGAGACGCCGGTCGGCGCGTATCCGCCGGAGGAATTCGAGCGTGTGCTCCGGATCAATACGGTCGGCCCATTCCTCGGCCACCGGTTCGGCATCCCTCACATGCTTCGATCGGGCGGCGGCGCCATCGTGAACATCTCGGCGGCGGCGGCCATCAGATCCACGCTGGGCATCTGCGCCTACAATGCAAGCAAGGCCGCCCTCGATTCGCTCACCCGTACCGCGGCATGCGAGTACGGAGCGCGCGGCATAAGAGTCAACTCGATCCGGCCCGGCATGGTGCAGACGCCCATGTTCGACATCAGCCTGCAGGACAACCCGGAGCTGAAGCAGAAGATATGGAATGCGAGCCCCCTCGCGCGCATGGGCACACCGGCCGAGCTGGCGGCCGCCGTGGCTTTCCTCGCGAGCGACGAGGCCAGTTTCATCACGGGCGCGCACTTGTCAGTGGACGGCGGTTATCTGTCTACCTGATTGTCAACCTCTTTGGAGAGGCACGAATGAACGATAGAGCCGAGACGCCGGACCGCCCTTGCCTCATCCCGGCCGAAGCCTACATCTCCGAAGCCTACGCACGGGCGGAGAACGAGAAACTCTGGCCGAAGGTCTGGCAGGTGGCTTGTCGCGTGGAAGAGATTCCGAACGTGGGCGACTACGTGACCTACGACATTCTCGACGAGTCGATCATCGTGGTGCGTACGGCGTCCGATAAAATCCAGGCCTTCTACAACGTCTGTCAACACCGCGGCCGCCGCCTGACGGAGGCATGTGGCCATACCAAGCAGTTCTTCTGTCGCTTCCATGGATGGCGCTGGAACCTCGACGGCGAGAACGCTTTCGTCCTCGATCGCGAGGACTGGGGCACGGTGCTCGATGCCGACAACCTGCGCCTGAAGCAGGTGAATGTCGACACCTGGGGCGGCTGGGTATGGATCAACATGCAGCCGGACTGCGAGCCATTGCGACAGTATCTCGAGCCCGCGGCCACCATGCTGGATCCCTTCGAGCTCGACAGGATGCGTTACCGCTGGCGGCAGTGGCTTCATGTTCCGTGCAACTGGAAGACGGCGATGGAAGCCTTCAATGAGAGCTATCACGTGGCCGCCACCCACCCGGAGCTGTCGAGGTGGGGCGGCGGCAGCGTCATGTGGAGCCGCTCCGAAGGCAGGCATTCCTGGCACGGCGTGGCCGGCCCGCGCGGCGGCGCAAGGCGGGCCGGCACTGGCCTCACCGGCGCCCGCGGCGGGAACGGCATCGACGCGCGCATCGCCACGGCGGAAGCCCTGAGCTATCTGATGGCCGAGGTCAATGCCACGACCACCGAGACATTCGTGAACGCAGCCAGCCGGCTGGTGGACGAATTGCCCGCGGACACGCCGCCGGAGCGGGTCGGCAGCCACCTCATGGCCGCGGCCAAACGCGACGACGCTGCCCGCGGTGTGGTCTGGCCGGAAATCGACCCGAAGCACCTGGTCGAGGCCGGCATCGATTGGCACGTGTTTCCCAACACCATCATCATCCAGGGAATCACGTTCGCCCTCTGCTACCGGGCGCGCCCGCACGGCTATGATCCGGACAGCTGTATCTTCGAAGTCTATGTCCTGGAGCGCTTCCCGGAAGGTCGGGAGCCCAAAACGGAGTGGGTCTTCAAGCCGGATCTCACCGAAGAAAGCTGGCTCAAGGTCCTCAGCCAGGACTTCTGCAACATGCCGGAAGTGCAACGTGGGATGAAGTCGCGCGGCTTCAGGGGCGCGCGACCCAGCCCCGTACAGGAAAAACCCGTTACCAACTTCCACCGCACGCTGGCCGAATACATGGGGACCGGCGCGCCCGTCGAGATCAAGTAGAGCCGGGCAGGATCGTCTTGCCCTCGAGTCTCAGCATGCGTGTCCGGTCTCGGCCGACGTCATGCCTTGCGGCGGGCGTGGTTGCGTAGGATACCGATGTTCTCGATCTCGACCTCCACGACGTCACCGTCCGACATCGGACCGACGCCGGGAGGCGAGCCCATGGAGATGACATCCCCCGGCAGCAGCGTCATGACACGTGAAATCATCGACACCAGGAATTCCGGCGTGAAGAGGAAATCCGAAGTGCGGTGGCTCTGTCTGACCTCACCGTTGATGCGGCATTCGAGCCGTAGGTCCCTCGTGTCGAGATCGGTCTCGATGTGCGGGCCGAGCGGTGCGAAGCCATCGAAGATCTTGCCGTCGACGAAGTAATGCGAGCCGACGAACGCGCCCGGTGTCGAAAAATCGCCGGCCGTGACGTCGTTCATGCAGGTGTATCCGAGGATGTGCGCCGGTGCGTGTGCCTCGGCGACGTCCTTCGCCGCTTTGCCGATGACCACGGCCAATTCGCATTCATGGTTCACGATGTGGCCGGGCGGCAGCTCGATGACGCCCTCCGGATCGTTGCGGCACGTGGCAGGTTTCGTCCACAGCATCGGCTGCGCCGGTCGCGTGCCGCCTCCTGAAAAGTAAGTCCCGAAATTCGGCCCGATCGCGATGATCTTGCTGGGAACGGTGGGCGACAACAGCTTCACGTCCGTCAATGTCACGGCCTTCGCGGCGGACGGACGCAAATCTTGCAGATTCCCCTGCATGGGAAGAATCAGGTCACCCTCGAGATGGCCATATCCGATGCTGTCGTGCATGCGGTATCGGACGATCTTTGGCATCGAGCAGACCTCGTATCTGACGCGATCAATCAACCAACGGGGGGCCGCCGGCCGGGGCCGCAGGCCCGTCGAAATAACGCCCGACATTCAGCTGACCCGCAAGCGTCGTTCTCAGCCCGCGACGGCGGTCGCCGACTCTGTTGCCGAGAGCGGCGTGCATCATTCGCCTGTTGTCCCACAATACGGCATCGTCCACCGACCATGTATGCCGATACACGTAACGTGGCTGGGTCATGTACTCGACCAGGTGGCGCAGCAGGTCGTCGCTCTCCGACTGGCTCATGCCCAGGAAATAGTCCACATAGGTCGGGCTGAGAAAGATGCACTTCCGCCCGCTCTCGGGATGGACGAGCACTGCGGGATGCACCACCGACGGATAGCGTGCCTCCTCCGTCGCGCCGTAGTGCTTTTTTTGGCTGCCGCGCGGATCCTCTTCCGCGGTGGCGAGGCGAGCGGTCTTCCACAATGCCCCGGGGCGGGTCTGACTGACCGTTCCGAGCCGCACCGTCGCCTTGTACTCCAGGCCCTGCAGACGGGTCTTCATGTCCTGCGGCAGCTCGTCGTACGCCATTGCCGTATCGCAGAACAGGGTTTCCCCGGCAACCGGCGGCACTTCCAGCATGCGCAACATCGCGCCCTTGCAGATGCTGGGCGTATAAGCGGTGTCGCGATGCCACGGGAGGCGGTTCACCCTGAGATCGGTGCCGTCGTAAAGGTAGGCGAGGGTCTCCTTCGAGCCGCCGATCTCGATGAGCAGCTTGTTCTCCTTCGCCCAGGCCTCCGGAAACGGATGGACCTCCAGGTCGCCAAAACACCGGCTCAGCTCGATGTGCTTCTCTATCGAATCCACGTTCCTGAATACCAGCACTCCGTACTCGAGCCACGCGCCGTACAGCTCCTTCCTGACGCTCTCGTGGAGCGGAGACTCCAACTCGAGGCCGCCGACTTCCGCTCCCACCGACAGCGGAACGACGCTAAAGGCGCGCTGGGTCATTCATGCGATCCCGAGGCTCGATTGCCTGCACCTGCCGGGCTCTTGCCGTCAACTGCCGTAGGCGCGGATGATCTCTTCGCCGAACCAGGCGACGCCCTCGAGATAGGCGGCTCGGCTCGGAGAGCGCAGCGGCGTCCAGATCCAGTTGACTCCATACGCCTCGAGCTCTCGGGCGGCGGCCATGAATTTGTCGGCATCCCGGCGGCTCATCGAGCCGACCCCAACCGACGGCCTGACCGCGAGGTCGAACGGCCCCGACTTTCCCGTCCTTTCGCGGAGCTCCTTCAGCCGCGCGACCTTTTCGGCAAAATGCGCGAGTGACACGACGGACGACCGCTTCACCGTCGGGTCATTGGTCGGCACGCTGAAGTACGGCATCCAGCCATCGCCCCAGCGGGCCGCCCGCTCCACGGCCTTGTCGCTCGCGCCGCCGATCCAGATGGGCGGCGGCGGCGAAGGGACGGGCCGGGGCTCGTTGCCGACGGCGTTGAACCTCCTGCCCTGCTTCACGACCGATCCGCCTTGCCATGCCAGCCGGATCGTTTCCAGCGCTTCGTCGGTCAGCGCGCCCCGCTCGGCGAATGGAACTCCCAGGGCCTCGAATTCGGCCTGCTGGTAGCCCACCCCGACTCCAAGGATGAGGCGGTTATCCGACAGCACCTGGACGGTGGCGGCGGCCTTTGCCGTCAGGAATGGATTGCGATACGGCAGGACGACGACGTTGGTGATGACATGCAGGCGTTTCGTCGCGGCGGCGGCGAAAGCCAGCGCAGTCAGGGGGTCCAGAGCATCATGACCGGCGGGATCATTATGCAACCAATCCGCAGAAGGCGCGGGGTGCTCCGACAGGAAGCAGGCGGAAACCCCGGCCCGCTCCAGCGCCGTCGCCATCTCCCGCATCGCCTCGCCGGATTGAAACTCCCCCTCGGGATGAGTCTCCGCGGCAGGGATGAGCAGCGCGAATTTCATGAGGGTAGTCGCATGTTCATGGCTCCTCGACTTCGGAGCTTTGCCCGGCACAGCCTGACATCCATTACTGTGTGCCTTCAGCGTACCAGGTTCTGAACTCGTCGTAGCTCGGCATACCCTTGTTGTCGTTGCCGCCGTGGTTGACGACCGGGTCGATCGGCACGTGGATGACCGTGGGCTTGCCGCTGGCGAACGCCTCCTTGATCGCCGGGCCCAGCTCCTCGCCCCTCTCCACGTACTTGCCCCGGCAGCCAAGACCCTCGGCGATCTTGTCGAAGCGCACGGCCTTGCTCCAGTGAACACCGGGCTCCTCGGTCTTGCCGTGGCCGAAGGTGCGCTTGTACACCCCCACCTCCAGCCCCCACTGATTATCGACCCCCACCACCGTGACCAGCGGCAGATTCAGCCGCGCCGCGGTCTCCAACTCTCCGACGTGAAAGAGGAACGCGGAATCGCTCGTCAGAAACAGCACCGGGCGCTTCTTGCCATCGGCGATCGAGGCGCCGATCGCATAAGGCAGTCCCGTACCCAGATGCCCGAAGTTCTGGTTCCAGATGACATCGTGCGGCTTGGCCTGATTGTAGGTCCAGGTGAAGATGACGGTAGCCCCGCCATCGCGCACCATGATGCCGTTCTCCGGGAAAGCCTTGGTCGCCTCCACCACCCAGCGGGCGGTGTGCATCGGGCCATTCAGGTTCGGAGCGCTCGCGGCAAGCTCCGCCAGGCGCTTGCGGTCCGCCTCGATCCACCCCTGCAGATCCGCCGAGGCCTTGCGCGGGCTGTCTTTCAGCGCCTCGGTCAGCTGCGGCACGACGCTGCGCAAATCCCCCACCAACGGCACATCGATCGGACGGTTCACCCCGATCGCCGCCGGATCGAGCTCCACATAGATCCATTTGCGGTTGGCCTCGTTCGCCACCCAGTGCCGCCACTTGCCGTAATGCACCGGCTCGCCCAGCTCCGTGCCGATCGCCAGGCACAGGTCGGACTTCACCACCGCTTCGATCGCCGCCCTGGAGAACCCGTACGGGAACGTGCGCTCCTCCAAGCCCTTGATGAACGAGGTGCCACCGGAGGTCTGAATGACCGGACAGGCCATCAGGTCCGCCAGCGCCTTGACCTTCTCCCCCGCCCGCGCGCAATGCACCGCATGGCCAAGCAGCAAAATCGGATTCTTCGCCGCCTTGATCAGCTCGGCGGCCTTCGCCACCATCCGCGCATCGGCCCCCGGCTCCACCAGCCGATAAGCCGCCGGCGCCAGCGGTGCCGGCACCTCGATCTCCTGCTGGATCACATGCGCGGGGTATTCGATGTACACCGGACCGGGCGTGCCGGACTGCGCTATGCGCAGAGCGTTACGGATGATCTCGTCGGTCTGATCGGCGTACTCGATGCTCGCGCTGTACTTCACCGAGTTCTCGAACAGCGGCATCTGCTTCACGAACTGAATGCGTCCGCGGCGCACCCGCTGCTCGGTCACCCGCGCGCGCTGCCCGCCGAGGAAGATGACCGGGGAGTTCTCCACCTTCGCGCACATCATCGCCCCGGCCGCATTGGCAACCCCCGGCCCCAGCGTGGCGATGCACACCGCCGGCTTGCCCGTCATGCGCGAGGTCGCCTCCGCCATGAAGCCCACCGACAGCTCATGGTGCGGCGCCACCACCTGCCAGCCGCGCTTCTGCGCCTCCACGAACAGGTGCACGAAGTTCGGGTCCGGAATCCCGTACAGCGTGTTGATGCCCTCGGCCTCAAAGAGCTGCAGGATCCGCTCGTAGACTTTTATCGCCATGTTCCGCTCTCTCGTTTCGACTCAGGCGAGCTTGCGCGGGGCGCGCGTGCCCAGATACTTCGCCAGGTTGTAGTGAAAGTTGATGATCTTCTGCTCCTGGTGCGGATTGGGCAGCGTGCCGCGAAAGCCCCGCGAGCGCATCCCCTTCTGCACCGCCGCCATGTTGGAGAAGTCCTGCGACAGCACCAGCCCCCACTTCTCCGCCGTCGGATCGGCGTAAACCCACTCGCTCTTCGGCTCCGCACCTTCGGGATAGCGCTCGATCGCGTACGACTCGAAAATGCACTTCTGCGGGTCATCCCCATACGGGCGTGTGCGATAGCACAGCGCGAAGGTGATCCCCTGCAGAATCGCCATGTTCGGGAAGATGTTCCACGCCAGTCCCGCCTTCGCCATCTGCTCCGGGCTGATCGTCGGCCACTCCACACCCCGCGCCGCATCGTCCGCCCGCGCGCGGCTCAGCCAGTGCTTGATCACCTGGTCCGGGGGAGTCCCTTCGGCCAGCTCATCGACCAGCCGCTTCGCCGCATTCAGCAGCGTCTCGGTGGTGCTCGCCTTGTTGACCGTGGTGTAGATCTCCTTCTGCAGCTCATAGGTCGAGAGCCGCGCGTCCTTGCCCCTGCCCGCCCGCGTGATCGTGCTACTCTGCTTCATCTTCAGCGAGGGATCGCGCTCGTCGAAGCCGCTCACCCCGTGCAGCCCGTAAGGGGCGCTGTAGGCGTAGTACTGCCCATGCTCGAGCATCTGCGTGTGCGTGCCCGCCACGTGGTAGGGCTCCATGAATGCCTCGAGCGCCGTCTTCCAATTGCAGTCGAACACCACCCACTGGCGCCACTTGTAGCGCATCTTCTCGAAACGAAACGGATCGAGGATGCTCGCCGCCGGCTCCAGGTACTCGCGCAACGGCACGCAGCTCGGGTCCATGTTGATGAACAACCACCCTCCCCAGGTGTCCACCTTCACCTCGTTCAGGTGCGTGCGCTCGGCCGTCAGCGCCCCTTTCCAGTCCTGATCATCGAGCTGAAAAGTGCAGTTGCCTTCGAGGTCGTAGCGCCAGGCGTGAAAGCCGCACACGAACTGCCGCTTCGCCCCGCAGGCGCTGTGCGCCCCCGCAGGTCCCTCCACCAAACGCCGCCCGCGGTGCGAGCACACGTTGTGAAACGCCTTGATCCGATCGGGCGCCGTGCGCACGATCAGAGTCGAGTCATCCCCAATATCGAACGTGATGTAGCTGCCGACATCCGGGATCTCCTCCAGCCGCCCGGCGTGCAGCCAAACTTTCGGCCAAAGCCTCTCGCGCTCCGCCTGAGCAAAATCCCGCGACAGATAGGCCTCCACTCCAAATGTCACCGCCTCCTCCTGAAGCGTCTCCTCGGATGAACTCGTCTTGGCAGCAACGTTCATGAGCGCCTCGTGAGCAGCAGCCATCGTCACCATCCAATGTTACTATGCGACGATTGCGCAGCGGCTCGTCGGCCGATGAGCACCGTCTGCCCGATGGCAATGCGCAACTATAGGAGCGCCATCCATGCACGTATCGACTCGGCGTGACCGATACTTGGCTTTAGACGACCGTCGGGGAGCCTGAAATGATCCTGGCCGAGCACCTGCTCGCGATCGAGCGGATCAAGGCGCTGAAAGCGCGCTATTTCCGCCATCTCGACACGAAGAACTGGGCCGAGTTCGGGCGGGTATTCACCGCGAACGGCTCACTCGAGGTCCGGCCGATCGGCGGCAGTCCGCCGTGGCGCAGGGAAACGGGAGCCGAGGCGATCGTCTCCTGGGTCAGCGGCCTCTTCAGCAACGCCACGACTCTGCATCACGGCCACACCCCGGAGATCGAGATTCTATCCGCCGGGCACGCCACGGGAATCTGGGCCATGGATGACATCGTGATCTGGCCGAACCGTTGGCTGCACGGTTGGGGGCACTATCATGAGACCTATGTCTGCGAGGCCGGCGACTGGAAGATCGCCAGCACGTACCTGACGCAACTCAGAGTCGAAATACACGAGCATTCAGAGGAGAAGCCGAAATGACGATCAAGACCGCGGACGTGCGCTATTCCGACGGCGCGCTGTCGTGTAATGGATTTCTCGCGCATCAGGAGGCACAAACCGGCAAGCGGCCTGGAGTCCTGGTCGTGCACGAGGCCTTTGGTCTCGGCGAGCACGCCATGAGCCGGGCGCGCATGGTGGCGGAGCTCGGCTATGTGGCCTTCGCGGCGGACCTGTTCGGCGATCGCCGCCAGGTCGGACCGGCGGAGCTGTCGACCGTCATCGGAGGACTGATGGCGGATCCCAAGGCGCTGCGTCAGCGGGCCAAAGCCGCGCTGGCGAGCCTCGCAGGCCAGCCGCAGGTGGACGCCTCTCGCCTGTTCGCAATCGGCTTCTGCTTCGGCGGCACTACTGCGCTCGAGCTCGCGCGCGCGGGCTGCGATCTGTTGGGTGTGGTCGGATTCCACAGCGGCTTGCAGACGGCGGCGCCGGCGGCTCCCGGCACGATCAAAGCGGGGGTCCTGACTCTGATCGGCGCCGACGATCCGATCATCCCGCCCGAGCAGCGCGCCGCATTCGAGGATGAGATGCGCCGGGCCAAAGCCGACTGGCAGATGGTGCTGTACGGCAACACGGTCCACAGCTTCACGAACCCCGCCGCCGACGGCAAGTTCATGCCGGGTGTGCTCTACAATGCCGAGGCGGACCGGCGCTCCTGGCTCGCGATGCGGCAGTTCTTCGAGGAGCGGCTGCAGGGCGCGTCCCGCTAGCGCGCCACCATCGACTCGCGTCGACCTCGATGCTATGAAGCGGCAGAACTTTGCGTCCAGGCACAGGGATGTGCCCCGCCCGCCGCAGGTGGCGGAGCCGCAGGCAAAAACCACGCTTAGCCGCTTCGGCGTTGCCCGCGGCGCGCTGGGCGGGGCAGGATGCCCCGATCCAGCGCTTCATACCAGCGGCCGCGGCGCGCCGGTCCCCATGTATCTGGCCAGATTGCGCTGGAAATTGATGACCGGCTGCTCCTGCTTGGGGTTGGGCAGCGTGCCCGGGAAGCCGCGGCTTTTCATTCCCCTCTGAACCTCGCTCATGTTCGCGAAGTCCTGAACGAGCACCGAGCGCCACTTCGCCACGTCCGTCGGCGCCGCGAACACCGGCTCCGTCTTCGGCTCCTCACCCTGGGGAAAGCGCTCGAGGACCGAGGCCTCGAAGATGCACTTGTCAGGGTCATGGCCGCGCGGACGCGCGCGATAACAGAGCGCGAAGGTATAGCCGTGGGCGATGCTCAGGTTCGGAAAGACGTTCCAGGCAATGCCGCTTCGCGCGTAGTGCTCGGGGGTGATGTCGGGCCAGACGACGCCGCGCGTCGCATCGTCACGCCTGGCGGACTCCATGTAATGCGCCATGACCTTGTCGGGCGGCGTCCCTTCGGGCAGTTCCTCGATGAGCCGCGCGGCGGCGTTGACGAAAGTCCGGGTCGTCGAAGCGTTGACCGTCCGGTAGACCTCCTCCTGGAGCTCGGCGATGGAGATGCGGGCGTCGGCGCCGCGGCCCGCGCGGATGATGGTGTTGCTCTCCGAGCTCTGCAGGCCCGGATCCCTTTCCTGAAAGCCGTGGTGGCTGTGCAGCCCGTCCGAGCGGCTCCACGTGTAGAACTCGGCGTACTTCAGCAACTGCGGATGGGTGCCCTCCACGTGATAGCTCTCGATGAATGCCTCCATGGCCACCTTCCAGTTGCAATCGAAATAGCCCCATTGGCGCCAGCGATAGCGCATCTTCTCGAGCTCGAACGGATCGAGCATGCTCGCCGCCGGCTCGAGATACTTGCGCAGCGGCTCACAGCCCGGATCCATGTTGATCCACACCCATCCGCCCCAGGTGTCCACCTGGACCGGCCTCAGCCGCAGCCGCTCGGGCGGGAGCGCGCCGCCCCAGTCCTCCTTGTCGAGCACGCGGACGTTCTCGCCTCGCAGGTCGTACTGCCAGGCGTGGTACCGGCAGTGAAAGCGCGTCACGTGCCCACAGCCGTCCATCAGCCGGCGACCGCGATGCGCGCAGACGTTGTAGAAGGCGCTGATCCTGTCAGGTGCGCTGCGTACGATGAGGATCGTATCGTCCAGGATGTCATAGGTGACGAAGTCGCCGACGTTGGGTACTTCCTCCACTCGACATGCGTGCTGCCACACCTTCGGCCAAAGCTTCTCGCCCTCCGCCCGCGCATACGCCTCAGAGATATAAGGCTCCACCCCGAAAGTCATCGGCCTCGGGGATTGCCCGACGGATTCGGTAGCCTCGTTCATGCGTTACCCCCGCGGTGTCGATCGGACCCGTGGCCTGGATCGGGAAGGGCGGCGGCATGCAATGGCGCGTCCGCCTCGTGCAAAGCGGGCAGCACGGCCTGCGCGAACAACCGGATGCTTCTCGTCGCTTCCTCGTAGGGCATCTGGCCGAATTGCGGCACGAGCGTCACTTCGGCAAAGGAGCAGGCCTTCTGGGCCGCAATGATCCTCTCGTAGACTTCATCCGGCGTGCCGATCATGAGATTGGAGGGGTGATAACCCGGAGTTTTCGGCGGCGCCGGCTTCGCACCCTGGTGGGCCGCCTCGGCCAGCACGGCGGTCGCCGCGCCCTCCCGCTCGGCGTAGGCTTCGTATCCCTTGACGCCTTTGAAGTTGGCCGCATCCGCAAAACCGTAGTGAAGGTTCACATCGACGTTGGCCTGGTCGATCCACTCGTCGGCCCTGGCGGCATCGCCAGGCTTGTTGGTGCAGTACATGAACACCACGACTTTGGGCTGGCAGGGCGGCCAACCCTCCTGCTGCCGGAACGTGTTGACGAGCTGCACTTCCCTGCCGGCTTCCTCGATCGGCTTGTTGCCGACGAACAGCGGCACCATGCCGCGGCGGGAGAGGATCTCCAGCGATTCGCGGGTCGCGGACGAGCCGAATATGCGCGCGTAGAGGTCGCGGCTGATCGGCTGCGGGCGCAGCGACATTTCGGGAATCCTGAAGATCTTTCCCGTGTAGCCGAAGCGCTCCTGGCCGAAGGCCAGCTTGAGAATATCCAACGTCTCATCGAAGCGCTGTCGGCTCTCCTCGCGCGGAACTCCGACGGCGTCGAACTCCGACTTGGCGACGCCCCGACCGAGCCCGATCGTCGTATAGCGTCCCTTGGAGACGATGTCGAGGTAGGCGATTTGGTGCGCGAGCCTCACGGGATGCCACCATGGTGCGACAGCGACCATGGTGCCGAGACTGACGCGCTCCGTCCGTCCTGCGAAATACGTGAGCACCTGCAATGGGTTGGGCGTCATTCCATAGGGAGTGCCCTGGTGCTCGGGAGCCCATATGCCGTCAAAGCCGAGCGGCTCGGCCAGATCCCCGAGCGCGAGGCCCGCTGCGACGAACTCATGATCCGGCCGCGCCGCAGGCCGGCTGAAGTCACCGGCGCGGATTCGCTCCCAATCCCGGGAGTTGTGCGCAAAGACTCCCAAATTGACTTTCATCGATCCACACCCCTCTCCCGGAGCCGGTCATTGGGATCGTAGACCAGCGGCTTCCGCTGGTATTGACTCCAAAGGACTGCCACTTCACGACCGGCGACACGTTACGTCGCGGGCCGAGGTCCGGCGGCGGCTGGGCGCTCGATCAGGGCTTGCGCAGCCCGGCGTTGCCGACGGCTTCGGCCACGCTTTTCATGTAATCGATGTGCTGGTCGGCAGTTCTGAGGCCCTGGCCCATCGTATTCACCGAAACGTGGCTCCCGCCGACGTCACGCCACCGTGAGCCCATCTCCACGACCGCCTGCGGGCTCTTCGCACGAAGCATGTTGCAGTGAAATCCGAAGCCCGCGGACGCTCGCCCCGCTTCCTGCAGGAAGCGCTGCAGATGCGCTAACTGCTCGAAGGCGTCCGCGGCCCCGTCCGCGAAGATGAAGCCATCCCCCAAGGCCGCGGCTCGGCGCAGCGCCTCGTCCGCAAAACCTCCGAACCAGATGGGGATGGCGCGCCGCGGACGCGGATTGAGAGCCGCTCGATCGATCCGATCGAAGGCGCCCTTGAACTCGAGCAGTGGCTCCGACCAGAGGCGCCGCAACAGGCCGACCTGCTCCGCCAGCCGCTTGCCGCGGGTGCGGAAGTTCTGGCCGAGGGCATCGTACTCCACGTAATTCCAGCCGATGCCAACGCCCAGCCGCAGGCGCTCACCCGACAGGAGATCGAGATCGGCCGCCTGGCGCGCGACGAGCGCGGTCTGGCGTTGCGGCAGGATCAGAATGCCGGTGACGAACTCCAGACGCGTGGTCAGGCCCGCGAGGTAGGCAAACATCACGAACGGGTCGTGAAACGGGTCTTTCTGCGTGTAGGGTCCCCAGAGCTTCGGCTCGCGATCATGGGTTGCGCCGAGCACGTGATCGTAGGCCACCAGATGATCATAACCGAGCTCTTCCGCGGCAAGCCCGATCCGCCGTATGGCTTCCGGATCGCCCTGCAGCTCGTTTTGCGGATAGATGACGCCGATTTTCATGGGGATTCCTCCTTCCAGGCTCTGCTCGCAGCCCGAAGATTGAAAGCGAATGCGACGCCGAACGCAACGAGGAGCGCCCAGGCGATGAGTGAGATGGCCACGAACGCTCCCACGGGCCCGAATTGCCGCGTCACCGGCTCCAGCAGGATCACGCAGAGGGTGGCTGAGAGCTCAAACGCCGTCCTGACGAATCCGAGCGCGCGCCCCTGCTGAGCGCCGGCCAGCGTCTCCCCGACGGCTGTCGCGAGGTTGGGGAAAAACCATCCGAGGCCCACGGCGACGAGCAGCAGGCCCCATACCGCCCCCCAAAACCCTGAGGTCAGGGCCGACAGCAGGCAGCCGAATGCCGCCGTCGCGAGGCCGATCCCGAAGACTCCGGCTATCGAGATACGGCGCCGGCACCGGCCGTAGCCCATGCTGAAGGCCGCCGAGACGGCGGACTGTCCCATGATCACGAGCGCGATGACTCTCGGATCGCCGACGCCCCGGGCGGTGAGGAGATATGGGGTGTATATCGCGACGGAGTAGCTTATCGTTCCGAGTGCCAGCGCGAGAAGCACGAGCCGAAGCGGAAACGACGGGGTGATGCGCTCCGCCGCAGCGGCCTTCGCGGGCGAGCGCTCGGAGCGCCCGGTGCGCAGGCCGCACAGGCCGATGATGCCTACGGGAAGGCCGAGCGCATAAAGAGCAAACGGCAATCGCCAGCCGATGGCGGCGAGACCGCCGATGACAGGTTGGCCGATGATCGAGAAGATCATCAATGCCGACATGTGCAGGCCCATCCATCTTGCCTGCTCGTTGCCGTTGAGACGCGTGTTGATCAGAACCAGGGCGGTCGTGTCCATCGCGCCGGCCGCCGCGCCGACCAGCGCGCGGGAAGCGATCAGCAGCGGCAAGCCGTGAATCAGCAGCCCTGCCGTCCCCACCACGCAGTAAAGCGCGCAGGCCACCCCCAATATCACCCGTGGGCCGACCCGGTCGACCAGAAAACCGGCCAGCGGAGCGCCGACGGCGACCGCCAGTCCAACGATCCCGACGAGTTGCTTGATGAGTACGCGGTCCCCGGAAGTATGAGCCAGGGCCGCTTCGATCCGGGGTAGCGCCGGAATGACGGCGATGAACGCCAGCAGGAACAGGGGACCGGTGGCCAGCATGATCGCTTTCTCGGCCCAGGTCAGCGGCTCCTTTGCCGGTGCGGAGCGAGGCATTTCCGCCGAGCTCGACACGCCGGCTCAAATGACGGGAGATCTGTATACCGGGGCGCCGAGCGCGAAGCGCCACAGTTCGGCTTCGTCGAGCACCGCTCCGGCAGGCAGCTCGATCCTTTGCGCCCGCTCGAATGTGACGATGGAGACCTTCGCCATGGGAGCCTCCCGCTCCGACACTCACCAGGAATAATCGATCTTCACGCCGATCTCCCGGGGCTGGGCATAGAAAGCCTGCGAATTGGCCGCGCTCGGCGTGACTCCGTCGATGTAGGCCTTGTTGGCGAGGTTCTTGCCGTACAACGTGTATCTGAAATTACTCGAATGCGGCGAATAGTTGAGCTGCGCGTTCAGCAGGTAATATCCGGGAGTCTGAATCCTCCCGGTATAGTCCCAGCGATAGCTGCTGGCGTAGTACACCGAGCCGGTCGCCTGGAGCACCCCGGCCGTGAGCTGCTGGGTGTAGGTGCCGGAGAGAGTGCCCGTCCAGAGCGGAGCATCCAACATGCGTGTGCCGCTGGCATCGTAGTCGTTATCGGTTACCAGGCCGAACGGCCCGAGCGGCGGTATATAGGTTATCGCCGCCGGGAATGACGAGTATTCGGCATGCGCAAGATAGGTCGTGTCCAGCCGCGTCTCGAACGCGTCGCTCCATCTGAATGTCCCGTCGAAGTCGAGGCCATAGAGCTTTGCGTCCGCCGCGTTCTGCGGCTCGGTCACCGTTCCTTGGTCGACCAATGTCTCGACCTGCAGATCCTTGTAATCGTAGTAGTACGCCGCCAGATCGACCATGTATCGCGACTGAGCGGCCTTGACGCCGAGCTCGTACGAATACAGTTTTTCCGGATTGGCCGGCGGGGCGACGGTGTACTCGCCGGAGGCCACTCCTCCCTTGAAGCCTTCGCTGTAGGTGAAGTACGTGTTGACGATCGGGTTGAACCGGTAGACCAGCGAGGCGCGCGGTGTCGCCGCCGTCCAGCCCTTGCTCGCGTAGGGCAGCACCGGCGGGGCAGCCAGGTAGCCCCAGGCCCTGATGTCGTCGTGGGTAACGCGCAGCCCCGCGGTGGCCGACAGCTCGGAGGTCACATCGTAAGTGACTTCACCGAACCCCGAGTAGGAAGTGGTCTTCACCAGGGTATCCGTGATGAAAGCATCGCTGTTGTAAGTGATGTACGCCAGCGCGTCATCATGAAAGCCATAGAGCCCGGTCACGAACCGGAAGCGACCGAGTTGCTTCGAGGCGAAGTCGAATTCCTGCGACCAGGTCGTGTCCGGCTCGGAAACGACTGCATTGACGCACGAGAAAACAGCCGTGCATCCCGGCGAATAGGCGTCGCCGGATGAAGCATCGACGAGGACACCGTAGTTCGTATATCCCGTGATGCTCGTCAGGGTGCCGAGCCCGAGATCGAACGTCGCGTTCAGATTGACGCCCCGGGCGTTCGTTGCCACATTCGGGGCGGTAGAACCGTCATAAGCGATGTGGTACGGCTTCGTCGGCACGACCGCATCGGGATAGAACGCCGCCGCGGTCATGTCGTCATAGGGAAATCCCGTCTCCGCCACTCCATCCTCGCGATGGATGTAGTAGGCGGTGGCGAGAATGCTGACGCCGTCGGCGGGCTTCCAGAGAAGCTTGCCGCGTACATTGTCAGCGTCGATTCTGCCGGCGGAATGGCCGTTCAGGTCGTTCGTGAGATAACCGTCGATGTCGTCGTAGTATGCCGAGAGGCTGCCGGCGAGGGTGTCGCCGACGAGCGGACCGCTGACGAAGGCGGAAGCGCCGTAGTGTCCGGAGTCGTGACTGGAGCCGCCGCCAATATAACCACCGGTCACATCCACCCTGCCGGTGGGAGTGAACGATGGGCCGAGGGTGTTGACGACAATCGCGCCGGCCACGGCGTTCTGTCCGTACAGCGTGCCCTGCGGCCCCTTGAGCACCTGGATGCTGCTGATGTCCGGCAGGTCCATCAGAGTGCCGCTCTCGTCCGGCTCGTATACCCCGTCGACATAGATTGCGACCGGGGACGGGGCGCCGTCGGAGGCATCCGTGGTGGACACTCCGCGGATGCTCGGCGTGGCCCACGCCCCTTCGTTCGACCACAGAAGACCGGAGACGAGCGTAGGAAGGTCATACGTGGTCGTCACGTTGGCGTTGGCCAGAGTCGATCCCGACAGGGCCGTGATCGAGATCGGGACGTCCTGCAGTCGCTGCTTGTATTTCTGAGCCGTCACGACGATCTCGTTGAGAGCCTGCGCGCCGCTCTGCGACCCATTCTGCGAACCGTCCTGCGCGCTCGAGTCCGCCGCGCGCGCGGGCGCCAGATGGACAGCCGCGCCCAGTGCAAGTATCAGGGTCGCCGCGCTCCCGGCCGAGAGTCTCCGGGAACCGTGTGGGTAGCCTCTGATCATCATCCCCCTCGCTGGATCGCAATGCGATCCAAGATATTACATTGCGATACCCTATGCGGGGCGGGGACTGGCGTCAAGAGCCTCAGGGAGAGCCGGCGGCGTGCCGGGCGGCCACGTATCCCCATGTAAAGGCCGGGCCGATGCTGCAGCCCGCACCAGGGTACTTTCTGCCCATCACTGCCGCGCTGGTGGTACCCGTGGCATACAAGCCAGGTATCACCGAGCCGTCCTCGCGCAGCACGCGGGCTTGCACGTCGGTCACCGCACCTCCGAAGGTGCCCACGTCGCCCGGCACGATGGGAACGGCGTAGAACGGCGCTTCTTCGAGCGGCCCCAGGCTCGCCGAGGGCGAGTACGTATGATCGCCGAGGAACCGATCGTACTCCCGATCGCCGCGGTGGAAATCCTCGTCGCGCCCTTTGCGGGCGAAGGCGTTGAAACGCTCCATGCTGGACTTCAGCCTGATCGGATCGATGCTGCAGGCGCGCGCCAACGCCTCGATCGTCTCTCCCTTGCGCATGTAGCCCTGGTCGAACCAAGCCTGCGGCTTGCGCGTTGCCGGCATGGTGTCGGCAAACATGTATTTCCGAAGGAATTGGCTGTCCACGATCATCCAGCTGGGGACCGCCGGAACCGTTTTGTGGCGCTCCAGCATGAGCTGGCAGAACTCCATGTAAGAGCCTCCCTCGTTCATGTATCGCTCGCCCGACTGGTCGACCAGGAAGGCGTGCGGCTTGGCGAGCTGCATCTGCACACCCGATGCCTCCGCGATGTTGGGGGGAAGCGTCATCTGGTTGCCCACCATCTCATCCATCTGCGCCATGGCGGCGCCGATGCGCATGAGCTCGCGGTGCATGTCGCCGGTATCGCCCGGCGCGGCGTGCGTCCACTCCGTCCTGGTGTGGGGAATGTACCGGTCCCGCATGGCCTGGTTGTGAGCGAAACCGCCGGCGTTGAGAAGAACGCCGAGGCGGCCGCCAACGCGCCACTCACGGCCCTCCTTGCGGGTCACGACTCCAACCACCGCGCCGTCCTCGAGGATCAGCTCGCTGACGCCCGCATTGGTGCGAAATTCGATTCCGGCCTTGAGTGCAGCCTGCAACATCCGGCCCTGCAATGCCCTGCCCGCGGTCGCCAGGTCCCTGCGGGTCGCCTTGGCGAGCGCGCCGCGCAGGGCGGTCTTGAGGAAGAGATATCGTGAGCGCCACGACACCTTGTACAACGGCAGTTGCATGAGATCGTCCAGCGGGCCCGGATAGGGAAATTTGCTGGGACGCAGCTTGGCCTTCCACGGGCCGAGCTCGTTGAGGTCGAACATTGCGGCGACTACGGTTCGACCGGGCACCGAGCTGCCGGGCAGCTCGTCGTAATAGTCCGGATAGTGCTTGATGCGCTGCAGCCTGATCCCCTGATCCACGAGGAAATCGATCATGCGCGGCGCGGCCTGCAGGTAGGCCAAGCGGCGCTCACGGCTGGCCCCCGGAGTGTCGGGGTGATCTCCTACTACGGCATCGAGGTATGTGGCGGCCTTTTCCAGGCTGTCCTCGATTCCATCCTGAGCCATGAAGCGGTTGTTGGGGATCCACATGACTCCCCCGGCCTTGGCGGTGGAGCCCCCGAGGTATTCCGTTTTCTCCAAAACCAACACGCTCTTGCCGGCCTGGCGCATGACCAGGCCGGCGCACATCGAGCCACCGCCGCTGCCGACGACGACGAAATCGAAGGTTTCATCCATGGAGCTCATGGCTCGCTCCCGGGCTGTTTTCCAAGGCGGTTATGCAGCGCGTTGCAACGAAAATGTCACGCCGCGTGCGGCGCGGCGCCCTGCCGCGCCGGTGGCGCCAGGGACAGCTGCCGCGCCGTCTGCAAAACCAGCGCTCCCACGCGGGCGTATTGCTCGGGCGGCAGTCGCTCCTTCGGCGCGGACAGAAGCACCGCCCCCGCCGGCTGGCCGTCCAGCTCGAATATCGGCGCGGCAACATTGACTGAGCCGCCGGCTCGCTCGTCCTCGCTGACGGCGTACCCCAGGCGCAGCGTCGTATCGAACGCCGCCAGGAGATCCGCTTTGGGCGCGGCGCCCAGCAACTTCATCTGCTCCGGGCGCGACAGATAAGGCAGAAAGGCCCGGCCCGTGGCCGTTTCGCCCGCGGGTATCACTATGCCGATATAGGGCACCATCCGCAGAAGCTGGTGGCTTTGCACGACGTCAATGAGGACGAACCCTTCGATGTCCGGCACGGCCAGGCAGACGGTCTCGCCGCTGACATCGCGCAGCGCTTCGAGAGCCGCCCGCGCACGCTGGCGAAGTCCGCTGCTGCCATGCGCCAGATGAGCGACATGAAGAATGTGTCCGGTCAACTGCCACCGAGTCGGCGTACCGATTGCCGCATGCACCCAGCCGCCGTCCACCAGCGTCATGATTGCGCGCTGCACCGTGCTCTTGTCGGTCTTCAGCAGGCGAGCAAGGTGACTCACGCCGATCGGCTGATGGCGGGCGATGCCCTCCAGAGCCGCGAGGAGTCGTGATCCGCTCTTGTTTCCCTTGACCGCCATTTTTCTGAGTCTTGATGTATCGCGACCTGACCCAGTGTATCAAAATATGATACGCTTTTCAAGCCATGCATCCATGAGCCGCACCTGTGCCTTTCCGATCGCCTGCCGTTCAGCTCCCACGACGGTGAAGAAGGCCGGCGCGAAACGAGCACGTGAGCGAGCCTGTCAGGAAACAGGGGAACTCACGGCAGCAACGTGGGCCTGTGGATACAGGCGCGCGAACGAGCCGGCCAGCGGTGCCGGCATGAAGCCGTCAATCGGCCAATTGAGAAAGCCCATCGCGGCGCTCGTGCCGCCGTCGATGTGCAGCGTCTGTCCGGTGATCGACTTCGACAGGTCGCTTGCCAGGAATAGCACCCCATTGATGAGGTCTTCGACCGGCGTTTGCTCCTTCAACGGGACATAGAACTCCATCGTCTTCTGCATGGCCCCAGGACCCAAGGCGGCGAAGCGCTCGAGGTCTTGCGGATACAGGGCGGCGTTGGTCGTTCGGGCCGGCGAGGTGTCCGGCGCGATCATGTTGACGCGAATCCTATCGGCGCCGAGCTCTACGGCCAGAGCGCGGCTGAAGTTGGTCGTGGCCGCTTTGGCGCCGGCGTAGACTGCGAACGTCGCGGCTCCCCTGAAGGCCTCGATCGTCGTGAAGTTTATGATGCTGCCGCCACGACCGCCCCGCCGAATCAAGGGAATGGCGCGACGGACGCTATCGATCACGTAGCCATAGTTCAACCGGATATCGCGAGCGTTCTGTTCGGGTGTGCTGTCGACGAAGAGCGACCGCTGCACTCCGCCCGGCAGGTTCACGACTACGTCCACTCGGTCGAATTCCTTTGCGACCGCGTCATAGAAGCGACCGAGCGCATCGGGATCCGTGACGTCGGCATGCATCGAAAGAATCCGCACGCCGCGCGACTGCACTTCGGGCACGATGATCCTCACCGCCTCCGCGTCGATGTCGCAGGCGGCAATGCTGACGCCGGCGTCCGCCAGCGCGAGGGTGATTGCGCGGCCCTGGATCTCGCCGCACCCTCCGAGCACAACCGCCACCTTTCCGGACAGGTTGGCGCGAGCATCAAGTTGGCACATGTTTCGTTCTCCGATCATGGTCTGGATGAGCCGCGAGCCCCGGTTGCACCGCCCGCTGCTGAAGCCTGCTGCACGTCTCAGGACGCCTCGACTCTGATCCGGCTGATGCGGAGCGTCTTGATGTGCCATGCCCCGCCTGTCTTCTCGTACGTCTCGTGGTAATGACCGTATCCCGTCATCAGCGAGAACGGCGAGCCCGGCGGCATGTAGAGTCGGTCGGTCATCGACCAGATGCCCGACGCCGTAGCCTCCCCGGTCACCTCGATCTCCACATTGTGGCCCTGGTGAACGCTGACGATGCCGATGCTCGAGAGCCCGTCCTGATAGGATTGCCGTCCTCGCATGACCACGTTCATGGCCGGCAGGAAATCGCGGCCGCTGGCCGGATCGGTGCAGCAGCCGCGATAGTCGAGCACACAGTCCTCCGCCAGGACGCTACGGACGACCTGCGGGTCACCGGTGTCTACGCCACGGAAATAGCGCGCCTTGAGCTGCCGAATGGCGTCCATGGCGGAGAGGCGCTCCAATTCGGTCATTCGAGTCTCCGACGGCTATGCGCCGAGCAACCTCAGGTTTACCCTACCACACCGGTGCGCGAAGTGAGAACGGGATGACGACCGCAATCTACCACCGAGATCGAGTCGACGCTCTTGAATCGCACGACCCTTCGATATGAGCGCCAACCTTGCCGGCCAGCGCGTCCTCGTCACCGGCGCCAGCCGCGGAGTCGGCGCTGCGATCGCGCGCGCCTTCGCGGCCGCAGGCGCGCAGGTCGTCATTACGGCGCGGAACGTGGAACGCCTGGAAGAGGTGCGCCGGGCCGTCGCGACGGCGGGTGGCAACGCCGAAGTGCTGCCCGGCGATCTTTCCACACGGGCGGCGGCGCGTGAGATCGCCCGGCGCTGCGGCGATGTGGACATTCTGGTCAACAACGCGGCTGTGGTCAGCGGCAAGCAGCAATCCCTGCTCGTCCAGGACGACGAGATGTGGGACCTGCAGTTCGCGGTCAATCTGCAGGCCCCCGTCACCCTGATCCAGGCACTCACGCCGGCGATGGTCGCAAAGGGTCGCGGCGTGGTGATCAATATTTCCTCGATTGCCGTGCAGCGTCCGAATCCCTTCAATGCGGCGTATGCCGCCGCCAAGGCGGGTCTGGAGTCGGTTACTCGCGCCGCGGCGCTTCTCCTCGCCGCCACGGGGGTCCGCGTGAATGCGCTCGCGCTCGGCGTGACGGCTACGGAGGCCTGGGAGGATATGCTTCCGCCGAAGACGACCTTGGAGGAGATCGGGCGCAGAATCGTGCCGATCGGACGCGCCATCCAGGCAAATGAGGTCGCCGCGACCTGCCTGTTCCTGACGAGCGACGCCGCAGCCGCCATGACGGGGAGCGTCATCACCATCGATGGCGGCGCAATGGCCGGCTCGCCGATCGCTGGAGCGGCAATGCAACAGCCATGACGGAAGCGCAGCAAGTGTTCGATTTCATCGTCAGTGGCGCTGGCTCTGCCGGTTGTGTCGTTGCGGCAAGATTGAGCGAATCGGGAAAATACACGGTTCTGCTGTTGGAGGCGGGCCCCGAAGACAACGGCTTCTGGATCGGCGTTCCAATGGGCTTTCCGCTGCTCTTCGCTGATCCCAAAGTGAATTGGATGTTCGAGACGGAGCCGGTACCGGACCTCAATGGCCGGCGCATGTATCAGCCACGCGGAAAAGTGCTGGGGGGAACGAGCTCGATCAACGGGATGGTCTACATTCGTGGGCATGCGCAGGATTACGATTCATGGCACCAACGGGGATGCATCGGCTGGGGTTATGAAGATGTGTTGCCCTACTTCAAGATGGCCGAAGATCAGCAGCGCGGCGCCGATTCCTATCATGGTGTCGGCGGCCCGCTGACCGTATCCGATCAGCCCGGGCACTGTGAGCTCACGAGAGCGATGGTTGCGGCCGCGCAGCAAGCGGGAATCCCGTACACCCCGGATTTCAATGGCGCGCAGCAGGAAGGGGTGGGATATTATCAGACGACCACCCGCAAGAACCGCCGCCTGAACACTTCGCGGGCCTATCTCCGATCTGCACGCCGTCGCAGGAATCTCCGGATCGTAACCGGCGCTCACGCGACGCGCGTCCTGATCGAAGAGCGCCGCGCCACTGGCATTGAATACCGGACTCCCGCGGGGCTCGTCATGGCACGGGCGCGGCGCGAGGTGATCCTGACGGCTGGCGCATTCGGCTCGCCCCATTTGCTGCAACTCTCGGGCATTGGGCCGGCGTTCCATCTGAGAGAATTCGGGATCGCGCCGAAGCTCGACCTGCCGTACGTCGGCGCCAACCTGATGGATCATTTTCAGGCCGCGATGACCTTCCGCTGCACCAAGGCAATCACGGTCAACGACGTGGTCAACAGCTCCTCCAGGCGCATTGCAGCCGGCATTCAGTATGTACTTTTCAAGCGCGGGCCGTTGGCCAGCAACGGTGTCCACGCGGGCATCTTTACGCGCGCCGATCCCGCGGACGAAAGACCCAACATCCAGATCAACACCACCGTCTGGTCGATTGCAGGCATGAACCGGCGCGGTCCTACGCCTCATCCGTTTCCCGCTTTCACGATGGTGCCGGTGCTTCTCAATCCGCTCGCCTCGGGGACCGTCCGGCTCAAATCCCCCGACCCGTTGGCGGCCCCGAAGATCCACCAGAATTTCCTGTGTGATCGCAAGGACATCGAGACGATGATCGCCGCCGTCCGTATCGTCCGCACCATCGTGCGCCAGCCGGCGCTGGCGCCTTACGTGGCGGGCGAAATTGCCCCCGGTGGCGAAGCGCATGGCGATGCGGAGATCGAGGGGTACCTGCGCGCCAGCGGCATCGCCAATCTCCATCCGGTCGGCTCATGCCGCATGGGTACGGATGATGCAGCCGTCGTCGACCCTCGATTGCGCGTGCGCGGCATCGATGGCTTGCGAATCGCCGACGCTTCGATCATGCCCACATTGCCTGCCGGGAATACCAATGCACCCTCCATCATGATCGGCGAGAAAGCGAGCGCGATGATCCTCGAGGATGCAAGACGATTCTCGCCCTAGGCGCCGGGAGCCATGGCATTCGGTCCGATGCCTGCCCCGGGATAACCGTCACCTCATGAGCTTCGGATTGCGGCCGTCGCCGCCGGCGCCTGTTCGCCTCACCAGCTCGCGGGCGGCTTGAAGGTCACGCGAATCCAGGTTTCCCGGCCCGGATCGGCGAAGCAACTGACGCCATCGATGGGCCCGGCTGTCGTGCCACCGGTGATCTCACCCGGATATACTTCATTTGAAAAGGGGCCGTTCGAGCAGACCGATGCGGTGACCTTGTTGTTGACGTCATCGCTGATGACGGAGAACTCCCAGCGGTCCCGCGGGGTGGCCAGCGTCGCGCCGAGGTCGGCCTTGAGGTAACCGCCTTGAAAATTGTCGTTGTTCGGGCGGTCAACCGCCAGGAACGTCGGAAACCTCGACGAGTACAGGTTGTTGTTGGTGAAAGTCAGCGTATAGTCCGAGCCAAGGTCCATGGCGTACTGGAAGCCGAGGTTCGTCTGCCACTTGGGCGCGCGGACCATCTGCGTGCCCGAGAGGTTCTGCGCCCGATAGAGTCCGGTCGCGGGGTCGTAAGCCAGGGTGCAGCCTTGGGAAATCATCTGCCCGCCCCAGCATGGGACGTTGGTCAAGGTGGTATAGACGGCATGGTCCCAAGCCACGGAGGCGTTCAAGGTCAACGCCTCGAGAGCGGGCGGCCGGAAGGCGGCATCGAGGTCGAGGCCATAGGTGCGGGCCGCTCCCGCGTTCACCGTGACCGTAGAGACTGCCTCGGTGGTGTAAGCCGGCACGACGCCCACCTGCAGGCCGGTATAGCCGTAATCATAGGCCGTCAAGTTGAGTGACAGATGATCGTCCATCAGGCGGGCCTTGATGCCGGCTTCCTCGCCTTTCGCATACTCGTCCCCGAAGCCATTCTGCAGCGTCTCGGAGGTCGGACCGGCGACGAGCGTCGGCGCGGCGATACCGTAGGAACCTGACAGGTAGCCCTTCTTCCAGGCTGCATACGCGGTGATGTTGTCGGCCGGCTTGTACGTCAAGGTGATTTCGGGCGAGGTGTTGGTCGAATGAATCGTGGGATCCAGCACGACGATGGGGTATGTCGTCGGCGCCAATAGGTCGATGGCGCTCTCGGCTCTGTTCTCGACCGACCATCGCGCACCGCCCGCGAGCTCGAGCTGCGGCACGATCTTCCACCGCAACTGTCCGTAGACCGAATGCGCCTCGATCGGCACGGTCAGCTTGGGATAGTAGAGCTCCGCAGGAAGCCCCTCGGTCACATTGCCGACGAAATTGGTGGCTTGCGCGACGCTCGCTCTCTGAAAGAAGGCGCCGGCCGTGAAATTGACCGGATCCGAGAACGCGCTGTTGACCCGCAGCTCCTCGGTGATGTCCTGACGGCGGAAGTAGTTGGGGGTGGCGAGCGCCGGCGCCGCGTACGACGTCCCGAAGTCGTTGAACAGGCTGGTCGAGAGCATGTGATAGAAGCCTGTGATGGAAGCCAGGTCCAAAACAGGGGTCAGCTGATCGTTCAGCTCCAGGGTCGCCCACCTTTGGTCGGTGGAAAGATAATCCTCGCCGCCATTGGGCAGACCGCCGGGGAAATCGACGGGATTCATGTTGACGAGGTGCAGGGTATCGCCCAGGGTGCAGCCCGCGCCGGTGAGCCACGGGGGATAGAGACCAAACAGCGCGCCAGTCCCGTTCGGGCAGGAGGTGATCTCCGCAGCCTCGGGATCGGTGGCATAATTGCCGACGAAGTTGATCTTCAGGCGCGCCGTGAATTGGCTCGTGGGACTCCACAGCGTCGTCAGCCGGACGACCCAGTCCGTGGCGTTGGAGGCCCGCGAGGAGAATGGGCCGAGAGCGCCCGACGCCACATCCGGGGTAGCCTGGTCCTGGAAGTATCCCTCGGAGCGCGAGAACATGCCCGCCAGGCGCATCTTCAGAGTGTCGGTCACGGGCCCTGAAAGAATCAGCTCGGTGCGAGGACCCATGGTGCCGAAATTGTAGGCCGCGGAGGCGCTGATCTCATCCTTGTCGGTCGGATCCTGGGTCCTGACAGAGATGACACCGCCGGGACTGCTTTTGCCAAAGAACAAGGTTTGCGGCCCCTTGAGAACCTGGATGTCCGCCAGGTCGAACAAAGCGCTCTCGAAAGCGAGGCCCTGTTCCATGGGCATGCTGTCGACGACGAACGCGACCGAAGAATCGACGCCCGGATCAAGCGTCGTGATGCCGACGCCGTGTATGGTGAGAAACGCGCCCTCGGAAAGCACACCGTGCCCGATCACCAGGCCGGGTACCAGGCTGGGAAGTTGGCTGATCTCAGTCACCTGCAGGTTCTGGAGCGTCCCGCCCGTGACCGCGGTGACGTTGACCGGCACGTTGAGCAGGCGTTCCTGTCGCCTGCGGGCGGTGACGATGATCTCTTTGAGGCCTCCGGTCACTGGGCTGGTGGCGGCAGCCGCCGGCTCGTTGCCGGGGGCCGCCGTGACCTGAGCCAGGACCGGCACACCGATCGACGCCAGAGCATACGCCGCGGCAGCGTAGCGAAACGCTTTGCAGCAGAGCTTATTCATACCCCCTCCCCCAATCGCTTCGGATTTGGGCGCACCCTGCGCAGGCTGTTTAAAGTATAGATCGATTCGCCATTTGTGTACAGCAGTGCTGTTTATTATCGGGTCACCGCCGCCGATTTACATCCCGCCGCAGACGGCAGACAATGAACACCATTGTTGCATAGTTACGGCGGACGAATCCGCGGAGCAGTCCCGATGCGATTGAAGAACAAGACCGCCGTGATCACCGGAGCGGGCTCCGGCATGGGCAGGGCCATGGCGGAGATGTTTGCGCGTGAGGGGGCGAGAGTCGTCTGCGCCGACATCAGCGGCAAGCAGGACGAGGTGGCGGCGGGCATCGGCGAGGCCGCAGTCGCTATCCACGCCGACGTCGCGAGCGAAGCCGACGTCAAGAACATGATCGCCGTCGCCGAGCAGAAGTTCGGCCGCCTGGACATCCTCGTCAACAACGCGGGGTTCGGCGGCGAGATGAAACCCTTGCACGAGCAGACCGCCGCGAGCTGGGATCGCATCCACTCCGTCAACATCAGAGGCGTGTTCCTCGGCATGAAGTACGGCGTGATCTCCATGCTGAAGAGCGGAGGCGGCGCGATCGTCAACATTACCTCCGCGGCCGGCATCATCGGCTGGAAGCACCACAGCATCTATGGCGCCGCCAAGGCCGGCGTCAATCAGCTGACGAAAGCGGCGGCGCTCGACTACGCGGGCAGGAATATCCGCATCAACGCAGTGGCCCCCGGAACCACCTGGACCGGCCTGGTGAAGCAATCCGCGGAGCATCCCGAGCCGCCGCCCGGCATCTTCGTCCTTCCGGGCATTCCCATGAACCGCTGGGGCCTGGCCCGCGACATCGCCGCCGCGGCCCTCTACCTGGCGAGCGATGATGCAGCCTATGTGACGGGCGTGGTGCTGCCCGTGGATGGCGGGTATTCCATCGGCTTCTCCGGCATGGGGGCGGAGACCCCGGGGACGCCGAGCCGTCGCTGACGGGCGTCCTGGTTGACACGGGAGCGATCGTTGGTCTGTTGAGGCCTTCCGACCGCCACCATGCCCGTGCGGGAGCGTTCTTCGGCTCGTTGCGACCGAGGGACAAGCTGCTCAGCAGTGGGGCGCCGCGATCGCCGGAGCGCGATCCGGCTCAAGCCGCGATGGATTCCGTGCCGCGCAGCACGGTGCGGTGCATGAGCCGCCCGGAGGCGGGATCGTACGGCGTCGCGCGATGCATGGTGCCACAGTTGTCCCAGATGAGGAGATCGCCGACCTCCCAGTCATGGTGGTAGACGTTCTCGGGCCGGGTCGTGTGCGCGGAAAGCTTCTCCATGAAGGCGCGGCTCTCGGCCTCCGACATGCCGACGACGTGATCGACCGTCATTCCGACGACGAGCGACTTGCGCCCCGAGGCGTGATGCCACACGAGCGGGTGCTCCTTCGGGCGCCGCCGCTCGTTCCACTTCAGGTGCTCCACCTCGCTCGACTCGGGGCTCCAGCAGCGGTGCGACGCCGCCATGCTGTGCACGAGGCGCAGGCCGTCACACTGTCTTCGCTGCTCCGGCGAGAGGTCTTCGTACGCCGCGTAGGTGTTGCAGAACTCGGTCGCGCCGCCCACCGGGGCGAGCCGGCGGCCGGTCAGCATGGTGGCCCTCACGGGCGGCGTCTCGTCGAATATGCCGTCGATGTGCCAATGTACGGTCGACTGCAGGTATTCGGCCGCATCGTTCTCCTTCGGGTCGAGGGTGATCTTGAAGATGACGTCCCGTCCGCCCCCCGGGCGCATCTTACCCTGCGGGATGACATCGCCGAGCTTCTCGCTGAAGGCGACCTGTTCCTCGTCGCTGAGACCCAAGCGGTGAAACACGAGCACCCCATGGTGCTCGAGCGCGGCCAGGCACTCTGCGACGAATGCCGGCTTCAGGATCTCGCTCTTGCCGACATGAGTCTCGGCGCCGACACGCGGCGACAGCGGGCGGAAGTATTCGGCCATGAGGGTCTCCGGCGGCGGATCAGGGCTACATTTTATGCAATGCTCGCCGGGCCGCCGCGGTCGCAATGCGTGCAGGCGCAGGGCCGCCTGCCTTTACCGGTACTGAGGCGGCAATGAAATGTGCCTCCACCTGAGATGGCTTGTCTCGGGCCCCGGTTCCTGCCCACCCTGCGCGGCAGGGTCGCAAGAGGAGATCACGATGCCGATCAGAGCCGAAGACCTGGTCAAGCAGGCCAGGCCATTCATCGAGTACCAGAAAGACAAGAAGACCAGGATCGCGTATCTGACGCTCAATCGACCGGATCACTACAACGCGACGACCGTCGGCATGAGATTGCTGTACGGCGATCTCATCCATCGGGCCAACATCGACGATGACGTCAAGGTCCTGGTGGTCCGCGGCACGGGCGATCACTTCGGCACGGGGGGCGACCTGGACGAGCAGAATCAGGCCTACACGGAAGGCGCCAACGCATCGCTGCTGCACGAATTCGAGATAGACGATCCGGAGGTGAAGTATCCGGACAAGGACTCGTTCCGCTACATCCACGGCCTGTGCGAGCACTACTCCAAAGCCCGTGGCGGCTGCCGCAGCCTGCAGGAGTTCAAGAAGATCAGCATCGTCGAGGCCAAGGGATACTGTTACGGCTGGCACTTCTATCAGACGGGCGACGCCGATCTCGTCGTATCCTCCGAGGACGCGCTTTTCGGTCATCCGGCATTCCGCTACGTCGGCGTCGCGCCGCGACTGTGGACATGGATAGAAACCATGGGGCTGCGCAAATTTCAGGAGATGCTGTTCACCGGGCGCCCCTTCACGGCGAAAGAGATGTCCGAGTGCGGCTTCGTGAACAGCCTCGTCCCGCGCGAGAAGCTCGAAGAGGAGACACTCAAGTACGCGACGGCATGCGCGCAGACCCGCCCGGTGGACACCGTGGCCGTCCAGAAGACCTTTCTCGAGATCTACAAGCAGTACCGCGGTGAATACATGGGGAGCCTGCTGACCGCAATGGTCGAGGGCCTCTGGCCCCACATGAGGCACGAATCGGGCGATGTCAATTTCGCCGCCTCGATGGGCAAGTCCAATGTCGCCACCATCGTCAAGGATCTGGAAAACCGCTATCCACCCGAATGGCGCATGAGTCGCTCGGGGCGGAAGAAGAAATGACGGCGCTCAGCCGGCCAATATCCGGGCGCGTACGTCCATGATTTCCTGGATGTGGTTCACCGCATCGCCGGCCACCGTGCCGCCATCGACCGGCAGCACCATGCCGGTGACCTGCGCCGAGCGGTCGCTCGCCAGGTAAAGCGCGGCCTGCGCGACATCCTCCAGCGTTCCCTGGCGCTTGAGCGGCTGACCAGCGCTCACGACCGGCCCGAGCGCCTTGCGCAGCCGCTCCGCGGCCTCCGGGGCCGTGCCCGCCGGGGTATAGGCGTTCATTTCGGTACGGATGTTGGCAGGCGCGATGCAGTTGACGCGGATGGCGTATTCGGCAAGATCGATGGCGATCGACTTGCTGAAATGGATGACGGCCGCTTTCGTCGCGCGGTATGTCATGACACCGAATCCTGCCTTGATCCCGGCGATCGAAGTCATGTTGATGATGGAGCCGCCGCCATGGCCCGCCATCCGGCGGGCGGCGCAGCGGCAGCCGAGCATGACGCCGAGCAGATTCACGTCGACGACGCGCCGAAAATCCTTCAGATCGTCGTCGAGGAAGCGCACGTGCATGGCTCCTCCGAGGCCCGCATTGTTGAGCATGACCTGCAGTCCGCCGAACCGCGCAACGGCGAAATCGACCAGATCCTTCACGTCCTCCTCGACGGCGACGTCCGCTTTCACGAAGAGCGCATCCGCCCCGAGCCTCGCCGCCAGCTCCGCGCCGCGCCGCGCGTCCACGTCCGCGATGACGACCTTGGCCCCCTCTTTCGCGAAAAGCTCCACCGCCGCCCGGCCGATGCCGCTCGCGCCGCCGGTGACGATGGCGACCTTTCCAGAGAGGGCCAGTGATGCGGTCATTCGGACCTCCACGCCGGGTTCCAGGACGGACGATCAGGGGAGCGGAAATTCTACGCTGTGGCTCCCTTCGCCCTTCCCGGCGGCCTTGCCTGAGCTTGCAATCGGACATGTGTGGACAGGAATGCGCCGCGAAGCCGCCGCGGGCCATGAGCGATAGTGCCCATTCCATGTCCGTCGCCAAGGGCAACATGTGTCCGCGTTGAGCCACCTGCGTGTACTCGAGCTCGCGGACGGCGTGAGCGGCGAGTACTGCGGCAAGCTGCTCGCCGACTTCGGCGCGGAAGTCATCAAGGTCGAGCCGCCGGGCACGGGCAGCGCCACGCGTCGCCGGCCGCCGCTTGCTTCCGCAGGTGATCCCCTCGAGCGCAGCGGTCTCTTTGCCTACCTCAACACGAACAAGAGGTCCGTCTGCCTCGACCCGACCCACGTCGCGGAGCGCGAAATGCTCCACGCTCTGATCCGTACCGTAGACGCCGTCCTTGACGACCATCCGCGCGGCCACCTCGAGAGCCTCGGGATCGAGCCCTCATCCCTCGCTGCAGGCCACCGCGGCCTGATCGTCTGCTCCATCACTCCGTTCGGTTACGATGCGCCCGCCGAGATGCAGAACGCACACAGCTCGAGCGTCTTCCACAGCAGCGGCTGGGGCTATCACTGTCCGAGCGATGCCGACGCGGGCAGGCCTCCCCTCAAGGGCGCCGGCCGTTTCCTGGTCGATTACGAGTCCGGATTGAGCGCCGCGCTGGCGCTCGCCGCCGCGGCGTACGACAAGCAGGTCTGCGGCTGCGGCCAGTTCATCGATGTCTCGCAACAGGCGTCGATGGCCTCTCTGGCCGATTATGTGCTGGGACAGATGGTGGCGGGACACATGGACGCGAGCGCGCGGCGGCAGGCGTTCGACCTCGGCGGACCCGCCACGTTCTTCCGCTGTCTGGATGGTTATGTCTATCTCTGGCTGTCGGAACCGACCCACTGGCGCGGGCTTGCCACCCTGCTGGATGAGCCCCAGTGGATGCGGGAGTTCCCGCAGCGCTGGCTCGAGTTGCACGTCACTTCCGAGCGCATCTCCCGCTGCCGGACGGAGATCGCGCAGTGGCTGCTAGCTCAGCCAAAGTCGGAAGTAGCCGCGCGCGCCCAGAAGCTCGGCGTCCCGCTGGTCGCTGTCAACACCCTGCGGGACATCCTGGCGTCTCCGCAGCTCGCATTTCGCGAGTTTTTCACCGACGTCACGCACCCGGCACTGGGCAAGCTTCGCCATCCGACAGTGCCCTACCGGCTCAGCGCCACGCCGGCACGGATCGGGAGTCCGGCGCCCAGGCTCGGCGACAGCACGGATGCCGTCATGAAAGAAGCCGCTTCGGCGGCAGCGCGGGCCGCAGCGGACCGCCAGGCCGGATTCCCAACGCCCGCCGGGTCCGCCGCGCTGCAGGGCGGACCCGGCGCCCCGACCGGCGCGCAACAGGCCGGTCCGCTCGCGGGCGTGAGGGTGCTGGAGCTCACCAAGGTCTGGGCCGGACCTTATGTGGGCAAGCTCCTGGCGCTCCTCGGCGCTGAAGTCATTCGAGTAGAGAGTTGGGATTCGATCGATGCGACGCGGCGCTTCGGTACGCAGGATGTCGACGAGGCGCCCGGATTCCAGGCCATCAACCCGGGCAAGCGCAGCGTTCAACTCAACACCAGGACCGAGCAAGGCCGGCGGCTCGTGGGCGAGCTGGTGAAGCGCTCGGACATCGTGATCGAGAATCTGCGCCCCGGCGCGGCCGACCGGATGGGGCTCGGATACGAGGGGCTGCGCGCGTTGCGGCCCGACATCGTCGCGGTCTCGATGAGCATGCATGGCCACGACGGACCCCTGGCCTACCAGAGCGGCTATGCGCCTTGCTTCTCCGCACTGGCGGGGATCTGCGAGCTCGTGGGCTACCGGGATGGGCCGCCACGGCTGCTCAACATCCGCTACGGAGACAGCAGCTTCGGCACGGCTGCGGCATTCGCCGCGGTCGTTGCACTCTGTCATAGGCGCGCCAGCGGTGAGGGTCAGTACGTGGATGTTTCCGCCGTGGAATCCCTGGCCGCGTTGCTTGGGGATTGCTTCCTGGAGTACGCGCTGACCGGAGAGATGCCCACGCGCGACGGCAATGAGCATTCGGAACTGGCACCGCACGGCACGTATCCCTGCCTGAACGATGAATGGATCAGCCTCGCGGTGGCGACCGATGCGCAGTGGCATGCGCTGTGTACCGCGATGGGACGCAGCGCCCTGGCTCGAGACGCGCTTTTCGTCGACCTTCGATCACGGCACATCCATGCCGCCGGGCTCGATCAGCTCATCGCGGCCTGGACCCGGGGCGAGGATGCCGATGAGCTTGCGGCCCGCCTCAGGCGGCAGGGAATCGCCGCGTACAAGAGCCTGAGCTCACTCGACCTCGTAAGCGACGAGAGCCTGTGGCGGCGCGGCTTCTTCCCGAGCGTCACCGACCAGCACCACCGCACGACAACGATCGTCGGCGCACCGTGGCGCTTCTCGGCTACGCCCGCCACGATTGCACGCGCCGCTCCGACGCTCGGGCAGGACAACGATTACGTGCTCGGCGAGCTTCTCGGCCTCACGCCCGCCGAGCTCCAGCGCCTGATCAATGAAAAAGTGGTCTACTGAAAGACTTCGCCTGCGTTCGTAGTCGACCGCGCCGCCTGCCGGGCGTCACGGGCACTTCGTAGCCGAGCACGTTTCAGCCGGGCGATGCGGCACGGGTCAGCTCGTAGTCCCCGGCATCATCCACCCGGGCTCCCCATCGCGGATAGACCACGATGGTGGTGAACGTCTCCTCGATGATGGCGGGCCCGGAGATTTCATGTCCCGGTCGCAGCTCCGAGCCGCGATGAACGGCAGTCCGCTCGAATCCACGGCCGAGATTGGCCCGACGGGTGTTGGCGGGCACGGCCGCGATCCTCCGGGCAGTGAAGCCCCCGGAGACGGCCGGTGCGGGCATCTCCACGTAGGCGAGCAGGCGCACGCCGGTCACTTCGGGCATCTCCCCCTCGCGCACGTGGCCGTACTCCTCCATGTGCCGCCTGTTGAATGACTCTGCCGCCTCGGTGCCGCCCGCCATGCGACGCACGAAATCGAGATCGCCGAGGCCTCGATGTGTGTGCGCATCGAGCGTCAGGGACCAGTTCTGCCCAGGGTAGCGCATGTTCATCTGATATCGGGCCGTCACCTCCTCGCGCGGGTGGTTCGCCTCGGCGAAGAACTTCCCGGCGCGCTGGTCGAGCTCCCTCCACAGGCTCTCGAGCTTTCCGGCATCGAGCCTGTCGGCCGGCGCCATATAGGAGCGCTCCTCGTCGATGCTGAGCTTGGCCGCGAGCGTCCCGAGAGCGGAGAACGCCGGCGAGGCCTTTGGCACCAGCACCCTCTCGATGCCGAGATCTTCCGCCTGAATGGCGGCGAAGACCGGGCCGTTGCCGCCATACGCCAACATGACCATGTCCTTCGGGTCGACGCCCTTGCCCGCGATCGTTCGCCGTACGGCCTGAGTCATGTTGGCATTGACGACCCGCCAGGCATCGAACGCAGCTTCCTCAGGTCCATATCCCATCTGCGCGCCGACGCCGCGAAACGCTTCCTCGATCCCCTCCTTTCGCAGGCAGAAGCTGCCGCCGGCGAACGGAGAATCCGCGGACAGAATGCCGAGCATGAGCAGCGCATCGGTGATCGTCGCCTGCCTGCCGCCGCGGCCGTAGCAGATCGGACCGGGCTCCGCGCCGGCGGAAGCGGGCCCGACCTGCAGCGCGCCCCCGGCGACATGGCATATCGAGCCGCCTCCGGCTCCCAGCGTCTCCACCTTCACCATCGGCACACCGATGAGATACCGATGATGCATGTTCCAACCGGTCTCGGCCGGCGCGGTACCATTCGTGATGACTGACACGTCGTAGGACGTGCCGCCCATGTCCACGCACAGGAGGTTGGGATGGCCCTTCGCCACTCCCACGTGCGCGGAACCGATCACACCGCCCGCGGGACCGGACGCCAGCACGCGAACCGGGGACCTTGCCATGTAGTCCTTGGTCATGACGCCGCCGCTCGCCTGCATGACGAGCAGCCGGTTGCGGTATCCGGCCTGCATCAGCCGCTGCGCCAGGCTCTCGAGATAGGAAGTGACCTTCGGCGCGATGTAGGCATTGACGACGGTCGTGCTGGTGCGGTCGTACTCCGGAGCACGCGGCAGCACCTCGTGGGAAAGCGACAGGTGCGCGGCCGGCAGCTCCTCGGCGACGATTTGCGCGATGCGCTTCTCATGCAACGGATTCACGAAGGAAAAGATCAGGCAGACCGCGATCGACTCCACGCCCTGCTTCTTCAGTCTGCGGCAGCACTCGCGCACCGCGCTCTCCTCGAGCGGCTTGTGGATCGAGCCGTCGAAGAGAACCCGCTCCGGCACGGTCAGCCGCCGGCGCCTCGGAGTGATCTCCTGCGGCGGCGGCAGCCGCACGTCCCAGATATCCTCCTTGTAGCCGCGCCGGTACTCGATCTCGTCGCGAAACCCCTCGGTGGTGATGAGACCCGTGACGGCGCCGTTCATCTCGATCAGCGTGTTGTCCGCAACCGTAGTCGCGTGCACGATCGCATCGCATCGCCCGAGGAAATCGCGCAGCGACAGATCCTGCCGCTGCGCGAGCTGTTCGAGCCCCTGCATGACGCCGGCGGATCTGTCCTCCGGTGTGCTCAGGTTCTTGTGCAGCAACACCTGGGTCCCCTCGAGGAGCGCGAAGTCGGTGAACGTGCCGCCGATGTCGATGCCGATGCGAAGACCCATGGCCGGACGCCTCATGCCGCCCGCGCGGCCCGGGCGGCCGTCATCTTCGCGCGCAACGCTTCAGTCGCCGCGACATCGACCGCGAGGTCGTAGCTCTCCAGGGTCCCGATCAACACCACGCCGAATTTCTCGCGGGCGGCCTCGAGGCTCACCTTCTCATCGAGCACGTCCTCCTTCACGGCTTGCGGATCGCGCAGCAACGCGGGCCCGAAGCCGGCGCCGCCGCCATGCTGGTAGGCGATGACCGCGCCGGCCGGTAGCTGTGCGTGGGCGGACAGGCCGACCCTGTACTCCCTCTCGGTTCCCACCTCGAACCGATTGGAATAGGGGCCCGCATCGCCGCCGCCGCACAGCCCGCGCAGCGGGTGCGCGGAAGAGACCATCCAGGCCATCGCCATGGTGGGCTGCAGAACCTGCTTCACGTTGAGACTGCCGGGCTGTCCGCGCCACTGTCCCGCGCCGCCGGAATCAACGGTCATTTCCCGGCTCAGGTTGATGACCGGAAAACGGCTCTCGGCATCCTCCGCCTCCGAGAGCAGGAGGTTTCCCAGACCGACGCAGGAGGAGCCCCAACCATCGATACCCTGCACCGCGGAAGAATCCATGGCACGCGCATCGACTCCCTGGTCCATCCACATCCGCCCGCCCGGGTCGAGGCCGATCACGGCGTTCGGCATGCCGATCTTGTAGACCTGAGGGCACGAGCGTGCAGGCACCACGGGCGCGAGCGCCACGCAAACCGCCTCGATGATCTCTACGGCCGGATGGAAGGACCCGAGGGCAGCCGGCTTATTGGGCGGCGGCTGGACGATGGTGTTCTCGGGAATGAGGATGTCGACGGCATGAAACAGCCCCTCGTTCTTCACGATGGTCGGATCCACCATCGAGGCGAGCTGCGCCATGACGTAGCCACGGCTGTTCGCGAAGGTATTCCAGACACCGCAGAGCTCCGGCCGGTCATCGGTGCCGGCGAGGTCGACCGTGAGTTGATCTCCTCGAACGGTGCAGGTGACGTGAACCTTCACATCCTTGATGCCCTGCGTGTCGTGGTCAATGAACACCTCCGCCTCATAAACACCGTCACGCCACTTCGCCACCTCTTCCCGGAAGCGCCGCTCCGTCTGCTCGATGTTGTAATTGATGGCCGCGCGCACCCGGTCACTCCCCCACTTGCGCAACACGTCCTGCAGGCGCGACGCGCAGTGCTGCACGGCGCCCATCATCGCGGCAAGATCGCCGGCGAAGGAAGGAAAGCGATTGTTGCGCTCGAGCAGCTTGACCACGTCGCGCCGCTTCTCGCCGCGATGGACCAGCTTGAGGCAGGGAATCGCCAGCCCCTCGGTGAAGATGTCGGTGGCTTCGAGCGTGAAGCCGCCAGGATCCTTGCCGCCGGTGTCCCCCTGGTGAGCCTGGAGAGCCTGGATCAGGACGAGCTCGCCGTCATCGTCGAAAACCGGAGCATAGACGTTGTAGTCGGGCAGATGACCGCCGCCATAGTCCGGATCGTTCCCCAGGAAGACGTCCCCGGGCCCCCATGCATATTCCTCGAAGAACTGCAGGCCATACCTTACGAGAAGCGGTGAGATGAAGAGCAGATGCGGCGTGCCCAACGACACCCCCGCAAGTCGGCCATGGGAGTCGATCACACTGCCATTTCGCTCGTTGGACTGGTTGATGATCGGCGAGGAGGCGGCCCTTCCGAGGTAGGTCGCCGCCTCGAAGCACACCGTCTCGAATGCGCCGCGGATGATGCCCGCGGTGACCGGGTCGACGGCAGCCGTCGTCGCGAGGGGGGGCCGCCGTGCGGCCAGCTTGCGGTTCAACTCGAAGGACATCGGGGCTCTCCTCTACGCCGTCGGTCGATTCTAGGCGCGCGCCGGAATCAACCATGGCGGGTGCAGCTGCGAGCAAGAGACCGGGCATCGCCGTACATGTCAGCCTCGGTCGGCGTTGACTTCTATCCACTCGCCGATGACACGAACCTCGTAGGTGGCGATCGGCAGTTTGGCGGGTGGATTCAGCGCGCGGCCGGTCGCGAGATCGAAGCGCGCGCCGTGCATCGGGCAGGCGATCCAGCCGCGCGACATGCGCCCGCACTCGAGCCTCTCCTGAGCATGCGAGCAGATATTGGAGACGGCGTAGACTCGCTCGTTCGAGTGACAGATCAGCACGGACTTGCCGGCGAGATCGACTGCCTTCTTGGCGCCGGCCGGGAGCTCCGCGGCAGCCATGACCCGAACGAACGTCTCTGGCACCGGTGGTTGCCCGCTGGGATCGCGCGCGCCGTCGACACCCGGCGATGCGCTCATCAGCGCTTCTGCAAGCGCTGCCAATCGGGCCGCTTCGGCTCCAGCGCGAGATACCTGTCTACCGCCTGCTCGAAATGGCGGACTCGGATCTCCTGATAGTTGCCGAGGGTCAAGCCGCGCTTGGCGCTCGCCGCCAGCCCCTCCTGCTGCAGGAAGAGGTTGTCCGTGTCCTGATCGAGGATGGCGCCGAATCCCGGGTCCATGCCCTCGGCCGCGGTGAACGACTGGCTGTCTCCGAGGTGGATCGGCTCCGCCGGCTCCGGCCGCTCGCCACTGACCGGCACCGGGCGCAGGAAGAGTACCTCGTAGAGGCACATCCGGTGGTCGCGCGCGTCCGGCCTGAATCGATAGACCATGGGCAGCGAGACGCCCGGAAAGAGGAAGCAGTTCGGGAAGATGGTGTAGGAGAAGCAGTCGAGCAGCTCAGAATCCGACACCTTGCTCAAGTCCGTCCGGGTGGCCTTCTCGAACATGCCGCGAAACATCTCGGCCATGACCCCGCGCGCCTTCCCGCCCTCACCCAGAGAGCGCTCGACCTCGCCGAGCGCTCCGCTGTCGCCCAGGGTGAATTGATCCAGGATGTCCTGCTCCGTGTGCTTGCCGTAAAGATGGGGACTCAATACTCCGAGCGTCGAGATGAAACGGTTCACGTGCTCGCCGTAGACGTCGTACTGGGAGTTGGCATCGCCGTTCGAAACTGCCACCTGAGGATGCGTCTGGATGACGTGGTAGGCCTCGAGGAACGCTTCGATCGCGAGCTTCCAGTTGCACGGCAGCCGCTTCGAGACGTGCAGATGGATGTAGCGGTCATGGAGACCCCATGCCTCGATGTGCGCCTTGGCCTCAGGCCCCAGATATTCGGCCAGCGGCTTCGCGTCGGAGTCCATGTTGATGAATACGAAGCCGCCGAGCAGCTCCACCCGAGCCTGCGGCAGCGAGAATCTCGATCGATCCACGTGGGGAAAATCCCACGGGCAGACGACGGTCCGGTTGCTGCCATCGACGTTCCAGCTCCAACCGTGGAAGCTGCACTTGAACTCGCTCGCGCGCCCCATCGTGCCCGAGGCGCGCAGCTTCGTGCCGCGATGCAGACAGGCATTGTAGTAGGCGCGCACCTCCCTCTCGGCCACCCGTGTCACGATGAAGGAATACGGGCCGAGGTCATACACGTAGTAGTCGCCGATCTGCGGGATGTGCTCCTCACGGCAGGCGAACTGCCAGGTCCGCGTCCACAACCGATCGAGCTCCTCCTGCGCGTACGACGACTCGAGGTAGCGGGCGGTCGGGATGTCTTCATCGCCGAGGAAGCTGTAGGACTCCGAGCGCACCCACCCCGGCGCTGCGACCTTGTCGGCGGCGATGATTTCCTGCGTGCTGGGCGCGCCCGGGCAACGGGCTTGCCCCTTGTCCGCGGCGGTGCGTTCTTTGATCTCGGCCGACATGCTGTCTCTCCGCAATCCCGAGCTCACGCGGCCGCACGCTGTCGCGCGGCGGAGATCGTGTTCTTGTAAATCTGTCCGTCCTTCATGATGACCACCAGCCGGTCCGCGTTGAGAAGCAGGGAGAGGTTCGCGAGCGGGTCGCCGTCGACCAGCAGCAGGTCGGCGAGATAGCCGTCCTTGACCTCACCCAGCTTCTCGTCGCTTCCGGCGGTCATCAGGGTTCCGCCGTTACGAGTGGCGCAGCGCAGCGCCTCGGCCGGCGTGTAGCCGAAGTCTTCGACGAAGAATGCGAGGTCGCGCGCATTGGTGCCGTTCCTGCTCCAAGCGAACCCGTAATCGCCACCGATGAGGTGGCGGATTCCGCGCTTGCGCATCTCGGTATGACTCTTCCTCGAGGCATCGAGGAGCTTGTCGATACCCATGGCCCGCGCGGTCTCCGGAGTGATCCAGGGGGCGGCCTCGTGCAACATGGTATGGAAAAGGCCGACGGTCGGCGCGACGAAAACCCGGTCTTGCATTTCCTCCAGCATGTCGAGCGTCGGCTCATCGACGTACTCGCAGTGATACAGCACATCGACACCCGCGCGCAGACAGTTCTGGATCGAGCCGATGGAGCGCGCGTGCGCGTTCACCTTGCGCCCGAAGCTGTGGGCCGTCTCCACCGCCATGCGGATCTCCTCCAGGGTCATGGGCGTGGAGCTTGCGGGGGTGTTGGGATAGAACGGGTCCCCCGATACATCCAGCTTGATGTTGTCGCATCCTTCGCGACAGCAGAGGCGCACCGCCTTGCGCATCTGCTCCGGGCCGTCGACGACCATCGACGGCGAGGCGCGCGGATTGTGCACCCTGCTCTCGTCGCCCATGCCGCCGGTGACGGTGATCTCAGGCGATCCCGCCCTGATCCGCGGCCCCGGCAACCGCCCGGCGTCGACCTCATTGCGCACCGCGACATCCAGACGCAACTTGGCGGCAGAAGCGCCATACGCGCTCGTGAAGCCGTGATCGAGCAGTGCCTTGGCGACGCGCGCGGTCAGCAGCGTGTGCTCCTCGGGCGGCGGCGAGATCAGGTCGTCGGTGCAGGTGACCGTCTCGAAGGACAGGTGCGCGTGTCCCTCGACGAGGCCTGGCATGAGAGTCATACCCCTGGCTTCGATCAGCTGTGCGCCCGCCTGGGGGATCTGCCCAGGCACACGCGAGACCGCGCGGATCCGGTTCCCCTCGACCAGGACGTCACCGGAGTAAGGAGCCGAGCCGCCGCCGTCCCACACCCGGGCTCCGGTGAAGACGATCTTGTTCATTCGGGCGCTGCCTCTGCGCGCGGATCGCGCACCTGCGCAACCTTAAGAGCATTCGCCGAGCCGGCATAGGCCGGCCGATGACCAGGACGGCACAGGGGATTGTCCCCGACGGAAGTCCCCGCCTGCTCGGCGACTTCCCGGCACATGATCCCGGCACCATTTGCCGGCTGCCCGGGCGTCGAGAGCATGATCAGAGGCATTCATCACGTGGCCGTTCACGTCCACGACCTGGACAGGATGAAGAGTTTCTACCGCGAGGCCTTCGGGTTCGAGGTCGTGGGCGGGGAGTTCAGCTGGCGCGACGACACGCTGCTCGACAAGCTGATCGACGTTCCGGGCTCCGCGGCGCGCGGCGCCATGTTGCGTGCCGGTACCTGCTACCTGGAGCTCTTCGAGTTCAGCGCGCCGCAGCCCCGCTCCACCACGGCTCTGCGACCCAGTGACAAGGGCTACACGCACTTCTGTGTCGATGTGACCGACATCGAGCGAGAGTACGAGCGCCTGCAGTCCCTGGGGATGACCTTCGGACATCCCGCCCCCATCGACATGGGCCATGTCAAATCGGTCTACGGACGCGATCCCGAAGGGAATGTGATCGAGATCCAACAGGTCGCCCGCGACGCCGACATCCGCCTCGACCGGCTGCCGCCGTTGGGGAAATGACGAGGACCGCGGTCACTCTCCAGCATGCAACCTCTCAGCACCTATCCTGCGAAGCCTGAGGCGCCTGCCCGTGCGATTGCGCAGAGGCGCATCCGCGGCCGGCTGACGGTCGCCAATTGTGGCGCCCCGCCGCCGGGACGGCTCTAAGCCATCCTGGCCTCGGCCGCGATGAGGGCGGCCAGCCCTTGCGGATCGGAATAAAACGGCGAATGGTCCGTCTTCATCGACAGCTTTCTGACCCCGGGCATGCGCTCGCAGAACCAGTGCTGCTTGCTGGGCGGCAGCGCCTGGTCCAGCTCGCAGACGATGTACGTCTTCGGGACTCTTCCCCAACGAGCCGCGGAGAGCCGAACCGGCTCGTACATCGGACGCGTCGCCTGTGGGCGCAACTGCGCCGCGGCGCGTTGGGCCCTTTCCGCGCTGCAGGTATTGTAGAAAATCTCACGAGCCATGTGCGGATCGAGCTCCAAGGCATCGGTCTGGTTCCAAGGGGCCGCCGTTCGTGCGGCCGAGGGATTGCGATCGGCCTGCACGAGGTCAGTGAGCCGCTCGCCGTCCTTTGGCATCAGCGCAGCCAGGTAGATGAGCCTCTTGATCCGCTGCGGTTCCGTCTCCGCCGCCAGCGAGATGGGTATCCCCCCCATCGAGTGGCCGACCAGCGTCACCGGCTCTGGCGCCGCAACCACGGCGTCGACGACGGCGGCTCGATAGCCATCAAGCGTCACCTCCCGAGGCGGCGTCCGGTCCGCGCCGAGTCCGGGTAAGTCGATTGCGACGACGTCGAATCCGTCTGCCGCCAACAGTGGCCCCAGCTCCTCCCAACACCATGCGCCGTGCCCCGCACCGTGCACCAATATGATCCGTTTGCCGGCGTGGGCTGCCATTTTCTTCAGGTATGCCGCAGGAAAATCATTCTGCTTCGACACGCGGACCGAGCTCTTCGAACACGGCCCCGAAGGCGGACGCCATCGACATGGAGTCGGAGATCATCATGCGCGCCGACCCTGCGCGGTCGAGCATTGCCTTCAGCACCCCCTCGATGTCGTCGCTCTCGATGTCATAGATCGCGAGGTATGGCAGTGGCTTCGGGTCCGGCATGACTCCCATGCGCAAGCGATACCGCCGCGCAGACCTGACTCCGGGGACGGCAACGACGTCGCGCAGGTGGACGTTCTGATACCACTCGTTGTACTCATCCTCCCGGCCTGCGAGCGGCTCCGTCATAACGACCATCTTGTATCTGGGCACGACGTAGATCCTCGCGTCGAAAGCGACGACTGCAGGGTCGAGTTACAGGGACGGCGGCTCTACGCTTCGGCTTGCGCCGATACGTGGGCCGCCCGATATTCCTTCGGCGACATGCTGTAGGCGGATTTGAACATGCGGCTGAAGTGCGCCGCGCTCTTGAACCCGGCCATGCCGGCGATCTTGTGGATGGGATAGCGGCGATAGGCCCCGGTGACCAGCCAGTCGCGGGCCTTGGGCAGCCGTTGACCCCAGAGCAGATCGGAGAACGAGGTGTTGTTGGCCTTCAGCACGTAACAGAGATAGCGCGGAGAGATGCGGCAGTGCTGCGCGACACGCTCGCAGGTGAGGTCGGTCGACGTGAGGTACTGGCGGATGCAGGCTTGGATGTCGGCGAAGCGCCGCTCCATCAGGCTCTGCGGCTCCGCTGCGGCGGAAACCTGATCGCCCACGCCGTCGGACACCGACTGCAGGAACCCGGCAGCCAACGATTCCGCGGTGCTGCCGCTCAGGCAGTCGCCTTCGCTGCAAAGAAGCTCGAGCAGACCGGTGACCACCGGGCGACATTCGGCACCGATCTCGAACGCGCGGTGGATGCCCTTGGCCCACGGCATGTGCGAGAGAACCAGGTGTTCGGGCACGACCGCCAGCCCGCACTCGAAGGTGCCGCGCTCGCCGATGAAGGTACCGGAATAGAAAGGCTCGTCGGCGTTGATGAGGGCGCACTGGCCTGGCCTGACCGAGTAGGAGCCGACGGAGCTCGCCACCCGCATCTCGCCCTGGAAGATGAAATAGAGCAGCCGCGCCGCGGCCTTGCGCGCGCGGATATGATGCCAGCAGCGGCGGAAGGAGATGTCGACCCCGTTGACCGACCTCATGAAGAGGACCGGCTGGCTCAATCCCTTGCGGATGACCGAGCGGACCTCGCCACCGGCCGGCTGGATCTCGACATCGCCGTCGGTGAACTCGTTGCGCACCATGACCGACAGCGCATGCCGCGACTCGGCGAGATCGCGGCCGGAATAGGCGTAAACGGTCTGCATAGCCCCTCCACCGCGACGGCGGTGGCCACCGCGGCCAAATGGTTCTACGTAGGCCGCACGGGATTGTCAATGTTGCGCGGCGCGGCGCGAGGACTTGTCTGCGCCCGCAAAGAGCCTGTCCCGGGACTGCACGCGCCCTGGACGTTCCGCGAGCCCTATTTTCGCGGCAGCTCGATCTCGGACCGCGCCGTGGCCATGACCGTGCCGAGCTGATTGACCATCCTGAAATCAACCTGCGCGACCGCACGGCCGCGATCGTCGACCGACTTGTCGGTGACGCACGCGCTCATGATGGTGATGTCGCCGGAGAAGGCGGGGCCGCGGTAGGAGCAGTTGGAGTGCAGGATCGCGCCCCACTCCCCCGCCCAACCCGACAGATAGTCGAGAATCCATGCGCCCATCGAGGCGCCATATCCATACGCCCGCGGCATCCCGATGTAACGGGCCCAGCGCGGAAAGAGGTGGCCGCGAGAGGGCCCGATGTAGGCTCCGTCGGTGAGCTCCGGATTGTCTCTCTCGAGCACCGGGTCCTGCTCCTTGCCCGCCATGGGGCCGGTGAACCCGAGCGCCTCGATGTCGAGATCGGTGCGGCGATGAACGCCGCACCAGAGCGTGAAGATGTACGCGCGCCACTCCGTCGTGAAGCTGACGATGCTATGCGGTCCGATCACTCGCTCCGGCAGTCGATCCCCGACCTGCACCTCATCCCAGTAGCGCTTCCCGTGGCCGAGCTCGTGCAGCGCTTTGACATATTGGTACTTGCGCTGCTCGAGCTTCTCGAGCTCCTCATCGCTCCACTCGGGGTCCTCGGTGGCCTTGAGCGAGCCCATCTCCCGCGCAAGATCGGGGCGGTAGCGGATGCTCGTGGACCGCTGCGTGGCGATCCTGTCTCCCTGGGAGTTGTAGTAGTGGTTGTCGCCCCGCTGGAAGCAGGTCGGTCCCGCGAACTTCGTCTCCTTCACCACATAATCGAACGGAATGCGCTCGCTGTGCACGAGGTCCCCTGCCGCCAGGCGCGGGCCGTGGAACCACCACTCGTCGCCCCCGAATACGAGATGCGACTGCGGAATCCGGCCGACGCTGGCGGGCGCAGTGCCATGACAGTCGTCGGTGGCTACCGCGAAGGAGTGCGGCGCCACAATGCGCCCGAAGCGGCTCTGCGCCGCAAAATCATCGTCATAATGCGCGCGGTTCGGGAAGTGCATCGCCTGAACCCAACGGCGGATGTCGGTGTTGGAGATCGGCTCGCGCAACCGGCCCGGTTGCATGGACTTGCCGAGGTATCGATCGATGTCGGAGCAATCGAGGGTCGTGCCCGTCATTGACTCTCCCGATGAGCGCAGCTCATATTGCCGCCACGGCCTTTGGGACCTGCGAGCCAGTCTGCCGGGCCGCTCGCGCGGCGATATCATCAGCCGCGACGTAGCCGAACGTCAGCGCCGGCCCGATGGTGCCCCCCGCGCCCGGATAACAGTTGCCGAATGGACTTCCGGAGGCGTTGCCAGCGGCGTAGAGATTGGCAATCGGCTGCCCGTTGGCGCCGAGCACGCGGGCGCTGGCGTCGGCTTTCAATCCTCCCTTGGTGCCCAGGTCGCCCAGGTTGATCGGCACGGCGTAGAAAGGCGGTGTGTCGATCGCTCCGAGAGAGGGATTCGGCGTGCAGACAGGATCGCCGAAGAAGCGATCGTAAGCATTGCCGCCGCGGCCGAATTCGGGATCTCGGCCCTCCCGCGCGTATCCGTTCATGAGCGCGACGGTGTTGCCCAGAGCATTCGCCGAGACCTGGATCTTGCGCGCCAGCTCCGGGATCGTCGGCGCCTTGAAAAGGTAGTGGTCCCACCAATCGGGTGGGATCGCCCGGTCGGGCATCACCGGCGCCGGCATGAAGCCGCCCGCGGAGAAGCGGGCGCGGAAGGCGGCGTCGAACACGAGCCAGCATGGACAATTCCGACCCGTCTTCAAATGATCGGCCACCATCGCCTTGCCGAAATCATCGTAGCCGCATGCTTCGTCCACGAACCGCAGACCTTCGCGGTTGACGCAGACGCTGTGTGGGCGGCCTACATCGAAGGCGGCCTGGTGAATCTCCTCGAAGTTGGATGCTCGAGGCATGGGCATGTGCATGGTCGGTATCCACCAGGCCGCCTCGGTGTGCTCGGTTGCAGCCCCGATCGCCAGCGCGGCGAGCAGGGCATCACCCCGGTTGGCGTCCTCTGGGGTGCTGCTGTAGCGCGCCAGCCCCGGAACTTCGAGGTAGCGCTCGCGCAGCGCCTGGTTCCACTCGAAGCCGCCGGCGCACAGCACCACCCCGTGTCTGGCGTGGATCTCGTACGCACGGCCGAAGTAACTGACCTTCACACCGGAAACGGCGCCACGGCTCGTGGACAGGGCATCGAGGCGGGTGTCCAGCCGCACCTCGACACGACGCTCGAAGAGCCGCCGATGCAGTTGCCCCATCAGCGCCGCGCCCTGCGTGAGCCTGCGATCCCGCCGCGTTAACCGACGCGTGCGCCGGTCCGACCAGTAACGCCAGAGTATTCTCCCCAGAGCGCGCCGCCAGCCCTTGCCGCGCGTCGAGAGCGTGAAGAACTCCCCTAGATCCATCGCGTAGCGGTTGAGGAGCTTGAAGCGCGTGTACTGCTCCCGCATCAGCGTGAATCGCTCACCGAGCTCGAGCCCATCGACGGTTGGACAGACGAGCGATCGGTCGGCGCGCGCCCCCGGGGCTTCCGGGTAGTAATCCGGCCACTGCGCCGCCGCAACCGCGATGCCCAGCGACTTCATGAAGCGGACCATCTGCGGCGCCTGATCAACGTATGCCTCCAGCCGCTCGCGCCGCGCCGATGATCCGGCCACGGCGCCGAGATATTTCAAGGCCTGCTCCCGGCTGTCGTCGTTGCCGCCGAGTTGATGATTCGGCACCCACAATACGCCGCCCGAGGTCGCCGACGTGCCGCCGTACTTGTGCGCCTTTTCCACGATCAGCACGGAGAGACCGCGCTCCGCCGCGCGCAGCGCCGCCATGGCCCCGGCAGCCCCCGAGCCGACGACGATCACATCGTGGATTTCATCAGTGTCGACCGCCATCTCAGTCTCCGGAGCGCATCCGACGCATTTGGCTGTTGCATGTTTACACCGGTGCAAAGGCCTGAGTCCACGGCGCCGCGGGCTCGCGGCCGCAAGAGATGGTCTGCCGCCGAACCCATATTTGCCTGAGGCGGCAAGGGCTCCGCTGTGCGGTCACGCACTCCGCGCTGCGGGGACGCGACTCCATATACTGCGGCCATCGGTCGTGCATTTGACGACGAAGAGACACCATGAGCTCGACGCAGCCGCCTTCCTCCAAGCCGGTCGCCTTGGTGACGGGCGCAAGCGCCGGGATCGGCGAAGCCATCGCACGCAGGCTCGCCGCGGGCGGATTCCGCATCGTCTCCGTGGCGCGGCGAAAAGACCGTCTGCAGAAGCTCGCGAGGGAGCTCGGATCGATGACCGAGACGCGCACGCTGGTGGCGGACGTTACGGCAACCGATACCCCTGATCGGGCCATCGCGCTCGCAGTGGACTCCTTCGGCAGACTCGATTGCCTGGTCAACAACGCCGGCTCCGGAAAATGGGCGCCGGTGCGCGAGACCGACGATGCGACGCTCGCCGAAGTGATCGATACCAGCCTCAAGGCGCCCTTCCGCTTCTGCCGTGCGGCGCTGCGCGTCATGCGGCCCGGGTCCTCGATCATCAGCGTCGGCTCGGTGTTCGGGATCCTGGGCGGTCTCGATGGTGGAATCTACTGCGCCGTAAAGGCCGGCTTGATCGGCCTCACCCAGGCTCTCGCCGTCCAATACGGATCGGACGGCATCCGCTCCAACCTCGTGGCTCCCGGCGTAGTGAAAACAGACATGACACGAGACTATTGGGACGCACCCGGCTTCCAGCGACTGAACCAGGAGATGACTCCGTTCAACCGCGATTGCACGGTGGAAGACGTCGCCAACGCGGTCTACTTCCTCGCCTCCGAGCAGGGCAGCTTCATCAATGGCCAGACCTTGGCGCTGGACGGCGGTTGGTCGACCACCAAGTATCTGTCGAGGGCCGCACTCACGCGCGGGATATAGAGACGCGGAGTTATCCGGGTTCGACCGGGCGCCCGCTGGGGGGTGATGAGGGCTCAGCTGGCCGCTTCGACTCCGGCGACGGAAGTCCTCTGCATCATGCGGCCGGAATCGACCGCATACGGGATCACCCGGTGCAGTGCGCCGCAGTTGTCCCACACGACCAGATCGCCTTCCGACCACTGGTGGCGGTAGGTGAACTCCTGCTGGGCGGTCCACTCGAGAAGCCGGGCGAGCAGCGCCCGGCCCTCGGCGTGCGACCTGCCAACCACCTCGTCGGCTGTGTAGCCGATGAGCATGGACTTGCGTCCGGACTTTCGGGTCCACACGAGCGGTCGCTCGTGCTTCATCCCGCGCCGCTGCGCATCGAGCGACTCGGGCGTTGCAACCTCCCGTACCGCCGCCGTGACGGTATGCACGACGCGCAGGTTGGCGATCTCGGCCTTGTCCTCCGCCGGCAGCGCCTGATAGGCGGCGAACGTGCTCGCAAACTCGGTCTGGCCGCCCTTGGGCGCAACCCTGCGCGCACTCAGTACGCTCGCCTTGGGAGGGGGAATCGGCGAGGTCATTCCGTCCATGTGCCAGAAGTAGGTGCCGAGGACGTACTCGGGCTCGGTATTGATCTTGGGATCGAGTGTGATGGTGTAGACGCCCTCGGCGGACTTGTCGCCGCCCGGCACTCTGTTCGTGAAATTGACGCGATCACCCAGCTTGTCGGTGAAGGCAAGCTGCTCCTGGTCGCTCAGGCCGATCTGCGGAAAGACCAGCACGCCCCGCTCATCGAGCAATTCCAGGCAACGCTGCGCCACCTCGTCATCGAGCAACGCCGCGCGGTCGACGCGCACGATGGAGCCGACGTTGGGCTTGATGTTCTCGACTGCGATTTTCATAAAGGTTTCCCCGTGGCCTCTCGTCGCACGCCGGCGGAGCTCAGGGGGGCCGCCGTCTCTTGCTAGTAATCACCACTGCTGCTTAATATCGTAACCCAAAACGGAGTATCCTGGATAGATGCCGCTGAAGATCGAGACCGACCAGGGCGTGGCGCTGCTCACACTCAACCGCCCGGAGAAGGGGAACTCCCTTACGCCGGAGCTCCTGCTCGCGCTCGAGGAGGCCTGGCGTCGGGTCGACACCGACGATGCCATCCGCGTGGCGATCGTCACCGGCGCCGGCGAACGGCACTTCTGCACCGGCGCCGCCGTCGAGGAGCTCAAAATGGGCCGCGGTGGCCTGCAGAACGTGCCCTATGCCGCGGCCAACCGTTTCTCGCCGCGGATGTGCCAGGTGAGCAAGCCGGTCATCTGCGTGCTCAACGGGCTGGTCAATGGCGGCGGCCTGCATTTCGTCGCCGACTGCGACATCGTCATCGGCTGCGAGCGCGCCGAGCTCATGGATACTCACGTCAGCGTGGGTCAGGTCTCGGCGCTGGAATCGGCCGGACTGGTCCGCCGCGCCGGTGTCGGCGCAGCACTGCTGCTGGCTCTCTGCGGCCGGGGCTACCGCATGCCGGCCAAGCGGGCTTACGAGCTCGGCATCTTCGATCTGCTCGAGCCGACCGCCGCCGCGGCGCTGGCGCGCGCCCGCGAGCTCGCGGCCGCCATCTGCTCGAACTCGCCGCAGGCGATGGCGCTCAGCAAGCGGGCGATCTGGGGCGCCACCGAGCTTACCGATCCCGCCGCGGCGGTGCAGGGGTGGGAGCTGCTCAAGTCCCACTGGGCTCATCCGGATTTCGAAGAGGGGCCGAAGGCCTTCGCCGAGCGGCGGCCGCCGCGCTGGGATCCCGATCCCAACGCGCGACGGTAGTCGAAGCCACCTGCGGCGGCCGGGCGCCTCCGTATGCCTGGAGTTCTTCGGCGTGTTTACGGAACCGGGGCGCGGTAACCCAGACTGCGGGAGATCGCTGCCGCCTCCTCCGACACACAGCGCGCCAACTCCGCGAGCCGGTCCTGCAGCCGCGAGCTCGGGGCTGCCACGACCAGAGCCCCCATGACTGCGCCGCCCGCATCGCGGATAGGCGCTGCGGCGCCGCTTACCCCCTCCGACGCCTGGTCAACGGTCTGTGCCACTCCGACGTTCCGCGCTGAGGCGATTGCCTCAGCCAGCTGCTTCTTGTCGACCTCGGTGCCGGCGGTCATCCGCCGCGGCTTCAGTCGAGTCAGATAACGGCGGACCTCCGAGTCCGGCGCCGCAGCCAACAATGTCCTGCCCGCCGCCGTGCAGTAGAGCGGCCGGCGATCACCCACCGAGACCGCAAAGCGCACGGCGTTGCGGCTCTCGACGACGTCGACGTAGGTCAGAGTCTCCCCGCCCGCATCGCGTACCGCGAAGAGAACGGTCTCGCCCGAGCGCTGCGCGAGGCGGTGCATCCCATCGCGAATCAGGTCCGACGACTGAAAGCGCCGCCGGGCCTCGAGCAGGGCGCCGCCAAGGCCGAAGGCACTCGGCCCCAGGCGGTAAGCGCCCTCCGCCACCGTCACGAATCCCGCGTCTGCGAGGCCCCGCAGCAGCGCGGCGATGCTGCTCTTGGGCGCCGCGAGCGTCCGGCTGAGTTGCGCGAGGCTCACGGGCGTGGCGCTGGCGCACAACGCTTCCAGAATGTGGATGACGCGTGTAACCGATTGCGGAGAGTTGGAACGACGGTCGGCGGCGAGCCTGGCGTTCACTGCGCGACCCACTTCGAGCGCAGCGCGAACTCCGACAGGTACTTGGTCGAGCTCCAGCCGCCATCGACGACGATGGTCTGGCCGTTGATGAAGCTGCCGCCGGGTGAGCACAGGAACGCCACGATGCTCGCAATGTCCTCGACCGTGCCCAGCCGCTGGTGCGGAGTCATCTCCACGTTCACCTTGCGGAATCCCTCGTCCTGGAGGCGATGCTCGACCATCGGCGTGACCGTGACACCGGGCGCCACGGCATTGCACCTTATGCCCTGAGCGCCGTACTGGCAGGCGATGTGCGTGGTGAGAGCGGTCAGCCCGCCCTTCGCCGCGGAGTAGGCGCCGCCGCGCATGCCGCCGACGACCGCGAAGGTCGAAGTGATGTTGATGATGGCGGAGCCCGGCTTCATGTGCGGCAGCACATCGCGGGCGAGGCGAAACGGCGCCCGCAGCATTACCCCGAGGAAAAGATCCAGCATGCGATCGTCGGTCTCGTGCAGCGGCTTGGGGCTGCCGATGCCGGCGTTGTTGACGAGAAAGTCGACCTGCCCCCAGCGGGCGACCGCAAGCTCCACGATGCGCTTCGGCGCGTCCTCCGCAGTCAGATCGACGGCAAGCGTGGCGATGCGGTCGCGATCACCGATGGCGTTGACGAGCCCGGCGAGCTTGCTCTCGTCCCGGCCCGTACCGACGACCGCCATGCCCATCTGCGCGAGCTTCACGGCGCACCCATAACCGATGCCGCTGCTCGCCCCCGTGACGATGGCTACCTGCATATCATGCCTCCCCCGGGATCGCTGCGATGCGCCGCGCGGCCTCCTCCAGACCGCCGGCGATGGCGATCAGAAGCTGCGCGCGCTTGAGAAAGAGATGCGGCTCGGCCTCGTCGCTGAAGCCCATGCCGCCGTGGATCTGGATGTTCTTGCCGGAATTGGCGAGCGCCGCCGAGCCGGACATCAGAAACGCGCACTCAACCTGCAGGTGCGCGTCCGCTCGCCCATCGTCCAACGCCACCGCCGCGAAGCTCACCTGGTCGCGCGCGCAGCGCGCGGCGATCGCCATGTCGGCGCAGTGATGCTTGACAGCCTGAAAGGTGCCGATGGGACGACCGAACTGCTGGCGCGCGCCGGCATACGCCACCGCCATATCCATCGCAGCGCCCGCGATGCCTGCGAGTGCCGCGGCATCGAGCAGACGAAGTCGGGCGATCCCGGCATCATCGAATCGCGCGAAGGCCGGCCCCGGTGCGGCGACTTCGCGCAGCGCCGCGAGCCACAGCCGATCATCGAGGTTTTTCATCCGACCCGGACGCAGCTCATGGAGTGAGGCGCCGCCGGCGTCCCGCAAAAGCACGTACCCCGCCTGCGGCTCTGCCACCACCACGATTCGGTCACCGCGCCGATAGGCGGCTGCCACGCGCAGCGAGTCGGCCTGCTTGCCGGAGAGCAGCGGTGCCGCGCCGATCGTCGCCAGAATGCCGGGGGATGCCAACCGGCTGCCGAGGCGCACGGCAACGAGCGCCTCCTCCACCGCGCCGAGGCCGCTGCCTCCCTGCTCCTCGCTGAGGCCCATGGCGAAGACGCCGATCTCTGCGAGGCTCGCCCAAGTGGCCGCAACTTCCTCACCAGAGGCGTGCAGGCGGGACAGTGGCAGCAGCTCGAGCAGCGATTCGTCGATGGTATCGGCGGTCGCCAGCTGCTCAGCGCCGGGGTGATACCGCAGGTCGGTCATCGCGCGCCGCCTCGCGATCGATGTCTCATGCCGATGCTCCGAAGCAATGTCTCGCAACCGCCATCGCCTGTCCGCCACGGCCTCCGAGCTCCGCGAGCAGAGCTTTCAGCCGGTAAGTCCAGAGGTGCAGCGGATGCTCGAGCGTCATCCCCATCGCCGCCAGCATTTGATGAACATCATAGACGATGCGCGTCGCACTCTCCTGCGCATGCATTGCAGCGAGCGCCGCGTCGCCGTCGTCAGCCGTGGCGGCAGCCTTGAGCGCCAGCCAGCGCACCCCGCCCGCCAACACGGCGCATTCCGCCATGCGGTGGCGCAACGCCTGGAATGTGCCGAGCGGGCGGCCGAACTGCTTGCGTAGGGTGAGATGCTCGACGGCCGAAGCCACAGCGGCCTGCAGCAGGCCGCTCGCCTCGGCGGCCAGCGCCACGCGCAGCCACTTGCGTACGGAGGCGGCCTCCACGCCCGCGAGTGGCGTCGAGGTGAGGCCGGATCGCAACCTGCCCATCGGGTACGCCAACAGCGATTCGACCGGCTCCACTTCGGCCGCCGCCGGCTGCGCGAGTCTCACGCTGTCCCCTTCGATCGCAATCACCGTGCGCGCGCCAGCGACGAATCGTCCCGGTCGCCCGCCCTCGATGAGTCCGAGCGGTCGCGGCCATTCGCCCGGAAGATGCGGGCGCAGCAGCATCGACAGCGCGATTTCCGCGGTGCACGGCAGGCGCGCCAGCCTCTCCACCGCCATGGCGGCGGCAAGCGGCCCGAGCTCCGGGACCCGTGCGACATCGAAGTATTGCCCCTCCGTGAGCTCCTCCTCGAGCTCGCGGCCGACCAGGGCGAAGCCGTGAAACTCGGTGGGCTTGGTCTCGAAGCGCTGCGCCAGCTTGTCGATGGCCGACACCAGCGCCTCCTGATCGGACGTGAGCTCGAAATCCATCAGCGCGGCTCCCGGGGCAGCTTCAGCAGCTCAGTGGCGACCAGGTTGAGCTGGATTTCGGCGGCGCCCGAGGCGATGCCCGCGACGATGGCCCGCTGGTGGTGCGCGAGCAGCATGGCGTCGCCGCCCGAGAGGCTCTCGGGCACGTGCTCGACCACGAACTCGCTCACCAGCTTTTCCGCCATGACGGTCGCATAGCGGGCCGCACTGGCTTCCGGTCCGACGGTCTTGCCATGACGCCGCTTATCCACGATGGAGTAGCTGTAATACCGCGCTGCCTCGCATGCAGCCCGCGCGATGCCCGCTTGCCCGACGGCGCCTTGGCCGAAGCGCCCGCCACGCTTCAGCGTTTCCACTGCGCGGTGCAGCATTCTGGTCGCCAGCGCGAACCGCGGTATGCCGACCCGCTCGAGCGAGAGGGCCGTGCGCGCAATCTCCCATGCCTGCCCCTCACTGCCCAACAGGGCATCCGCCGGCAGGGCCACGCCATCCAGGAAGACCTCGTGAATGTCGCCCTCGCCGATGATGCTCGGGATCTGACGCACGATGATGCCGGGCGTATCCATCGGCAACAGGAACACGGAGATCCCGTCCTTGCCCGCGCTCGTTCTCGCCAGCAGGAAGCAGGTGTCGGCATGACCTGCATAAGAGGTCCAGATCTTCTGGCCGGTGATGCGGTAAGTCGCGCCCTCCTTCTCTGCCCGCGTGCGAAGCGAGGCCAGATCCGAGCCTGCCTCGGGCTCCGAGAACCCCTGGCACCAGATCGTCTCCCCGCGCGCCATCGGCGGGATGTAGCGCTGCTGCTGTGCTTCGGTGCCGAACCGCATGAGCGTCGGTCCGATCCAGTTCACGTTCATGTACTGCCCGCCGCGGGGCTCGCCCGCCGCCCACATCTCCTCGGCCAGGATGAAGGCCGCCCACGGGTCGGCGTCGCGCCCACCCCAGCGCTTGGGCCAGTGCGGCACCAGCAAGCCCACCCGCGCGAGCTCACCGCAAAACCTCTTGGAAAAGGCGCTCTGCAGCTGCGAGGCCGGCCCGTGCGCCTGCAACTCCCAATCCGGCGGCAGATGGGCCGAGAGGAAGTCGCGGATCGCAGCGCGAAACGCCCGCTGCTCAGGATCCCAGTCGAAGTCCACTCGCCACCCCCTATCGCCGCCACCATCGTTCGAGGACAGGGCAGTTTACATCGCCCGGCCCGGGGTACATAATGAACAGCATTGTTGCATATTAGCGGGCGGTAGAGAACGGCCATGAGCGAGACTGCCAATGCCATCAGGGAATCGGTGTCCCGGGCGGCCGAGGAGCCGAACGAGCCCTTCACCGTCGGGGTGGAAGCCTACACCTCCGAGAGCTATGCGCGGGCGGAGCGCGACAAGCTCTGGCGCAAGGTCTGGCAGCAGGTCGGCCGGGTGGAGGAGATCCCCGAGGTCGGCGATTTCCTGACTTACGACATCCTGGACGATTCGATCATCGTCGTACGCACGGCACCCGATGCGCTCAAGGCGTTCTACAACGTCTGCTCGCATCGCGGCCGCAGGCTGATCGATACCCCGAAGGGCGCCAAGCGCGCCTGCGGCAAGGGCAAGCATTTCGTCTGCGGCTTCCACGGCTGGACCTACAACCTGCAGGGCCAGTGCACTCACGTGGCGGACCGGAGTCTGTGGAACGATGCGCTCACCGAAGAGCGCACGCGCCTGGGCGAGGTCAAGGTCGATACCTGGGGCGGCTGGGTGTGGATCAACATGGAGCCGCATTGCGAGCCGCTGCGGCGGTATCTCGAGCCCGCCGCCACCATGCTCGATCCCTTCGAGCTGCAGAACATGCGTTGCCGGTGGCGGCGCTGGATCGTCTTCGATTGCAACTGGAAGGTGGCGCTCGAGGCCTTCTGCGAGACCTACCACGTCGCCTCGACGCATCCGGAGTTCATGCGGTTCGGCGATTTCCGCGGTTGGGCGCGCGCCCAGGGCAAGCACGGCAACATAGGCTACGACGCGCCCAAGAACATGGATGACAATCAGCAGGCGAAGCTGCGCCTGGGATCGGGCAACGACCCGCGCATCTCCACCGCGGAGATGCAGACCTACACCTGGGAGCAGGTGAACACCAATACGACCCAGACGCTGGTCGATGCGGCCAAGCGCCTCGTCAACGAGCTGCCCGAAGGCACGCCGGCCGACAAAGTGCTGAAGCACTGGCTGGAATCCGCCCGGCGCGACGATGCGGCGCGCGGGGTCATCTGGCCGACGGTGAATCCCGAGCACGTCGGCAAGAGCGGCACCTCCTGGCAGATCTTCCCCAACTTCCAGATCGGCCACGCCGTCAACAATGCGCTCTGCTACAGCGCCCGCCCCTACGGCTACGATCCCGACAAGTGCATCTTCGAAGCCGCCGTGTACGAGCTCTATCCGCGGGGGCAGGAGCCGAAGACCGAGTGGCAGTATCTCGCCGTCGACGACCCACGCTGGGGCAGCGTGCTGCCGCAGGACTTCTCCAACATGGCGGCGGTGCAGCAGGGCATGAAATGCGGCGGTTTCCGCGGCACCCTGCCCAATCCCTATCGCGAGCGCAACATCGCCAACTTCCACCGCAGCCTCGCCCGCTACATGGGCACGGGCGCGCCGCGCACGATCGAATGACGATCGCCGACGGCTCCGCCGGAGACCCGCCATGACCTTCGCCGTCCGAGACCTCACGCCACGCATCGCCACCGAGATCCGCGCCGACAAGGACACGCTCCTGCGCGGGACGCGGGCGCATGAAATCAGGGAGCGGCTCGAGCAGCGCGGCGTTCTGGTTTTCCCCCAGATCGCCTTCACCGACGACGAGCAGGTCACCTTCACCGAGACACTCGGTACGTTCGCGCGCGAGGTACGCGGCGAGAAGATCTACAAAGTGACTCTGGATACCAAGGTGAACGAGCTGGCCGACTACCTCAAAGGCGCCTTCTACTGGCACATCGACGGCACGATGAGCCCCATGCCCATCCTCGCCTCGCTCCTCTCGAGCCGAGTGCTCGGGAACCTTGCGCCGGGCGCCGGCGAGACCGAGTTCTGCAACACATACGCTGCCTACGAGGACCTGCCGGCGGAGGAAAAGAAGCAGCTCGAAGGCCTGCGCGTGATGCATTCGGCCTGGAACAGTCTCTTCTATTACGAGCCGGAGCCGGAGATCGAGCAGTTGCGACAGATGATGAGGATCGGCGACAACGAGCTGCCACTCGTGTGGACCCACCGCACGGGGCGCAAGTCGCTGATCCTCGGCTGCACCGCACGGCACATCGTCGGCATGGACTTCAAGAAGAGCGCGGAGCTGCTCGTGCAGCTGCGCTGCTGGGCGACCCAGCCGAAGTTCGTCTACCGGCACAAGTGGTCGGTCGGCGACCTCGTCATCTGGGACAACACCGGCACCATGCATCGCGCCACACCGTACGAGGCGGACTGCGGCCGGCTGCTGCACCGCACGAAGCTCGAGGGCGAGGAAGCCTTCGCGTGACGGCGCCGGCTCTCGCGGGCAAGGTTGCAGTCGTCACGGGCGCCAGTCGCGGTATCGGTCGCGGCATCGCGCTCGCCCTCGGGGACGAGGGCGCCACCGTCTACGTCACCGGCCGCACGGTCACTCCCGGCTCGTACTCCCTGCCGGGCACGGTCGGCGAGACCGCCGCGCAGGTCGATGACCGCGGCGGCAAAGGCATCGCGGTGCAGGTCGATCATGCGAACGATGACCAGGTCGCCGCTCTCTTCGAGCAGGTGCGGCGGCAACAGGGCCGCCTCGACATCCTGGTCAACAATGCGTTCTCCCTCCCCGAAGACCTCACCGAGCCGCGTCCTTTCTGGGAGAAACCCCTCTCCAACTGGGAGATGGTCGATGTCGGCGTGCGGTCCAACTTCGTCGCCGCGTGGCACGCGGCGCAGATGATGGTGCCACGCAAGGAAGGCCTCATCGTCGCGATCTCCGGTTACGTGGGGGTGACCTACACCTACGGCGTAGTGTTCGGGACCTGCAAATCCGCGGTCGATCGCATGGCGCGCGACATGGCGGTGGAGCTCAAGCCCCACCACGTCGCCTCCCTCTCCATGTGGTGCGGACTCACGTTCACGGAGCGGGCGCATCGCAACCTCAATCGCAACCCCGAGATGAAGAAGCAGACGGTGACCAATCCTCTGGTCGGCTCCACCGTCGAATTTCCCGGCCGCGTGATTGCCGCCCTGGCCCAGGATCGCGACGTCATGCGTCGCAGCGGCGGCACCTTCATCGGCGTCGAGCTCGCGAACGAGTACGGTGTCACCGACATCGACGGCAAGGTGCCGCCGTCGCTGCGCGCCGAGCGCGGCTCCCCCATCTGGTCGCCGATTTGAAAGAGGAGCATTCCGTGCCCGAGTTGAGATTCGACAATCGCGTTGCCGTCATCACCGGCGGCGGCAGAGGTCTCGGAAGGGCTTATGCCCTGCTGCTCGGCTCCAAGGGAGCCAAGGTCGTCGTCAACGACGTCGGCGGAAGCCTCAAGGGCGATGGCGCTGACGCCGGTCCGGCAAAAGAGGTGGTGCGGGAGATCGAGGCCGCCGGGGGCGAGGCGGTCGCCTGCACAGAGTCCGTAGCGACGCCGGCAGGGGGCAAGGCCATCATCCAGGCTGCGCTCGACACCTATGGGCGCATCGACATCCTCGTTCACAACGCCGGCAACGTGCGTCGCGGCTCGCTGAAGGAGATGACGTACGAGGATTTCGACGCGGTCGTGGATGTGCACCTGAAGGGAGGCTTTCACGTCGTCCGACCCGCATTCCCCGTCATGTGCAAGGCCGGGTACGGGCGTATCGTCCTGACCACTTCGATCGGCGGCCTGTACGGCAATCACAACGTCGTCAACTACTCCATGTCGAAGGCCGGGCTGATCGGCCTCTCCCACGTCGCGGCGCTGGAGGGCGCGCAGGAGGGAGTGAAGTCCAACATCATAGTTCCGGCCGCGGTGACCCGCATGGCCGAAGGGCTCGACATTTCGCAGTACCCGCCGATGGGGCCGGAGCTGGTCGCGCCCGTGGTCGGCTGGCTGACCCACGAGTCGTGCTCGATCTCGGGCGAGATGTTGATCGCGCTCGCCGGCCGCGTGGCGAAGGCATACGTGGCGGAGACGCGCGGCGTGTACCGCCCGTCCTGGTCCATCGAACAGGTGGGCGAGCAGATGGAGGCGATCCGCGACACGCGCGAGCCCCTCATTCTTCCCGTGCTCCCCTACGGCTTCGGCGAACACCTGAAGTACAGCTTCGGGCGGGCACGGGCCCGAAAATAACCTTCGAGCCAGGGGCGGCCGACAGCGATGAAGCGCAAGCTGACATTCGGCTATCTCTGTGATTTCAGGAACCCGTCCCAATGGCGCCGGCCCTGGCCTGATCTCTACGCCGAGACCCTCGAGTTCATCCGCTGGAGCGAGAGCGTCGGGTTCGAGGGCGCGTGGGTGCCGGAGCATCATGGGGCCCAGGATGGCTATGTCCCTGCGCCGCTGCTCGTCCTCGCGGCAATCGCCGCGCGTACCAGCACCATCAGGCTCGGGTCCGCGATTGCGCTCGCGCCGCTCTACCACCCGGTGCGCTTCGCGGAGGAATGCGCGATCCTGGACATCCTGTCCAACGGCCGTCTCGAGATGGCCGTCGCGATCGGCTACCGGCGCCGCGAGGACGAGGCGTATGGCGTCGACTTCTCCACACGCGGGAGACGTACCGACGAGTTCCTGGAGATCGTCCGCCGGCTCTGGGCCGGAGAGTCATTCTCCTTCGAGGGCAAGCACTTCCGGCTGCAGAACGCCTCGATCGCTCCCACGCCGCCGCGAGGTCAGATCCCGCTCTACATCGGCGGATTCAGCGACAAGGCGATCGAGCGGGCCGCGAAGTATGGCGACGGCTACTTCGGCAACGAGGAAATCTGCGATCTCTACGCCGGGAAGCTGCGCGCCGCCGGCAAGGACCCGGCCGCCGCCCGCATCCGCATCCAGGGACTCTTCGTCGTGGTTGCCCGCGACCCGGAGCGTGCCATGCATGAGCTCGCGCCCTACTATCACCACGTGAACAACACCTACGGACAGTGGCTGGCGGAAGATCGCGCCTCGACGGGCTTTGCCGACGCCGCGCTCGCCCCGATGACGCTGGAGGCGTTCAAGGCAAGCGGCATCCTGCGCATTCTGACGCCGGGACAGGCGATCGACATGCTCACGCGGATGCAGGCGAAAGCGCCCGTCGAGCACTTCATGATGATGAAGCCGCCCGGCCTGCCGGTGGCGAAGCTGATCGAGTACGCGGACCTCTTCGCGAAGGAAGTCATCCCCGCGTTTCGTTGAGCGTCCGCCAAAGACCTCCCCATCGAACTCGGAGCCGCAACCCATGACGATCCACGCCCCCGGCGCCGCCAAGGCGGCCAGGCTCGAGCAATTGCTCGACCGCCAGGACATTCTCGATTGCCTGATCCGCTTCTCACGGGGGATGGACCGCTTCGACCGGGAGCTGTTTCTCTCGGCTTTCCACTCCGACGCGATCATTGCTGCCGGACCCTTCGTCGGCGGACCCGTGGAACTTTACGACTGGGCATCCCGGCTGCACGAGCAGGGGCAGGCGGCGACCCACCACAACCTGCTCAATCACACCTGCGACATCGACGGCGACAGCGCGCACACGGAGACTTACTACCTGTTCGTCGGGCGCAATCGCGACGAGACCAACTGGATCGCGGGCGGCCGCTACATCGATCGGCTGGAGCGGCGCGGCGGCGCATGGAAGATCGCCCTGCGGACCAACGCCATCGAATGGTCGGGACTCGTGCCCACGCTGCCCATTCCGTTCGGCGACGTGCCCGACATCCACGCCAACGGCGCTCCCCTGCGCAGCAGAGGCGATCCCTCCTATGTCCGGCCGCTGCGAAACGTGCGCAAAATGCGCTCGCCTGGTTGAATCCGCGGCGAGCCTACTGCCTGAAAGCCTCGGCCGGCTCGATCGGCGACATCATCACCAGCGGAATCTCACGTGCCGTCGACGCCTGGTAGGACTTGTACGGCGGGAAGATGCCCACCATGAAGTCCCACACCTTGGCGCGCTCCGCGCCTCGTGGCTCGCGCCAGGTCGCGCGGTAGGCCTGCGAGGCGATCTGGAAATGCAGCTCCTTGCTTGCCGCGACGTTGAGATACCAGGCGGGATGGTGATCCGCCCCGCCCTTCGATGCGACGATGACGACCTCGCCGCCGATGTCCCCGTAGATGAGCGGTGTGATGATGGTGTTGCCGCTCTTGCGGCCGATGTATTTCAGCAGCAGTGTCGTCGTGAATCTGTGGCCGCCGATGTCGCTCACGTCCACGATATGGCCGCGCGTGCCGCCCGACCCGAGGTACATCTCGAGATGCTCGGTCTTCCAGTCGCGTCTGGCCTTGGCGATCACGGCGCTGGTTTCATCAGTCATGGCTCGGCCCTCAATTTGACGGGTTACACGGTAATCATCGGCCCTTCCAATTCGGACGACGCTTCTCGGCGAATGCCCGCGGCCCCTCCCTGGCATCCTCGCTCAGGTAGGCCGACTCCGACGCGTGCCGGGCAGCACGCAGCGCCGCGGAACGGCCCATCTCCGTTGACAGCATGACCGTCTCGCGCGCCGCGCGCACCGAGAGCGGAGCGCCCTCGAGGATCTCGCCGGCGAGCTCGAGCGCCGCCTCCAGCAGCCTCGCCGGCTCGGCCAGGCGGTTGACGAGTCCGATCTCGTACGCACGCTGCGCCGTGATCGGCTTCCCGGTGAGGAGGATCTCCATCATGATCCGTTGGGGAATCATGTGGATGAGCGGCGCCGCCCAGGGTGAGCTCCTGCCGACCTTCACCTCGGTGACGGCGAATTTCGCGCTCGTGCTCGCCACACAGAGATCGCACGCCTGCGCGATCATCCAGCCGCCGGCATAGGCCAGACCATTGATCGCGGCAATGGTGGGCTTCGACAGCTCGATGTTGTCGCCCGGCACGGGAAACATGTCGCGCGGCGGTACGGCGAGCCCGAGCTCCATCATTTCCTTCAGGTCCCCACCCGCGCAGAAGGCCTTGTCGCCCGCGCCGGTCAGGATAGCGATGCGCAGCTCCGGATCGCGCTCGAAGCGCTCCCACGCCGCAAAGAGGCCCTGGCGGATCTCCTTGCCGAGCGCGTTCCGGGACTCGGGCCGGTTGAGCGTGACGATCGCGATGCCGTCATCACGCGCCTCGAAAAGCACGGCGTCAGCCATTCAGAACCCTCTGTGTTGGATTTCGCGGGCCGCCCGGTCGAGCTCCTCCTGGAAGTCCGGATGGGCTATGGCCACGAGTCGGCGCGAACGCTCCGCGAGCGTCTGCCCCTTGAGCTCGGCGGCACCGAACTCCGTGACGATCACATCGACATCGCTGCGCGCCGTCGTCACCGGTCCCGAGAGACCGGCCGTGATCCGGCTGACCTTGCCGCTTCGGGCCGTTGCGGGCAGCGCGATGATGGAGCGGCCGCCGGCGGAGCGCGCGCCGGCGCGCACGAAATCCACCTGCCCGCCGGTGCCGCCGAGATAGTGCGCGCCACTCTGCTCGGCGTTCACCTGGCCCGTGAGGTCCACCTCGACCGCCGAGTTGATGGTCACGAGCTTCGGCAAGCGAGACAGCATGGTTGCGCCGTGCGTATAGCTGGAGTTTCGCAGGCCGATGCTCGGGTTGCGATCTGCAAACGCAAACAGGCGCTTCGTTCCGATGAGGGCGCCGGTGATGGAGACTCCCGGGTCGATCGGCTTGCGCGCATTGGTGATCACGCCGGCCTCGACCAGATCGACGAGGCCGTCACCGATCATGCCGGAATGGACGCCCAGGTCGCGCCGATCCCGCAACAGCCGCAGCATCGCATCCGGCACGGCGCCGATTCCGACCTGAATGACAGCGCCGTCCTCCACATACCCTGCCATCACCCTCGCGATCGCGAGATCGGTCTCGCCGATCTTCGCCGGCAACACTTCGACCGGGTCGCGATCCACACGCACAGCGCAGTCGATGCGCGCGGCCGGTAACACGGCATCCCCCAGCGTGAACGGCACGCGCTCGTTCACCTCCGCGATGACCACCCTCGCCTTCTTCACCGCCGCCTCGACGAAGTCGCCGATCAGGCCGAAGCTGTGATTGCCTTCCGCATCCGGCGGACTGACCTGGACGAAAGCGACGTCGCAGCCGATCAGCCCCTGCTCGATCATCGGCGCCACCTGGCCGACATGACAGGGTACGATGGCGAGACGATGCGCCTGCGCGAGCGTGCGCAGCGAGCCGATCGCGCCCATGCTGCAGATGGAAACTCTTTCCGCGGCCGCCGCATCCAACAGCCCCGAGAAGCTGGTGGCCGCGAACGCCGCCAGCGGGCCGATACGCTCGGCCTGGGCGATCAGCGCCTCGACCAGCGTCGTCGGCTCACCACACGCCTGGCCCCAGACGATGCGGTCTCCCGGCCGCAGAAAGCGGCTCAGGTCCAGCCGTGCCGCATCCGTCGCGACGGTCATCGGCGTGAGGTGCGGGCAGCCAGCCGCAGCAGCGCCTGAGCGCGCGCAAGATGCGGGCGGTCGAGCATGGCGCCCTTGTGGCCGACCACGCCTGCGCCCGGGTTGGCGGCAAAGAGATCAACGATCTCCTGCGCGGCGGTCAGCTCCTCGGGGCTCGGCGTGAACGCCTCGTTGATCACCTCCACCTGCGCCGGGTGGATGGCGAGCATGCCGCGAAAGCCGGCGCGCCGCACCTGCTGCGCCCGCTTGCGCAGACCGGCCTCGTCGCGGAAATCGCCATGGATGGTCTCGATGGCGGCGACGCCGGCCGCGGCGGCCCCGAGGAGGCAGAGGCTGCGGGCCAACTCGTAGGTGAAGAGGTAACTCCCATCGGCATTGCGGTTCTCGCTCGCCCCAACGGCGTCGGCGAGATCTTCGGCGCCCCAGGTCAACGCCGCCACTCGCGGCGCCCCGGCATAGCTGCCCGCGGTGAACATCCCCTCCGCCGTCTCCCCAACCAGCACGATGAGCCGAGTCGAGCGCTGGTCGATCCCGGAGGCGATCTCCAACGCCGAGAGGTAATGGTCCAGCAAGTCGACATCCGCCCGCCCGCGGGACTTCGGCAGCATGATGCCGCCCGGGCGGCCGGGCAGCACCGCCGCCAGATCGGCCAGCGCGTGCGGTCCCTGCAGTGGATTGATCCGGACCCAGAGCCGCGAGCGATTCTGCGGCTGTGCCTCGAGAAAGGCGCGCAGCCGGGCGCGCGCCTGCGGCTTGCCCTCCTCGGCGACGGCATCCTCGAGATCGAAGAGAACGATGTCGGCCGGACCCGCCGTCGCCTTCTCCATCTTGCGATCGCTGTCGGCCGGGGCGAAGAGCCACGACCGGGCCGGGGTTTCCGCGTGGGCAGTCATCGTCTCGGGCCTTCCTCTCGTGCGTCTGTGCGGCTCAATACGACCGGGGCAACTCCAGAACCTTCTCCGCCAGAAAGTTCAGGATCATGTGCGGGCTGATCGGCGCGGTTCTCGGAATGAGGACCTCGCGCAGCAGCCGCTCGACATGATACTCCTGCGCATAGCCCATGCCGCCCAGGGTCAACATGGCGGTGTGGCAGGCCTCGAAGGCGAATTCCCCGGCGAGGTACTTGCCGGCGTTCGCCTCCACGCCGCACTCGAGCCGCTGATCGAACAGTGTCGCCGCCTTCATGATCATGAGGTTCGCCGCCTCGAGCTGCGCCCAGCATTTGGCGAGCGGATGCTGGATACCCTGGTTCTTGCCGATCGGGCGGTTGAAGACGATTCGCTCGCGCGCGTATCGGGCAGCGCGAAAGATGGCGGCCCGGCCAATGCCGATCGCCTCCGCCGCGACCAGCACCCGCTCCGGGTTCAAGCCATGAAGAAGGATCCTGAAGCCCTCGCCCTCGCCGCCGATCCGGTCCTCCTCCGGTACCCACAGGTCCTGGATGAACAGCATGTTGGAATCGACGGCATGCCGACCCATCTTGTGGATGAGCCGCACTTCCACCTTGGCGCGGTCGAGGTTGGTATAGAAGAGCGACAGGCCGTCGGTCCTGCGCTTGACCTCATCGAACGGCGTGGTGCGCGCGAGCAGCAGCATTTTGTTCGAGACCTGCGCGGTCGAGATCCAAATCTTTCTGCCGTTGACGAGATAGCCGCCCTCACGGCGCTCCGCCCGCGTCTTGATCTCGGCCGTATTGAGGCCGGCATCGGGCTCCGTCACCGCAAAACACACCCGATCCTTGCCGCTCACGACCGCCGGCAGGATGCGCTCCTTCTGCTCCCGCGTGCCAAAAAGCACCACCGGCTGCACGCTGAACACCGGGATGTGCACGCTCGAGGCGCCCGTCATGCCGGCCCCCGACTCCGCTATGGCCTGCATCATCAGCGCCGCCTCGGTGATGCCGAGCCCCGAGCCACCGAACTCGGCCGGCATCGCGATGCCGAGCCAGCCCGCATCTCGCAGGGAATCGTAGAAATCCTGCGGAAAGACGCCGTCCCGATCACGCTCCAGCCAGTACTCGTCCGGAAAGCGCACGCAATGCTTGAGAATCGCATCCCTGATGCTCTGCTGATCCGCCGTCAGTGAGAAGTCCACGATCCAGCCCGTTCAGGTATTCGCTCGTTGCACCTATATCCGCACGCACCCATCATATCGGGTTTCCCGCCCGCGGGCACCGCGCCCGGATTCGCAGAGCTTGGCTCTTCCCGCGGCGGCGGTATTGACCGTGGATGCCAGAGGCGACCGCCGCCACGGATCACCGCGGCAAGCGCGGCTTTCGATCTTCGGGGACTACCCGAGCAGCCGGTTCCCAAGGGCGGTTCAGTCCGCGGCGGCGGCCAGCGCCGGCTCGGCGGACTCCTGCCGCTCCTTGGCGTGATCGGCCGCCAACAGGAGGTAGACTGCCGGCACGATGAAGAGCGTGAAGATCGTACCGATCGAGAGGCCGGTAAAGATCACCCAACCCATTGCCTTGCGTCCAGCCGCACCCGCGCCGGTGGCGATGACGAGCGGCACGACGCCCAGCACCATCGCCGCGGTGGTCATCAGGATCGGCCGCAGTCGCACCGCCGCCGCCTCGATGATCGCGGCTCGCTTCGGCTTGCCGGCCCGCTGCTCGTCGTTGGCGAACTGCACCATCAGGATGCCGTGCTTGCTGATCAGGCCGAGCAGGGTGACGAGGCCAACCTGCGTGTAGATGTTGAGCGAGGTCACACCGATATTGATGAAGAGCAGCGCGCCGAACAGCGCCGCCGGCACCGATACCAGGATCACCACCGGGTCGCGGAAGCTCTCAAACAGCGCCGCGAGCGCCAGATAGACGATGATGAGCGCGAACCCGAAGGTGTAGAGGAAGGTGTTGGAACCCTGCATGTACTGGCGGGAAGCGCCCGAGTAATCGACCGTGTAGCCGCTCGGGGCGACCTGCTGCAGTGTCTTGCGCAGAAACGCCAGCACCGTGCTCTGCGACGCAGCCGGCACACCGGCGATGGTGGCGGAATTGAGCTGCTGGAAGTGGTTGATCGACTCCGGAACGGTTTGGCGCTCGAGGTGGGCTATGGTGCCAAGCTGCACCAGCGCGCCGTTTGCGGTACGCAGGTGCAGGTCGAGGACCTGTCGGGGATTCAGCCGGTACTTCTGCAGGACCTGCGGGATGACCTTGTAGGAGCGGCCGGCGATCGTAAAGTAATTCACATAGCCGCCGCCCATGGCGGCGCCGAGCACCGATGCCACGTCCTGATCCGTGAGGCCGAGCTGCGACACCATGTCATGGTTCACCACGATCGTCTGCTGCGGCTCATCGATCTTCAGGTCACCGTCGACGAACCAGAAGAGTCCGCTCGCCTTGGCGCGATTCACCACCTCCTGCTCGATCTGGTAGAGGTTCTCGATCGGCTCGCTGGTCGTGATCACGAACTGCACCGGATATCCCTGGGCACCGGGCAGCGGCGGGAACTGGAAGGCCGCGATCTCCGCGCCGGCGATGTTGCTCCAACGCTTCTGCAACAGATTCTGCAGCACGTTCGCGTCGCGGCTGCGCTCGCTCCAAGGCTTGAAGATGACGCCACCGAATCCCTGCGATACGGCCGGAGTGCCATTCGCCTGGAAGGCTCCGCTGTACTCGGGCAGCGAGTGCATCACTTGGAATATCTGCCGCGAGTAGGTCTGCATCTGCCCGATGGTCGCATCCGGCGGACCGATCAGCTCGTAAGCCACGACGCCCTGGTCCTCCGCCGGCGCCAGCTCCGAAGTCGAGGTCATGAAGAGATAGGGCAGGGATGCGAGGATCAGCACCAGGAGCACGATCAACACCTGCCAGGTTTCAAGCCAGCTCGAGAGCACGCGCCGGTAACCCGATCTCATTCTCGAGAACCACCGGTCGACCAGCTGCACGAAGCGGCCCTCCTCCTGCTCGCCGCGGAAGATCCGCGAGCACATCATGGGCGAGAGCGTCAGCGCGATGATGGCCGAGACGGTGATGGCCCCGACGAGCGTGAACGCGAACTGAGTGAACAGCGCCCCTGTCAGGCCGGTCTGAAACGCGATGGGCACGTATGCGGCCACCAGCACCACGGTCATGGCGATGATCGGGCCGCCGAGCTCACGGGCCCCCGCGATCGCGGCCGAGAATGGAGTGGCGCCCTCCTTCAGATGCCGATCGATGTTCTCGACCACGATGATGGCGTCATCGACCACGAGCCCTATCGCGAGGACCAGCGCGAGTAGGGTGAGAAGGTTGATCGAATAGCCGAGCGCCAGCATCACGAAGAAGGCGCCGACGAGCGACAAGGGCATCGCGATCGCAGGCACCAGCGCAGCCCGCGGGCTGCCGAGGAACACGAAAATGACCCCCGTGACGATCAGCAGTGATTCCACGAGGGTCTTGATGACGTCCCGGATCGACGCATTGATGAAGACGCTGCCATCGAACGCCATGGACTGGTCGATGCCATTCGGCAGCTGTTGGGCGATCTGCGGCAGCGTCGCCCTGACCTGACGGGCGACGTCGAGCAGGTTGGCGGTGGGAGAGGGCTTGATGCCTATGAAAACGCCCGTTTTACCGTCGTAAGCAACGCTGAAGTCATAGCTCTCGGCTCCAAGGACGACCGTTGCCACGTCCTCCAGCCGCACGATCGCCCCGTTCGCCTGCCGGATGACCAGGCGCTTGAACGCCTCGAGCGAGTGCGGGTCGGTGGATGCGGTCAGGTTGATGCTGACCATGTCGCCCTTGGACTGGCCCGCGGCCGACAGATAGTTGTTGCCCGCGAGGGCCGCGTAGACGTCACCCGCGCTGACGCCGTGAGCGGCCATCCGATCCGGATCGAGCCAGGCGCGTAGCGCGAAGATCCGCCCCCCGAGGATTTCGGCGTTCTGAATGCCGGGAATGGCGTTGAGCTTCGGCTGCACGACGCGCAGCAGGTAGTCGGTCACATCGTTGGTCGGCAGCACCTTGCTCGAGTAGCCAATGTACATGAGGTCATTGGTCTCGTTGGTCGATAAGGTGATCACCGGCAGCTGCGACTGCGGCGGCAGCTGGTTGCGCACCGCGTTGACCTGGGCGCTGATCTCGGTGAGCGCCTTGCTCGAGGGATAGTTCATCTGCAGCGTCGCCGTGATGACGGAGCTGCCGGCGCTCGAGGAGGACGACAGGTAATCGATCCCCTGGGCCTGGGCGATGGCGGCCTCGAGAGGCTGGGTGATGAACCCTGCCACGGTTTGGGCGTCAGCGCCGTAGTAGGTGGTGGATACGGTGATGACACCATTCTCCGTCTGCGGGAATTGCGTCACCGGCAGCTGGAAGATGGCGCGCAGGCCGACCACGAGGATGAGCAGGCTGACGACAGCGGACAGAACCGGCCGCCGGACGAATACATCAGTGAGCGTCACGCGCGCCTCTCAGTGCTCCTGCGGAGTCGGGTTCGGCTCATTGAGCGGCAGCACGCTGTTGTTGACGATGAGCGAAGATCCATTCTTGATCTTCATCTGGCCGCTGCTCACGACGGTGTCGCCGGCCTGGAGCCCTTTGACGATGGCCACCTGGTCGCCTCGTGTCGGGCCGAGAGTCACGAAGACCAGCTGCGCCGTAGCATGTGCGCCGGCTTTGGCGGGCTTGCGCACCAGATAGACCGTCTCGCCGTAGGGGTTGTACGTGACCGCGGTTTGCGGGAGGGTGAGATAGCGCTCGGTCGCGCCCGCGTCGACCATGGTGCGGACGAACATTCCCGGCAACAGCTCGTGCTCGGGATTGCGGATGGTCGCCTCGGCTTCGAAATTGCGGGTGGAGGAATCGACCAGCGGATCGATGGAAGTGATCCTGCCCTCGAAGGTCTTGCCGGGGAAGGCATCGGCCGTCAGGTGCACGGTCTGGCCGACCCTGACGGTCGCCAGATCATCCTCGGGCAGGCGGAAATCGACGTAGATGGGATCGACCGACTCCAGCGTGACGATAGGGTCGCCGGGGTTGAGGTACTGGCCGGGATTGACGGTGGTGATGCCGAGCCGGCCGGGGAAGGGCGCGCGGATCGTCTTCTTCGCCACCAGGGCGGCCTGTGCCGCCTCCTGCTCCCGGGCGC